>PPYF01188555.1_pt1 | contig 11556 bp, 12 predicted proteins | sample 1559871 | NCBI WGS metagenome assembly PPYF01 (sample SAMN08240021, study PRJNA423297) | Human gut metagenome, whole genome shotgun sequencing project. | reverse complement strand
GTTCTGCACCACCATCGCCAGCCCGCGCTTGTAAGGCGGAAGCTGGGTCACATCCGTATCGCCGATAAGAATGCGACCGCCCGCAGGCTGGACAAAGCCCGCCACCGCGCGCAGCACCGTGGTTTTTCCGGAGCCGGAAGGGCCAATCAGCGCCAGTACTTCGCCGGGTTCAATCGTCAAAGAGAGCGGTTTAAGCACCACATTACCGTGGTACGCCACGCGCAGCGAGTCGAGGACTATCCCCGAGGTCCCCTGCATGGCAGGGGTCGGAATGGCGGTCGTTTTCATCAGCATCAGACTTACTCGCTATCGGTCACTTTATGCCAGCGGGAGATGTCTGCCGACAGCGAGACGGCAACGTCATCCCAGTTTGGCTGCCAGCTCTGCACGCCCGCCATCGCGGCGGTTGCCGCTTTGTAGTGGTCGTCGCTCGGCGTCACGTCGCTACGCACCGGCATCCCCCAGGAGAGTGCGCTGACGCTAGTTTGCGCCTCTTTACTCAGCAGGAAATTAATCAGCTTTTTGCCGTTTTCACTCTCCGGCGCGCCCTGGACTAAGCCAACCACGTACGGGATAGCCAGCGCGCTGCGCTCGCCTTTGTCGTTTGCCGGCCAGAAGATTTTCACGTTCGGGTTACGTTCCATCTGCGCGAGGTTCATCTGCAGGTCGCCGTTTGCCACATACAGTTCGCCTTTATTGACCAGCGCGGTCAGCTTGCCGGTAGAGGCAGATGGCCCGACGTTGTTGGCCTGTAGCTTGCCGAGGTAATCAAACCCGGCGTCTTTGCTGCCGAAGCTGTGGAAGGCTTGCAGCATCACCGCCGTGCCGTCAGCGGCCTGACCCGGCGTAGAGTATTGGAGTTTGTTTTTGAATTTACCATCGAGCAGATCCTGCCAGCTCGCCGGGGCGGTTTTCAGCACCTTGCCATTGTAGATAAAGCTCAGGTAGTTCTTCACCAGCGGCGAATAGAAGTCGTTGGCATCCGGAATCGCACTGGCGGCGTCGGTTTTAAAACTCGCCAGCAGTTTTTCAGACGCGGCGCGCTGAATGAACGGCGGCGCAGTCACCAGCACGTCGGCCTGCGGGTTGGTGCGCTCTTTCGCCAGGCGCTCAACCACCACGCCGCCACCGCCTTCAACGTAGCGTACGGTAATGCCGGTCGCTTTGGTGAACGCGTCGAACTGCGCCTGATACCAGCTGTTGTCGCCATCGTGCAGCCCGTCGATGGAGTAAACCGTGACCACCGATTCCGCCCATGTCGGGGCGCTGGCGAGGGCGAAAACAGACAGCAGAGCAAGTCGGGAAAGTTTCATCGTGTTAGCCTCATAGCGTGCGTTTTGTGTTTCTGGCCTATACCAGATTTGCTTTTTACGCTAAACGGCTTTTGTGACAATACGATGAAGGATTTGTTGATAGACGAATCGGTAGGATCGTTTGTAGGCCGGATAAGGCGCGCAGCGACGCCATCCGGCAAGCAGCGGTTAGTGGGTATCCACCTCAATACGCAGGCTATCGTGACGCCAGTATTCGATATCCAGATCGAGCACGCGCCCGTGCTGATCGTAGTTTAGACGGCGCAGCAACAGCGCCGGGCGCCCTTCCATCACCCCCAGTGCCTGCGCGGCCTGCGCTGGCATCGCGGTCGGGTAGAACGACAGATGCATGCTGGTATAGACAAGGTTGTAGTGCGATTCGTACACCTCGGTCAGGCTGCCGTTGAGATCGTACTGCAACAGCTCCGGCACGCGGGCGGGCAGACAGTGGTTTTCGCTGTAGCAGACCGCACGACCGTCGGCGTAGCGCAGACGGGTCAGCAGGTAGATCTGATCAAACGGCTGGAGCTGCAACGGCTCCATCGCCTCTACCGGCACGGTAGTCAGCACGCCGCTCAACAGCGCCGTTTTCGGCTCACGGCCCTGCTCACGGCATAGCTTGTGGAAGTTGGTGTTCTGGGTCGGGTCCAGCCACAGGCGTTCCGGGGTGACAAACCAGCCGCGACGGTCAGCGCGCCAGATAAGCCCGCTGGCCTCCAGCTGCGCCAGGCTTTCGCGAATGGTAATACGCGTGGTGTTGAAGATAGCGCACAGTTCCCGCTCAGACGGCAGCTTATCGCCGCTTTTCAACGCACCGCTCTGGATGCGCGCCTGAAGTTGCGCCTTGATCAACAGGTACTGTGGGACATCGCCCGGAATCGCTTTCATAGTCACTCGCTGTCACTTTTCTCTGCCGCCATTATACAGACGCAGATGAATTTTTTGTTGCAGAGCCATTTTCCCTTTGACCCTTTGCCGAAAAGATCGTCATGATAAATGCAAATCTGGTATAGACCAAAGGTAAATAACATGACTTCGCGTAACTATCTGCTGCTGACCCCTGGCCCACTGACCACCTCTCGCACCGTGAAGGAAGCGATGCTGTTCGATAGCTGCACCTGGGACGATGATTACAATATCGGCGTGGTGGAATCTATCCGCCAGCAGTTGACCGCGCTGGCGACGGCCGCTGAAGGCTACACCTCCGTGCTCCTGCAAGGCAGCGGCAGCTACGCCGTGGAAGCGGTACTAGGCAGCGCGCTCGGCAAGCAGGACAAGGTGCTGATTGTAAGCAACGGCGCCTACGGTGCCCGTATGGTGGAGATGGCGGGGATGATGGATATCGCCCATCACGCCTATGACTGCGGCGAAGTTTCCCGCCCGGACGTACAGGCGATCGCTGAGATCCTCAAGGCCGACCCGGCGATCACCCATATCGCGATGGTGCACAGCGAAACCACCACCGGGATGCTCAACCCGATTGACGAAGTCGGCGCGCTGGCTCGTCAGTACGGCAAAACCTACATTGTGGATGCGATGAGTAGCTTCGGCGGTATTCCGATGGACATTGCCGAGCTGAATATCGATTTTCTGATTAGCTCTGCCAATAAATGCATTCAGGGCGTGCCGGGCTTTGCCTTCGTGATTGCCCGCGCGGACAAGCTCGCCGCGTGCAAAGGCCGCTCCCGCTCGCTGTCGCTGGATCTCTACGCCCAGTGGCGCTGCATGGAAGATAACCACGGCAAATGGCGCTTCACCTCACCAACCCACACCGTACTGGCGTTTGCTCAGGCGCTGAAAGAGCTGGCGGAAGAAGGCGGCGTGGCAGCGCGTTATCAGCGCTATCAGCAAAACCAGCGCAGCCTGGTTGCCGGTATGCGGGAACTGGGCTTTACCACCCTGCTGGACGATGCGCTGCATTCGCCGATCATCACCGCGTTCTATTCACCCGAGAACCCACAGTACCGCTTTAAAGAATTTTATAGCCGCCTGAAAGATCAGGGGTTTGTTATCTATCCTGGCAAGGTGTCACAGAGCGACTGCTTCCGTATCGGCAACATTGGCGAGGTGTACGACACCGATATCGCCGCCCTGCTGACCGCCGTTCGCAATGCGATGTACTGGACAAAATAAGGAGCCATCATGAACCGCATTAACGCTGTTATTCTCGATTGGGCGGGTACCACCATCGATTTTGGCTCTTTCGCACCGACGCAGATTTTTGTCGAGGCTTTTCGTCGCGCGTTTGGCGTGGAGATAACGCTTGCCGAAGCACGCGTGCCGATGGGGCTTGGCAAGTGGCAACATATTGAAGCGCTGGGCAAACTGCCGTCCGTCGATGCCCGTTGGCAGGCAAAGTTTGGCCGTGCCATGAACGCGGCGGATATCGATGAGATTTATGCCACCTTTATGCCGCTGCAAATTGCCAAAGTTGTCGATTTTTCCGCACCGATCGCCGGGGTTATCGACACGATTGCGGCACTGCGTAACGCCGGTATCAAGATTGGCTCCTGCTCCGGCTACCCGCGTGCGGTAATGGAACGCCTGGTGCCAGCCGCCGCCGAGCACGGATACGCGCCGGATTGCTGGGTCGCCACCGACGATCTCGCGGCGGGCGGGCGTCCGGGGCCGTGGATGGCGCTGCAAAACGTGATTACGCTGGGTATCGATGCGGTCAGCCGCTGCGTGAAGGTAGACGATGCCGCGCCGGGCATTACCGAAGGGCTTAACGCCGGGATGTGGACCGTGGGTCTTGCGGTGTCGGGCAATGAGTTCGGGGCGACGTGGGAAGAGTATCAGGCGATGCCTGTTGCAGAGATTGCCACCCGCCGCGAGCATGCGGCCAGCAAGCTGTATGCCGCCGGGGCGCATTACGTGGTGGATTCGCTGGCGGATTTACCGGGCGTAATTGCCGAGATTAATGCGCGTCTGGCGAAGGGCGAACGCCCATAAACAGGTAACATCTGCGCCGTTCCCGGCGGCGCTTCGCTTGGCCGGGCTACATGGATTAGCCGGTAGCCCGGGCGAGGCATTTATGCCGACCCCGGGGAGGCACCGGGCCTCATCCGGCAATAGCATGGTTATTTAATCCGCACTTTCACCGTCACCAGCAGCGCGGTCAGCAGCATCAGCGCCCCGGAAATCATCAGCGGCGACGTCAGCCCCAGACGATCCAGCGCCAAACCACCAATCGCCGCGCCGCAGGTATTCGCCAGCTGGATAACCGCAACCTGGATCGAACCGGCTTTCTCTGCCTGGTCGGCCAGCGAACGGGTGATCCACGTCGACCAGCCTACCGGCACCAGCGCGAACGCTAACCCCCAGATAATGGCAATACCTGCCGCCACCGCCTTTTCGCTTCCCCATAGCGCCAGCACCAGCGCACTTAGTGCCAGAATCAGCGGCGCACCGGCCAGCGCCAGCTTAACCGAATGCTTAAGGATAACCGCCGAGAACGACGTGCCGACAAAGCTGGCAATCCCGAAGCTCAGCAGGACTAAGGTCAGGCCATCCACGCCAAATCCCGCCAGATTCATATAGATTGGGCGAATATAGGTGAAGAAGGCGAACTGCCCGGCAAAGGACATGAAAATGGCGATCATCCCCGCCATAACGCCGGGGCGTTGCAGCAGGCTAAACATATTCTGCTTCTGGTGCGCCGGTTCACCCGGCAGCGACGGCAGTGCTTTCAGCACCCAAAAGATGCACAGTACGCCCATCACCGCCGCGGCATTAAACACGTTGCGCCAGCCAATAATGCCGCCCAGGAAGCTGCCGAGCGGTGCGGCAATCACCAGCGCGATAGAGACCGCGCCAAAGATAACCGACAGCGCTTTCGGCACCGTACGCGCCGGTACCAGCCGCATCGTCAGCGAAGCCGACATCGCCCAGAACCCGCCCAGCGCCAGACCCAGACAGGCACGGCCCATCAGCAACAGCGTAAACGAGTTAGCGAACGACACCAGCAGGCAGGAAAGTGTCAACAGGATGGAGAACAAAATCACCACGTAGCGACGATCGAGGCTGCCGATAATCTGCGTGACAAACAGGCTGGAGAACATGGCGACAAACGCCGTCACGGTGACCGACTGACCGGCGACGCCTTCTGAAATGCCCAGGTCTTCCGCCATCGGGGTCAGCAGGCTGACCGGTAAAAATTCCACGGTAATCAGACAGGCCACACAAAACGCCACGGCAAAAACCGCCGACCAGTTCGGCCGCAGAACGCCCTCTGTGCGGGGCTTCTCTTCACTATGCTCACTCATTTCTTGTTACCTGCGCGGTGTTTTTGCTGAAGGGTGCGCAGTGTAACATTTTAAGTGTGATGGATTTAACGTTTTGGCAACGGTTAAAGATGAAACGCTATCTTCTTTCCCGTTGGCAGCGTGACATCAATGCTGATCTCACCGCCGAGTGCAGCGACGTAACGCCTCAGCGTCGACAAGCGAGGATCGTTTTCCGCCTGCTCCATCTTCGCTACGGTGGGCTGTTTTACGCCCATTGCGGCAGCCAACTCCGCCTGAGACAGGTTGAGCTCTTCACGCAACATGCTTAACGTGACGGTCTGGCGTAACGCTTCGACTTTTTCAGCAATTCGCGCCTGACTTTCCGGGCTCTGTTTAGCCATTAGCTCTTTAAGGGTCGCCATCATTACTCCTCACTTATTCAGGTGCTTACGGTACTCGGCGTCAGCAAGTTTGATCATCTCTTTATAAAACCGTCTTTCGTTTAATCCTGTTTTATCTCCTGCACATAGCACGATGGCGCAGCGAGAAGGATCAAACGCAAAAAAGGCCCGAATGGGATTTCCCTGATGCTGTATACGAAGCTCTTTCATATTTGAAAAAGCGGAGCCATTAACCGTATCCGCAAACGGGCGCGACAACTGCGGTCCGTACTCGGATAAAATCACCATCGCTGCAAGCACATCTTCCCTCAAGGCTTCGGCCTGTTCCTCAAACCAACTGTCGAAAACATCCGTTGTTTCCACCGACCACATCTGCGATCCCTCATAGCCAATAAGCTATCAATAAATTATAGCTTACTGGCTATTAAAGCAAGACCTGTCTCTACCCGATCGTTGCTTACCGGGTGGCGGCTTCGCCTTATCCGGCACCCACCAACTCACTCCCCGCGCGCCGATTTCACCAGCCCGGTAATCCACTCCTGATGGCCGTTGATCATCGGGTTCGGTACGGTACGCGCCAGCTCCTGCGCCGGGACGCCAATCTGCGATTCCTGGGTCAGGATGCGTACGCGGTTGCCGGGAAGGTCTTCGAACAGCCAGGCGTGGATCACGTCCAGACGGGTTGTTGCGTCGCCTTCCGCCCAGCCGTGCCAGGCTATGCGCGCGGCTTCACCGTCGACCGGTGGGACATATTCAGTTATCTGCGCTTCAATCGGGAAGCCGAAAGTCGAGAAACGGAAGCGGGCGTTAGCGCTCAGCATCGGGCCGCTGCCGTCGTGAAAATGAATATCCGCTACGTTGCTGTAGTAGGTTGGCCACAGCGTAGTGTCGTCAAGCTGTGCCCAAATCTGTTTGGCGGTCAGGCCGCTGACGATGATTTCGTTAGAGGCAAAGTTGTCGGTGGTGCCCGGCAGATAGCCTTCCGGCCAGACGATTGCGCTTTGCTGCATGGACTGTTTCATGATGAACCTCGTGAGTGATTGTGTTGACGAGGTAAATCATGCGCTCGGGAGTGATATAAATATAATCATCAATATTGATAAACAACATCACTCAACGTGATATCAATGCAGCCAGTGCACGCCGTTTTCATCATGGAACAGCGCGTTATAGCGGTACTGGAAGGCGTTCAGCTCGCTGATTTCCGGCTCCAACTCGCGCAGGAAGCTCAGCGCCAGGCGAACCTGGGCGTCGGTAATCGGTGCCGCCAGACGGGCCTTTTGCAGCCGTCGGTGCCAGCTCAGCATGTTGGATTCGCTGCCGTCGACAATACACACCTGCCAGATAAGCAGCATCTGCGCCGCGTTCTGCAAATGCGCTTCGTTCGGCCGCTCCAGATAGTGTAAATATTCTTCGCCCTGCGCTTTCCCTAGCTGGTCTACCATCGACTCCACCGGCTCTGGCGTAATGCCGAGCCGCTCACTGAGACGGCGAATTGCCCGTCGGGAACTTGAGGTCAGGATCCGAAATCCTACAACAAACACCACCACCAGGGTGGCCAGAATCAACCAGATCATGCACGCTCTCACCTTAGCTAAACCCCGACATAATAATGGGATTTCGCGCCCTGTCGATATTCGAACATGCCATAATGTGCGTTACCTCCCTGAAGGAAGCCGCCGATGAAACCGGATCTCAGAACCCTCGACCTCAACCTGCTGAAAACGCTGGATGCGCTGCTCGATGAACGCAGCGTGACGCGAGCGGCCGCGCGGCTGTCGCTGACCCAGCCCGCCGTCAGCGGAATGTTGACCCGGCTGCGGGATAATTTTGGCGATCCGCTGTTTATCCGCGCCCCGCACGGCATGGTGCCGACGCTGCGCGCCCAGCAGTTGGCACCGGTGGTCAAACAGATCCTGAACGATATCAACATGCTGCTACAGCCAGCCCGGTTCGACCCGCTTACCGCCGACTTCACCTTCACCCTCGCCGCCACAGACTATGCGCTGAAAGCGGTGGTGGTGCCGTTTATCGCCGCGCTGAAGGTGCGCGCGCCGAATGTTCGCGTACGGGTGATTCCCGTTGAACCGGAGCGGCTGACCGCACAGTTTGAGCAGGGGAAAATCGACCTCGCGCTGCTGACCCCCAGCACCACGCCGGGCGACCTGCACAGCCGCACGCTGTATGAGGAACGTTATGTCTGCATGCTGCGCGCCGACCATCCCGATGCCCGAGCACCACTGAGCCTCGACCGTTTTTGCGCGCTGGAACATATTCTGGTCTCTTACGAGGGCGAGAGTTTCTGGGGCGTGACCGATGACGCGCTGGCGAAAGTCGGCCGCAAACGCCGGGTAGGGCTGTCGGTGAGCAGCTTCCTGGTGCTGCCGGAAGTGCTGGCCGTCAGCGAAATGATTGCCGTCGTGCCGAGCCGTCTTGCCAGCGCACGCGCGTCAATCTGCGTGCAGGAGCCGCCGGTGGCGATTCACGGCTTTACCAAAAGCATGGCCTGGCACGAGCGTACACATCGCGACCCGGCGCAGCAGTGGCTGCGTGAATTGCTGCATGAGACCAGCCAGCAGGCATAAAAAAGCCCGGTGCAGAACCGGGCAAAGAAGTTACCAAACACACTTACGCCATTTTTAACTGCTGAATCTTCTTCTCACGGCGAATTTTACGTTCTTCAAATACCGCGACGATGGCCATCAGGCAGATACAGCCGATGGCGGCGGTATCCAGCGCGGCGAAGGTGCCCGCCCAGCCGGTGAGGCCGAAGATTGGCGTACCGTCGGCAATCATCCCCAGACCCAACTTGGCAAAGCTGTCGCCAATCAGATAGGCAAAGGTGCCTTTGATGCCATCGGCCGCGCCGATCGCTTTTTTAGGAACGAAGCCAACCGCTGCCACGCCAATCAACAGCTGCGGGCCAAAGACCAGGAAGCCGAGGGCAAACAGCGACGCCAGATAGACGTACTGGTTGCTGGCATGCTGGTAAACGCCCAGCGTGGCGATGATTAATGCCAGCGCCACGCAGGCCACCAGCGCACGACGACCGTTGGCGAGGTCGGAGAGCCAGCCCCACAGCAGGGTGCCCACCAGCGCGCCGACTTCAAACAGGGTAAAGCCCTGAATCGCCACCTCTTTAGAGAGCTTCAGCTCCTGGAAGGCGTAGACCGTAGACCACTGGTCAATACCGATACGCACCACGTACAGGAAGATGTTGGAGAAGCACAGCAGCCAGATAACTTTGTTTTTCAGCACGTACTCAACAAAGATCTGCCACTTGGTCATGTCGTTATCTTCGGTCTCTTTGTCCTCTTCACTGATCTCTTCACCGAACAGCTCTTCCGCTTTGCCGAGGCCATAAGATTCCGGGGAGTCGCTACCAAAACGCAGGCCGATAAAGCCAACAATCAGGGCAATAATCGACGGGAAGATAAACATGCCGATAACGTGACCATCGAACAGAACGTTAGCACCGAACAGCGCCACGCCTGCCGCGCCCGCACCGCCGAGGTTGTGGGAGATATTCCACATGCCGAGGTAGGAACCGCGCTTACGGCGGGGCGTCCACTTGGTGATGGTCGAATAGCTGCACGAGCCGCCGGTACTCTGGAAGAAACCGCTCAGACCGTAGAACGCAATCATCAGGAACAGGCTGGTTGAGCCCGGCCCCATGCTGGCGCTGAAGCCGAGCATACAGATGGCGGAGAGGATCAGCATCAGCGGCAGGAACTGCTTGGTGTTCTTACCGTCGGCATAGTAGGAGACCAGCGTTTTACCCACGCCGTAGGTGATGGAGAAGCCGAGGCCAATCATCCCGAGCTGGGTCATGCTCAGCCCGTAGGTGGAGATCATGTCGTTCTGCGCGATGTTAAAGTTCTTACGAATCAGATACATCGTCAGGTAGCCGATAAAGACCACCAGATAGGACTGCATGAACGGTTTGAACCACATTTTGCGCCGCACTTCGAGCGGCAGATCCAGGGTCGGCTTGCGCACCTGGTTTAAGAAGGCCAGCATGGGTATCTCCTGATTTTTATACCTGCGTGATAGCCGGTATTGTAAAAATCAGCGGCGCGTCTGGCCTGAGACAGCGTCCAGGTGAAACCGGGAAAATTTCCTAGTTTTAGGTCATTCGTCTTAGAAAGGTGAAGCGGGTCACGCTTCTCGCGGCGCCTGGGCGTTTAAGAACGGCAGCAGCAGCAGCGCGGAGATGCCCGCGGCAATGGCGATCACCACGAAAAAGCCCGTCCAGTGCCACACTTCCATCACCTTCGCCATCGGCCAGCCGGAAAGCGACGCGCCGAGGTAGGCAAACAGCCCGACGAAACCGGTGGCGGCACCCGCCGCCTCTTTGTGCGAGCACTCCGCCGCCGCCATGCCGATCAGCATCTGCGGGCCGAAGACGAAGAAGCCAGTGGTGAAGAAGCACGCCGCCTGCATGACATAGCTGGCAAACGGCATCAGCCACAGCGAGCCGACCGAGAGCAAAATCCCGGCGGCGAAGATCAGGTTCATCGGCCCACGATTGCCGTTGAACAGTTTGTCCGAGCCCCAACCCGCCACCAGCGCGCCGATGAAACCGCCCAGCTCAAACATAGTCACCGCGGTATTCGCCGTAACCAGATCAACGCCCAGCGTTTCGGACATGTATAAATTGCCCCAGTCGTTGATCGCCGCGCGCACCACGTACACCAGCACATAGCACAGCGACAGCAGCCAGATGTAGGGGTTGAGCAGCACGTAGCGTGTGAAGATCTCTTTGCGCGTCAACCCGGCCCCTTCCTGCTGTTGGGCTATCTCCAGTTCGTCGTGCCGCCAGTCGCCAATCGGCGGCAGGCCGATGGCCTGCGGACGGTCGCGTAGTCGCCAGCAAAGGAACAGGCCGACCACAATCGCCATGGTTCCCGCGATAGTCATCCCCGCACGCCAGCCGTAGTGCAGCGCCGCAGCACCCATCACGATAGGGATCAGCGCCCCACCGACGTTGTGCGCGGTATTCCAGATAGACCACCAGCCGCCGCGCTCGTTGCGCGAGTACCAGGCGGTGAGCAAGCGGGCGCAGACCGGCGCGCCCCAGCCCTGGAAGAAGGCGTTCAGCGCCCACAGCAGGGCGAAAGCCCATAACGAAGTGGAGAAGCCGAACAGAATATTGACCACCCCGGTGGCAATTAGCCCGATCCCCATAAAATAGCGGGCGTTGGAGCGGTCGCTGACGATGCCGGAGATAAACTTCGACAGCCCGTAGGTGATGTAAAACAGCGTCGCCAGCAGGCCAATATCGCTGCGGGTCAGCACGCCGGTGGTGAGAATTTCCGGCACCGCGGCGTTGAAGCTTTTACGGGTGAAGTAAAACAGTGCGTAGCCAAGCCAGATGGTCAGCAGGATATGCCGCCGCCAGTAGCGGTACTGGGCATCTACCTCCTGCTTGTCGGTGATGCGCGGGGCGTTAGCCGGAGCCTTGAGAAATTGAAACATCGCCGTTCCTTACACGTAGCGCAGAGGCAAAGAGACGCTGACCCGCGTGCCGTGCATGCAGGAAATCGTGAGCGAGCCGCCGAGCGCGGTCACACGCTCGCGCATGCCGGTGAGGCCAAAGCCCTGTTGATTCGACCC
>PPYF01114870.1_pt1 | contig 11556 bp, 10 predicted proteins | sample 1559871 | NCBI WGS metagenome assembly PPYF01 (sample SAMN08240021, study PRJNA423297) | Human gut metagenome, whole genome shotgun sequencing project. | reverse complement strand
GCCAGACCATCATCGCCGGCATGGGCGAGCTGCACCTGGAGATCATCGTGGACCGCCTGCTGCGCGAGTTCAAGGTGGAAGCCAACGTGGGTGCTCCCCAGGTGGCCTACAAGGAGACCATCAAGAAGGCTGTGGATCAGGAGACCAAGTACAAGCGCCAGAGCGGTGGTTCCGGCCAGTACGGTCATGTCAAGATCAAGCTGGAGCCCAACGAGTCCGGCAAGGGCTACGAGTTCATCAATGCCGTTGTGGGCGGTGCCATCCCCAAGGAGTTCATCCCCGCTGTCGACGCCGGTATTCGCGGCGCCCTGCAGGCTGGTGTTGTGGCTGGCTTCCCTGTCGTTGATGTAAAGGTCACCCTGTACGACGGCTCCTATCACGAAGTGGACTCCTCTGAAATGGCATTTAAGATCGCCGGTTCCATGGCCTTCAAGGAGGCTATGCGCAAGGCCGATCCCGTGCTGCTGGAGCCCATCATGAAGGTCTCCGTCATCGCCCCCGACGATTATCTGGGCACCGTGATCGGCGACCTGACCGCCCGCCGTGGCCAGATCCTGGGCCAGGAGGCCCGTCCCGGTGCACAGCAGGTGGACGCTCTGGTGCCTCTGGCCAACATGTTTGGCTACGCCACCGACCTGCGTTCCTCTACTCAGGGCCGTGGCCAGTACACCATGGAGCCCCACAGCTACTCCGAGCTGCCCAAGAGCCTGCGTGACAAGATCGTCAGCGAGCGCACCAAGCCCCAGGAGTAAGGAAAAAGGGATTGATTTTCCCTTAGTTATGCTGTAAAATAATCATTACTGATGATTTTCTATCGCACAACGCATTTTTGAAATTGTTAGGAGGATTTTCAAATGGCGAAGCAGAAATTTGAAAGAACCAAGCCCCATGTTAACATCGGCACCATCGGTCACGTTGACCATGGCAAGACCACTCTGACCGCCGCTATCACCAAGTGGCTGTCCCTGCAGGGCAAGGCTCAGTTCGAGGCCTATGACGCCATCGATAAGGCTCCCGAGGAGAAGGAGCGCGGCATCACCATCAACACCGCTCACGTTGAGTATGAGACCGAGAAGCGTCACTATGCTCACGTTGACTGCCCGGGCCACGCCGACTATATCAAGAACATGATCACCGGCGCTGCTCAGATGGACGGCGCTATCCTGGTCATCGCCGCTTCCGACGGTCCCATGGCTCAGACCCGTGAGCACATCCTGCTGGCCCGTCAGGTGGGCGTGCCCGCCATCGTCGTGTTCCTGAACAAGTGCGATCAGGTGGACGATCCCGAGCTGCTGGAGCTGGTGGAGATGGAAGTCCGCGAGCTGCTCTCCAAGTATGAGTTCCCCGGCGATGATATCCCCATCATCAAGGGCTCCGCTCTGAACGCCCTGGTGTCCGAGTCCACCGATCCCGCTGCTCCCGAGTACGAGTGCATCAAGGAACTGATGGACGCTGTTGACGATTATATCCCCACTCCCGACCGTAAGGAGGATATGCCCTTCCTGATGCCCGTGGAGGACGTGTTCACCATCTCCGGCCGTGGTACCGTGGCTACCGGCCGTGTGGAGCGTGGCATTCTGAAGCTGTCTGAGGAAGTCGAGATTGTCGGCCTGAGCGACGAGAAGAAGAAGACCGTCGTTACCGGTATCGAGATGTTCCACAAGCTGCTGGACTACGCTGAGGCCGGCGACAACATCGGCGCCCTGCTGCGTGGTATCGATCGTAATGGCATTGAGCGTGGCCAGGTTCTGGCTAAGCCCGGCTCCATTCATCCCCACACCAAGTTCAAGGGCCAGGTTTACGTTCTGACCAAGGACGAGGGCGGCCGTCACACCCCCTTCTTCAACAACTATCGTCCTCAGTTCTATTTCCGCACCACCGACGTGACCGGCGTCATCACTCTGCCCGAGGGCACTGAGATGTGCATGCCCGGCGATAACGTCGAGATGAGCGTTGAGCTGATCACCCCCATCGCCATTGAGAAGGGCCTGCGTTTCGCTATCCGTGAGGGTGGCCGTACCGTTGGTTCCGGCGCTGTCACCGACATCATCGCTGACTAATCTCTGTTTTTAAAAAGAGACTGCCATATGGCAGTCTCTTTTTTTGCCCGGCTATCAATCCGCAGTTGCCGGATATACCAGGGTGTCCTGGAATCCGTCAGCACCGGAACAGAGAATGTCGCCTGCCACCGGGACTTCCTCGCACACGTACAGGTTCGCCTGGACGCCCTGGGCACATCGGGGATCATTGGTTACCGTATAGGTGTAGCGGGTTACCTGCTTTCCCGTGTATTGGGTGAGATCAAAGCCCTGGGCCAACTGCAGCTGGTTATAGCTGAGGTAGGGTTCCTCCAGGGTATCCGGCAGAAGGAACTGCAGCGTTTCCACCGGCTCGGGGTTTAATTCCCATCCCAGGGATTCCAGATAAGCAACCCGATCCTCATTGGTGGCCAGCAGGGGCTGCTCCTGGGGATCCGTGCCGGGGGCTGTCTTTCCCAGAATGAGCGCCGCAGCTACCGCCAGGATCAGGACCAGTAAGCCGATCCCGGCCTTTTTCCGGGAAAACCGCGTTGTCCAAATCAGCATATCCATCCCTCCTGCATGTTTCTATTCATTTTCCATGGGCTTTATGATAAGATAAAGCGGAAAGTTACCAAATAGGAGGAGTCTCACATGGAACAGCAGCGGCTGGACAAGATCATTGCCTCTACGGGACGATATTCCCGCCGGGAGGTGAAGCTGCTCATCCGACAGGGCCGCGTTCTGGTGGATGGCACACCCCCCCGATCCTCAGAGAAGAAGGTGGATCCGGAGACGGCATCCATCACCGTGGATGGCATGGCACTGACCTACCGGAAATATACATGGATTATGCTCCATAAGCCCGCCGGGGTGCTCTCCGCCACAGAGGACGGCCGTGGGAAAACGGTGCTGGATCTGCTGCCCGAGGAGCTGCGGCGGCAAAACCTCTTTCCGGTGGGACGGTTGGACAAGGATACGGAAGGCTTGCTTCTGCTGACCAACGAGGGGGGACTGGCCCATGATCTTCTCTCTCCCCGCCATCATGTGGACAAAGTGTATTATGCTCGCTGCGCCGGGCCCTTGTCTCCGGAGGACTGCCGGGCCTTTGCGGAGGGAATGGTGCTGGAGGACGGTACCCGGTGCCTTCCGGCAGGGCTGGAGATCCTCTCATCCGGGCCCCGCAGTGAGGCGCTGGTGACCCTGCGGGAAGGGAAATTCCATCAGGTGAAGCGGATGCTGGCTGCCTGCAGCGCGCCGGTAGAGTACCTGAAGCGGCTGAAAATGGGCAATTTGACATTGGATCCCGGCCTTTCCCCCGGTGAGTTTCGCTTTTTGTCGGAGGATGAAGTCAGGTTGTTGCGGAATTGTGAATAGTGATTTCCAAAAATTCAAATGTTCCACAAAAAAAATGACAATGTTTTGTGGAAAAAAGAAAAAACATCTTGCATTTTGCCATTTTTCCCGATATAATGTAACCATTGACGAAATGCACAAAAGAACCCGCACGATTTTTGGTGAGGAGGACGGGCCATGTCTGGAAGAATTTTTCAAAATGTGGTGCTGCAGCTGAAGGAGAACACGGATCGAACCGTCGGTGTGATCGACGGGGAAGGTGTGGTGATTGCCTGCAGTGAACTGTCTATGATCGGCCAGCGCTGGTCTGAGCATGTGCCGGTCATCAATGGAGCATCCGGCTCCATGATCTCCTCTGACGGAAAGACCTTCAAGGCCCTCAACGGCTGGGGAAACCAGTTTGACTATGCCGCTTTTGCTTTCGGCGACAATGAGATCAGCAGGACTGTCTGCGCCATGGCCACGGTGGCCCTCAACGCCGCCAAGTCCTATTATGAGGAAAAGCATGACCGGGGCTCCTTTATCAAGGACATTATCTCCGATAATATCATGCTGGGTGACATTTACATGCGGGCCAAGGAGCTGCGGGTCACCGCCGACGTGCCCCGGGGGGTCTTTTTGCTGCGCTCCCTGAAAAAGGGCGAGTCCGTGCCTACGGATATCATCCAGGCCCAGTTCCCGGACCGGCAGAACGACTTTGTACTGAGCATCGGGGAAGGGGACGTGGTCCTCATCCGGCAGATGCCTGAGGGCTCCGGCATCAAGGAGCTCAACAAGATTGCCACCTCTGTGGAGGAGAGCCTTCGCTCCGGCGGGGAGAGCACTGTGGTGGTGGGCATCGGCACCATCGCCACCCACCTGCGGGATCTGGCCAAGAGCTATAAGGAGGCCCAGATCGCCATTGAGGTAGGCAAGGTCTTTGATACAGAGAAGTACGTCATCAATTATGAGAATCTGGGAATCGGGCGCCTGATCTATCAGCTGCCCACCACCCTTTGCGAGATGTTCCTTCAGGAGGTCTTTAAGAAGAACCCCATTGACGCCCTGGATAAGGAGACCCTCTTCACCATTCACAAGTTCTTTGAGAACAACCTCAACGTCTCCGAGACGGCCCGGAAGCTCTTTGTCCACCGGAACACCCTGGTTTACCGGCTGGAGAAGATCAAGAAACTCACCGGGCTGGATCTCCGGGAGTTTGAGGACGCCATTACCTTCAAGGTAGCCCTGATGGTCAAGAAGTATCTGACCAGCCGGGGAATCGATTCCTGAGCTACATAGTGATGCCATCTCCAGGCGGTTTTCCGCCGGGAGATGGCTTTTTTATTTGTATTTCCGTCTCTGCCGGGTTCCGGACCGGCCGGAGGAGGCGACGGAAGCAGCAACCCGTGGAGCGGCTGTAACTTTTGTTACTTTTTTTGCCGATTCCTGCAAACTCCTGTTGCATTGCTGTGAAAAAGCAGATATAATGAGACACAATCAGGCATTATGTCGACTTTGCCGCCAAGGCCGGAAAAAACGGGAACCTTTTGGCGGAGAGAGCCGTCTGGATAAAAAAACGCGCGCGAGGTGTCCCATGATTCGATTAAAAGATGTGGAAATGGAGTATGACAACGGGACGAAGGCCATCAAAGGCATCACGTTGACCGTAGAGGACGGAGAATTTGTGTTTTTGGTGGGCCCCTCCGGGTCCGGCAAGTCCACCATTATTAAATTGCTGACCGGGGAGGTGGAGCCCTGTGCAGGCCGGATCATGATCAACGGCTTTTCCGTCAGCAATATCTCGGAAAAGCAGATCCCGCTGATGCGGCGGACCCTGGGGGTTATTTTCCAGGATTTCCGCCTGATCGAGAAGAAAACGGTGTACGATAATCTCTCCTTTGTTATGCGGGCGGTGGGAGCAAGCCCCCGTAAGATCCGGGAGCGCATCACCTATGTGCTGCGGCTGGTGGGACTGGAGGACAAGGCCAATTCCTATCCCACGGAGCTCTCCGGCGGTGAGCAGCAGCGTGTGGCCATTGCCCGGGCCCTGGTGAACAATCCCAACACCATCATCGCCGACGAGCCCACCGGCAACCTGGATCCGGAGCGGTCCCTGGAGCTGATGAGCCTGCTGGTGAAGATCAACCAGCTGGGAACCACGGTGGTGGTGGTCACCCATGAGAAAGACCTGGTGGATCGGTTCGGCAAGCGGGTCATCACCATTGAATCCGGCCATGTGGTCAGCGACTGCGTCGGCGGTTATATGGGAGGAAAGCTCCATGAGTAAGCATAATTTCGGATATTTCGTTCATGAGGGCCTGTCCAACATGTTCAGCCACGGATTCATGTCTTTCGCGGCCATCGGCATTACCGTGGCGTGCCTTTTGATCATGGGAACCTTTACCCTGGTGGCGGTGAACGCCAACGAGCTGCTCCACACCCTGGAACAGGAGAATGAGATCCTGGCCTATGTGGACGATACCTATACCGACGCTCAATCCAAGGCGCTGGAATCCAAGCTGGAGGCGCTGCCCAACGTGGCCTCCGTCACATATATCTCCAAGGAAGAGGCCATGGAGAGTTTCAAGGCCCAGTACCCGGATGAAGAGGTCTTTCAGGATCTGGATCCGGAGATCCTGCAGGATCGGTACGCCATCAAGGTGGCGGATCTGACGAAGCAGGCCCAGACCAAGGAACAGGTGGAGAATGTGGAGGGCATTACCGACGTCAATGCCTATGAGGAGATCACCAGCGGCTTTATCACGGTGCGGAACGTGGCCACAGTGGTGTGCGTGGCCCTGATCGCCATTTTGTTTATCGTGTCGGTGTTCATTATCTCCAACACCATCAAGCTCACCACCTTTGACCGGCGAGAGGAGATCGCCATCATGCGCATGGTGGGCGCCACCAACGGCTTTATTCGCTGGCCCTTTGTGTATGAGGGCTTCATGCTGGGCTTTTTGGGCGCTGTGATCGCCTTTAGCCTGCAATGGCTGCTGTATGCGGCGGTGGCCCGGGGCGTGGCCACCAACGATACCCTTCAGCTGGTGCAGATCATTCCCTTCCAGCAGATGTGGCTGCCTGTGGCGCTGACCTTCGGGGGAGCCGGCATCCTCATCGGCGTAGGCGGCAGCTTGTCCGCCATCCGCCGGTTCCTGCAGGTGTGATAAAGTAGGTGCCGTATGAGAAAGAATAACCTGCAAAAGAAAAAAAGAGGGACGGGTGTGCTGCGCTGCCTGGCGGCCTTTGTGCTGGCGCTGGCAGTGGTGACGGCAGACCTTTCTCCCGCTGCCGCTGTCACCTGGGCAGATGTCAACGACCTCAAGGACGAGGCCGGAGATCTGGCGGATCAACGCAAGGAGTTGGAGAGCCAGCTGGATGCCCTGGCCGACGACAAGAGCGAGGCCCTGAAGCGGAAGGATCTGCTGGATCAGCAGATCACCAACCTCTCCAGCCAGATCCGGAATGTGGAGGCGCAGATCTCCACCTATGAGACCCTGATCACCCAGACGGAGGCGGAGCTGGCGGAGGCCCAGGAAAAGGAAGAGGCTCAGTATGAGCTCTTTTGCAGCCGGGTCCGGGATATGGAGAAGCGGGGGACTGTCAGCTACTGGTCGGTGCTGTTCCGTGCCACCAGCTTTACAGATCTTCTGGGCCGGCTGGATATCATCAATGAGATCATGGATGCCGACCAGGCGGTCATTGATGAGCTGAAGGCCCTTCAGGAGGAAATCGAGACCAAGAAAACAGAGCTGGAGACCAGCAAAAAGGAATCCGAGGCCGCCAAGGCGGATCTGGTCACCAAGAAAAATGATCTGGATGTCCAGAGGACCAAGGCCAACCAGCTGGTCCAGGAGATCGAGTCCAACGAGAGCGAGTACCAGTCCACGCTGGACGCCATCGAGGCGGAGGAAGAGTCCATTCAGAAGAAGATCGTCCAACTGTCCCAGCAGCTGGCGGCCCAGAACGGCAGCAGCTCCAGCGCGGCATTGGGCGGGTATATCTGGCCGGTATCCAGCCGCCGCATCACCTCCCCCTTCGGCAACCGGAATACGGGAATCGCCGGGGCTTCCACCAACCACAAGGGCGTGGATATCGGCGGCGTATACTACACATCCCAGGTCCATGCGGCCAAGGCCGGAACCGTGATCATCTCCACCTATTCCAGTTCTTACGGCAACTATGTGGTGGTTTCCCACGGCAGCGGCAATACCACCCTCTATGCCCATATGAGCAGCCGCAGTGTCAGTGTGGGCGACTATGTCAATCAGGGCGATGTTCTGGGCATTACCGGTTCCACCGGCATTTCCAGCGGCCCCCATCTGCATTTCGAGATTACCGAAAACGGCACCCGGGTGAACCCCCTCAATTATCTCACGGGGTACATCCAGGCCTGGTAACCTGTGTTTTCGGGCATAACGGACCCTCCCGCTCCATACCATGGAGCGGGAGGGCTTTTGTTATGATGGGATTGATTGTATGGCAGCAGCCGGGGGCCGGAAAACGGCTGCGGACGGTGACGGCACAAGAGACGGCCATTTTGCGGGTGCCGTTTTTGCAGGTGGAGGTTGTACGGGGCCCCCGGACCCGGCCGGGGACGCTGGAGCGGCGGATGATCCGTGCGGCCCAAAAGCTGCGCCAGGCGGGCGTGAGATACACGGTGCTCCCGGCGGACTATCCCCCTTCTCAGTGGCCCCAGCGCCATGGTGTGGGAGTGGTGTCCACTCTCTCGCTGCGGCGGAGCCTGGCAGTGGAGCTGGTACGCCGGATTACGGCGGAGCGGGGACTGCCGCCGGGCAGTGTCCGGATCGCAGTTACCGCTGGACAGATGACCGGGGAGCTGGTGAAGACGGTGACGGAACTGACTCTTGGGTACCGGTATGTGATGCTGGATGTTCCCTACGGCGGGGAGGAGCTTTGCCGGAGGCTGCGGCGGGAGTACGGCGTGTCGCTGCTGCTCCAGCCATCCCGGGAGCAGCTGGAGGAAGCCCAGGTGTTGGTGTCTTTCGACCGGCGGACGGATCTCACCGGAAACAATGAGGCGGTAGTGGCCCTCTATGAAGGCGCGGAGAGCGCGTTCCCGCCTTTGACGGTGCCTCCGTCTGTGGAGACGCAGCTGCCTGCCGGGGCGGATCGGCTGCAGCTTCTAGCGGCTTTGCGGGAGGCAGGGGCCCTGGCGCCGGGGCAGATCAGCCTCAGCGTTCCCGCGCTTGACATTCTCAAATCCAGCAACTATAATACTACTCTATGATAATATAGAATAGGTATGTTCGGGGGTTGAGGACGCTTCCCCATACTATAAAGAGAACGAGAAAGGACTTGCCAAAATGGAAAAAGAATACAAAATGAGCGCGGCCCGCGCCCAGGAACTGCAGGAAGAACTCAACTACCTGAAGACCACCCGCTCCGATGAGGTGGCCGAGCAGATCAAAGTGGCCCGCGGCTTCGGCGACCTGAGCGAGAACAGCGAGTACGACGAGGCCAAAAACGAGCAGGGCAAGCTCTACTCCCGCATCGCCGAGTTGGAGGAGATCCTCCAGCACGTGGTGATCGTGGACGAGAGCAACGCCCCCACCAACGTGGTGACCATCGGCTGCAAGGTGACCGTGGTGGACAAGAACGGCAAGGCCATGCCCGCCTATAAAATCGTGGGCTCTCAGGAGGCCGATCCCATGCACGGCATCATCTCCGAGGAGTCTCCCTTCGGCAAGGCTCTGCTGGGCGCCAAGGAGGGGGATACCGTGACGGTGGAGGCTCCTCAGGGCGCCATCACCTATACGGTGCAGAAGATCGAGCGGTAAAGGAGAAGCATGATGTCTGAACAGAAGAACAACCAGCAGGCCCTGGGTGCCGAGCAGGATCTCTCCCAGCAGCGGATCGTCCGCCGGGAGAAGCTGGCGGCACTGCAGGCGGCAGGTGAGGATCCCTTCCAGGAGACCCGGTTTGACTGGGACACCACCTCCGCTCAGATCAAGGAGAACTTTGACGCCATGGAAGGCAAGGCTGTGAAGGTGGCCGGCCGTCTCATGAGCAAGCGCGGCATGGGCAAGGTCAGCTTCTGCGACCTCCAGGACCGGGACGGCCGGATCCAGCTCTACGCCCGTCAGGACGAGATGGACGAGGCGGTCTACAAGAAGTTTAAAAAGTTCGATATCGGTGATATCGTGGGTGTGGACGGCGAGGTTTTCCGCACCCAGCGGGGCGAGATGAGCGTCCGGGCCAAGAACATCACCCTGCTCTCCAAGTCCCTGCTGCCCCTGCCGGAGAAGTTCCACGGCCTGCAGGACCGGGAACTGCGGTACCGTCAGCGGTATGTGGACCTGATCGTCAATCCCGATGTCAAGCGCAACTTCGTCATTCGCTCCAAGTTCATCAAGCATGTCCGTGATTTCCTGGACGGCCGGGGCTTCATGGAAGTGGAGACGCCGGTGCTCAACACCATTTCCGGCGGCGCCACGGCACGGCCCTTCATCACCCACCACAACACCCTGGACATCGACATGTATATGCGCATTGCCACGGAGCTGCCCCTGAAGCGGCTGATCGTGGGCGGGCTGGACCGGGTGTATGAGATCGGCCGCATCTTCCGCAACGAGGGCATGGACCCCAAGCACAATCCGGAGTTCACCACCGTGGAGCTGTACCAGGCCTACGCGGATTTCAACGATATGATGGACCTCTTCGAGGAGCTGCTCTCCTCCGCCGCTAAGAATATCCTGGGTTCCTACCAGGTGGAGTGGCAGGGCGAGCAGATCGACCTGACTCCCGGCTGGCCCCGGATGACTATGGCCGATGCCGTTAAGCAGTATGTGGGCATCGACTTCATGTCCATTGACGGCGATGAGGCCGCCTGGGCCGCCGCCAGAGCGGCCGGGGTGGAGCTGCCGGAGGGTAAGGACGCCACTTGGGGCAATGCCCTGTACGAGTGCTTCGACCAGAAGGTGGAGGAGAAGCTGGTGCAGCCCACCTTCATCACCATGCACCCGGTGGACGTGAGCCCCCTGGCCAAGCGCTCCCCCAAGGACCCCCGCCTGACGGAGCGGTTCGAGCTGTTCATCTGCCGCAGTGAGATGGGCAACGCATTCTCCGAGCTGAACGACCCCATCGACCAGAAGCAGCGCTTCCAGAAGCAGGTGGAGCTGCGGGCCAAGGGCGACAGCGAGGCCGGCATGATGGACGAGGACTATATCAACGCCCTGGAGTACGGCCTGCCCCCCACGGGCGGTCTGGGCATCGGTATCGACCGGTGCGTCATGCTCCTGACCAATTCCGACACCATCCGCGAGGTCATTCTCTTCCCCACTATGAAGCCCCTGGACAAATAATCCACAATATATTGTGGATGACGGAGCAGGACGAAACAAGATGTAGTGAAAGAGGCTTACAACCACAACTTTTTCACAACTTTTGCTTGAAATCAGACGGCATCAGACGGGCCAAAATGAAGGGCAAATCCGCGCTTTTAACTGCGGATTTGCCCTTTTTTGTAATTTTCACATCAGCACCAAATTACCCTTGATTGTTGCTGCTTTTTCCTCCATATTTTCCTGTGTGATGTGGGTGTAGATGTCCATGGTCGTGGAAAAATCAGCGTGGCCCATTACCTGTTGGATAAACTTGATATCGTTCGTGCTTTCGCAGAGTCTTGTACAGAAAGTGTGCCGCAGATTATGGACGGTAAAGTGAGGGAGAAGTTCCGGCTCACGATCTTCCAATTCCGCTTGGTCCAGTTCTTCCATGTTGTATGCTGTGGAGATGCGTTCAATGGCCCGATTGATATTATGAGCGGAGAGGAAACTTCCGTAGCGATTTCGGAAGATGAAACCGTGATAACCGTTCAATACCAACTTATCGTTCGGATATAACGCATCCATTACCTCGATTTGCTGGCGAAGCTGTTCAATGACTTCTGGATAGAGGATCGGGATAATGCGTGTACCGCTTTCCGTTTTGGGTGTTGTGATATGAAAGTCAGCCTTTTTATCAATGACCCGATAGATTAACGCATGGTTGACGGAAATCCGGCCCTTGTTCAAGTCTACATCATCTTTTGTTAAACCAGTACATTCTCCTACACGAAGGCCGGTTCCAAGGAGTGTTACCATGACAGGCAGCCAGTGACTGTACATAGGAGATCTTGCGATATACTGGAGGAAATTTTTTTGCTGTGCTTTGGTAAGGGCGATCCGCTTTTTCGGTTTCG
>PPYF01546077.1_pt1 | contig 11557 bp, 12 predicted proteins | sample 1559871 | NCBI WGS metagenome assembly PPYF01 (sample SAMN08240021, study PRJNA423297) | Human gut metagenome, whole genome shotgun sequencing project. | reverse complement strand
TAGTGATGCGCCTCGTCGAGCAGGATCTGCGTGGCGTCGTTCACATATTCACTCTCCTCCACGATGGTCTTGAGAACGAACATGCTGATGGTCTTTTTATTCTCGTCCATGATGACCTCGACATTATCCTCGCAGTCGGGGTTGTCGCGCTTGAAGGCGGTCAGCAGAGCCTGCTGGATCTTCTCCTGCATGTATCCGCGGGGGATGCCCTTTTCCTTTTCGATCTGCTCGATGGCGTCAAAAAATTCGGCGTTCATTGCACTCATCTATTTTTGCTCCTTACGTTATATCACGTTGTGATTTTTTACAGCACGCGCAGCCGTACCTGCGCGATCTGGGCCTTTTTAAAGGTGGTCTCTTTTCCGGCGATCGTCAGGGTAACGTCGCCGTCGCGGTATCCGGAGAGCGTTCCGACAAAGGACTTGCTGCCGTTCACCGGCTTATAGAGCCGCACCTCCGCGCCGCTGCCCATAAAGCGCGCAAAGTCGCCGGGGCGCTTGAGCTCGCGCTCGGCGCCGGCGGAGCTGACCTCGAAAACGTAGCTGTCCGGAATGGGGTCTGCCTCGTCCAGCACGGGATCGAGCGCGCGGGAGAGCGCCTCGCAGTCGTTGATGGAAACGCCGCCGTCCTTGTCGATGTACACGCGCAGAAACCACTGTCCGGCCTCGCCGCGGCCAGCGCGGTCACGGTCTCGGTGACTTTACTCATAAAAAATCCTCAATTTCCAGTTTCTGACAAATTCTTTTAAATCAACAAAAAGAGTGGGTTTTGCCCACTCTTCCTGTTTCTTACGTTCGTACGAGGGGATTATACCACCCTCTGCGCGCGATTGCAAGTGATTTCATTAAATTAATATAGAGTATACGGGAAATTTTCACCCGTTCATCGCGGTGAGGACGTTGCCGTAGTCCACCTGATAGTTCGCGCCCTCGTAGGTGCCGTTGAGCATGGACATGGCGCGGTTCCAGGCGTCGCCGCCCTCGGTGTAGGGCTGGGGCTGGTAATTGTTCAGCGTGTTCGGCCCGAGCACGGTGCTGTCGGGGCCGACGGTGCTGCTCAGCGAGCAGGGGATGAAGGAATAGCTGTCGAGCGTTACCTTGCCGCCGACGCGCTTGAGCGTGAGCTGCGCGATGCCGGTGTCGTAAGCGCCGGGGTCGGTGCCGTTGCCGGGGTTGGTGTGGCCGCCGAAAATAAAGTTGCCGAGACCGTAGAAGATAACGCCGCCGTTATAATCCTCCGCCGGCTGGAGCCGGTGGGCGTGCGTGCAGTACACGGCGTTGAAGCCGGCATCCACGGTGTAGCGGCAGAGCTCGGTCTGCACGTCGGTCGGTTCATAGTACCCCTCGCGGCCCATGTGCAGGCACGCGATGGTGAAGTCCGCGCCCGCCTCCTCAAGCGATTTGAGCCCCGCGGCGATCTTGTCGCGCGACGCCGCGACGAGCTTTTCCTGCGCCTGCGCGGAGAGAATGCTCATGGCGTTGTAGGTGAGCTGGTTATAAAGGCAGTAAATGCCGACCTTCACGCCGCCGTCCTTTTCGTAGATATACGTTTCGTCCTCGCCCGCGTAGGCAACGCCCACGGCGTCGAGCGCGGCGGCCGTGTCGTCATAGGCGTTCTGGCCGAAGTCCATCGTGTGGTTATTTGCCAGCGTCACGAACTCCACGCTGCCCGCGGTGAGGATGTTCGCGTAATCCGCCGGGGCGAGAAACACGAACTGCTCAATGGAATCGTAATACTTGTCCGAGAGGTTGCACTCAAGATTGGCGATCGTGAGATAGTCTTTTTCAAAGTACTGCACGGTCTTGGCGAAGGGATAGTCGTAGTTTTTCCCGACGACGGTCTGCAGCGCCGTGCCCCACCCGCGGCGGGTCTTTGCCTCGGCGAGCGTGCAGTCGCCCACCATGGAAACGGTGAAGTATTCAGGGCTCGGCTCCGGCGTGGGCTCGGGCGTCGCGGTAGGCTCCGCGGTGGGCGCAGCCGACGGTTCGGGCGTGAGCTCGGGACCGGAGGTCGGCGGCACGGGCGTTTCGCTCGCCGCCGGCGCGAGCGTCTCGGCGCTCTCCGTGTTATTTACCGAAACGGCGCGCACGGCAACGAGCACAACGAGCGCGAGCGCGAGCAGACAGAAAACGATCAGCGCCGGAACGGATACCCGGCGGGAAGGACGGTGTTGCATGGCATATCTCCCGTGTTATTCGGTGAAATGGATGTGGTTGTTGATGTGATCCTGACAGAAGCAGTGATACCCCGCGCAGCGCGAGCAGTAGCGGAACTCCAGCTCCGGATGGTCCGCGTCGGTGCGGCCGCACACGGCGCATTTGTAGCGGTACGGGGCGTTCTGCTGCTCGCGGCGGATGCGCTGCGCCTCGCGCTTGAAGTTCACGGTCTTGCGGATCTGCCCGGGCCGCCGGAAGTGTACGGAGCCGAAGAGCATATCCCCGCAGAAGAGCAGATAGTTGAGCGTCGCCACGACCGGCAGAAGATTGAGCGGGAAGCGGAGCGCGAAGATCTCATAGACGAAGTACGCCGCGTTCGCCACGGCGAGCCACTTGATCTTGATCGGGATGATGTACATGAACAGCACCCGCTGGTCGGGATAGTACGTTGCGAACGAGAAGAACATCGAAAGATAGATGAACTCCGCGCCGATGCTCATCGTGATGCCGCCGAACAGATAGACAAGGAAGGCGTACAGGATCGTGAACACCATACCGGCGAGAAAGTACATGTTGAACTTGGCCTGTCCCCACTCGCGCTCCATCGAGGTGCCGATGAAGTAATAGAAATAGAGGAACAGCAGCCCCCAGATGCCGCCGGTGTCCGGAATGAGCACGAAGGTCACCAGCCGCCAGATCTGCCCGCGCAGGACCATCTGCGGATTGAGCGCGAGAAAATAGCGCACCGTGCCGGTGCGGTCCATCAGCGTCAGCAGCCAGACGACGGCGTTGCCGATGATGAGATAGCGCATGAGGTTTTCCACGCCGAAACGCGGATGGCGGACGCAGTAGCGCTCGACCCAACGCATGAATGCTTTCAAATCAAAACTCCTTTCCAAAGGAAAACTGTAACGGAATACTTAATTATACCACATCCGGACGAAATTTCAATCCAGGAGTTGGCCGTCTTATACTTTCCTCCGAAAGGGGGAAACAAAATGAATGTTTATGGCTATATCCGGGTGTCCAGCCGGGATCAGAACGAGGACCGGCAGCGCATCGCCCTGCACGAGCGGGGCGTGGAGGATGGTTTTATTTATACGGACAAGGTATCCGGCAAAGATTTTGATCGCCCGCAGTACAAAAAGTTGGTCAAAAAATTGAAGCCGGGCGATTTGCTCATGATCCAGAGCATCGACCGGCTGGGGCGCAATTATGAAGAGGTGCAGAATCAATGGCGCGTGCTGACCAAGGAAAAGGAGGCGGATATCTGCGTTCTGGATATGCCGCTGCTGGACACCCGGCAGGGGAAGGATCTGATGGGAACGTTCATCGCCGATCTTGTGCTGCAAATCCTGTCGTTCGTGGCGCAGAATGAGCGGGAGTTTATCCGAAAGCGGCAGGCGGAGGGCATCGCCGCCGCGAAAGCCCGCGGCGTCAAATTCGGCCGCCCGCCGATCCCGCTGCCGGAGAATTTCCGCGCGGCGCATACGGCGTGGAGAGCGAAAAAGCTGACGCTCCAACAGGCGGCGGACGCCTGCCATATGAAGGTCGGAACGTTCTACGACAAGGCGGTCAAACTGGAAAAAGCCCCATGACCGGCACTGCTGTGCGTTTGGAAAAGTGTACTTTTTCATAAAAGTAATTATATCACATCTCTTTACGTAATACGACCCCGAATCCGCTTTTTTCTCCCAATTTTTTCAATATCGAAAAAGTACACCTTATCGCAAAAGGAGGGAGAGCATGGCGGAAAAGCAGGTCAAGTCCAGACAGCGCGTTGCCGACCACGGCGAGGTCTTTACCGCCGAGCGGGAGGTCAAGGCCATGTGCGATCTGGTGAAATCGGAAACATAGCGCATCGATTCCCGGTTTTTGGAGCCGGCCTGCGGCGACGGGAATTTTCTGGCGGAGATCCTCCGGCGGAAGCTCGCCATAGTAAAGCAGAACTACGCCCCGCGCCGCGGCAGCTGTCACGACTACGAGCTGTATGCCGTGCGGTCGGTCATGAGCCTTTACGGGGTGGAGCTTCTGCACGACAACGTTCTCGCCTGCCGGGAACGGCTCTTTCGCATATTTGACGAAGAGTATACCTCCGTCTGCAAAAAGAACGCCTCCGACGAGGTGCGCGCCGTTGTCCGCTATGTGCTCGAAAAGAACATCCTGCAGGGCGACGCGCTCGCGCTTGGGCAGGTGGACGGGGAGGGGCAGCCGACGGACAAGCCCATCATCTTTGCCGAGTGGACGTTCCCGATGAACGACGCGCGGGTAAAGCGCCGGGATTACCGGCTGGATGTCCTTTTAAAAGAGAACCCCGACGAGAGCACCCACGATACGCAGTTTTCGCTCTTTGAGGACGACGCGATGAACACCGGCTTCTGGGAGACGGACCCCGTCACCAGACAGCCCATCCCCAAGCCCGTCCGCGAATACCCCCTAATTCACTTTCGGAGGATAACGGAGAATGATGAACAGCTATAACCCCGATGTGCTCTCGTGTCTGGCCAACCTCTCCAACGACGAGGTCTTCACCCCGCCGGAGGTGGCAAACGCCATTCTCGACCTGCTTCCGCAGGAGCTTTTCTCTGACCCGAACACAACGTTTCTGGATCCCGCCTGCAAATCCGGCGTGTTCCTGCGGGAGATCGCCAAGCGGCTGCTCGACGGGCAGCTGCCCGGCTGGAAGCAGCGGGTCGAGACCATAGATACGAAAAAGAGCTTCGGCGAACCGCTGACGTCCGAAGAGGAAGCGTTTCAGGAAAAGCTGCAAAGCACGCTGGACCATATTTTCCATAAACAGCTCTTCGGCATCGCCATTACGGAGCTTACCAGTCTCCTGTCCCGCCGGAGCGTCTACTGCTCCAAGTACCCCAACAGCAAATACTCCGTTTCCCGGTTCGATGACCCGAGCGGGAATATACGCTACAAGCGCATACAGCACCGCTGGCAAAACAAAAAATGCGTATTCTGCGGAGCATCGCAGGGAGAATATGACCGCGATAACAGCTTGGAGACATATGCGTACGAATTTATTCATACGACAAATCCGGAGAAAATTTTCAATATGAAGTTTGATGTGATTATAGGAAATCCTCCGTACCAGTTGAGTGACGGCGGAAATAACGCGAGTGCGTCACCCTTGTATCATCGTTTTGTTTCACAGGCGATAAAGCTAAAACCTCGATATCTTGCTATGATTATTCCTGCAAGGTGGTATGCAGGAGGTAAAGGACTTGACAGTTTCAGAAATTTAATGCTTTCACAAAGTAAGGTTTCTACGCTTGTCGATATTGCTGATAGTGCAGATTGTTTTCCCGGCGTAAATGTTGCAGGCGGAATCTGCTATTTTCTCTGGGACAGAGACTATTGCGGAGCCTGTAATGTTAAAAACATGGTAAAGGGCTCTATTGTCTCTGAGAATAAGCGCGCTCTAAACGAATTTGACTACTTGGTCCGTAGCAACACCGCGCTGTCTATTATCAGAAAATCTACTGCCAATGCCTCTTTAATGAGCTCAGTGGTTTTTTCCCGAAATTACTTTGGCCTACCAACGACTCTTGTTGGCGAAAAGACAGCTGCCGTTGAGTGTGTTTCTGTCCTTACATCTAAAGGTAAATTTTATACTTCAAAGGCATCTATTTCTGACAAGAATAGTTTAATTGGTAAATTCAAGGTTATTGTCACCTATGCAATGTCAGGTGGAAACAAGCCTTCTTCTGATGGGAGATACCAGGTGCTGTCTTCTCTGCAGATTTTATCGCCAAATGAGGCATGCACGGAAACTTATTTAATTCTGGACACATTTGACACCATTTATGAAGCTGAGAATTTGGTTTCATACGCTTCAACAAAATACTTTAGATTTTTGCTTCTTCAAGCATTGACATCAATTCACATCACAAAGGACAAATTTTGTTTTGTCCCCCTTCAAGACTTCTCTAAGCCGTGGACAGATGAAGAACTGTACGCCAAATACGGCCTTACCGATGAGGAGATCGCTTTTATCGAGTCCATGATAAAGCCGATGGAGTTGGGCGGTGACGGCGATGAGTAATGCGGAGTTTTTCCCCCAGCGGCCGGATGCTCATCCGATGATCTATGCCTACGAGGAGAACAACCCCAACTATAAGGGCCTGCTGAAGGTCGGCTACACAAAGAGCGATGTGGAGCGGCGCGTGGCGCAGCAGTACCCGACGCTTCGCCCCGGCGGCGTGCCCTATAAGATCGTGTTCAAGGAGTCCGCCATGTACTGCGACGGCGGCTGCTTTACCGACCACGACATTCACCGGTATCTTGTGCGCCATGGCATCCGGCGCGTGGACGGCGAATGGTTCCGCTGCACCGCGGACGATGTCCGCGCCGCGTGGATGGCGGTGAAAAACCGGACGGAAAACAGCGAGAGCCGCACGCGGGACTTTCCCATGCGCCCGGAGCAGGCGGACGCCGTCGCGAAGACGATGGCATATCTCCGCTCCACCGACGGGGAGACGACGGCGCAGATCCCCCGGTTTCTCTGGAACGCGAAAATGCGCTTCGGCAAGACTTTCGCCTCGTATGAGCTGGCAAAGAAAATGGGCTTTACCCGTGTGCTGATCCTCACGTTCAAGCCCGCGGTGCAGAGCGCGTGGAAGGAAGACCTTCTCACGCATGTGGATTTTGAGGGCTGGCAGTTCATCGCCCGGCCGCAGAATCCCGCCGAGCCGACCATCGACCAGCAGTACGAACGCGCGGACAAGAGCCGCCCAATCGTCTGCTTCGGCTCCTTTCAGGATTTTCTCGGCCTGAACAAGCTCGGCGGCATCAAAGCGCACAACGAGTGGGTACATACCATCCACTGGGACCTTGTCATTTTTGACGAGTATCATTTCGGCGCATGGAAGGACAGCGCCAAAAAACTCTTCGACGGCGAGGACGAGGACTCCGTGGACGAGGGCGAGGGCTTTGATAACAACAACGCCTGCGACGAAACGTGGCTCCCCATCACCACGCGGTACTATCTTTACCTTTCCGGCACGCCGTTCCGCGCGCTCAATTCCGGCGAATTTATCGAGGAGCAGATCTATAACTGGACCTACTCCGACGAACAGCGCGCCAAGGAAAACTGGGTCGGCGAAAAGAATCCCTATGCTTCGCTCCCCCGCATGGTCATGATGACCTACAAAATTCCCGACAGCATCCGCCAGATCGCCGAGGAGGGCGAGTTCAACGAGTTTGATCTGAACGTATTCTTCAAAGCGGAGGGGAAAGGCCAAAACGCCCGGTTCGTCTACGAGGATTATGTGCAGAAATGGCTCGATCTCATCCGCGGCGCGTATCTCGAAACGGCGGTGGACGAGCTGAAGCTCGGCGCGCGGCGCCCCGCCATGCCGTTTTCCGATGCGCGGCTTCTCAACGTTCTTTCGCACACCGTCTGGTTTTTGCCGAGCATTTCTTCCTGCGAGGCAATGCAAAATCTGCTCGCGCAGCGGCAGAACGCCTTTTATCACGATTACACCGTCAATATGTGCGCCGGAACTTCCGCAGGCATCGGGCTTTCCGCCCTTGCCCCGGTGCAGAAGTCCATGGCCGACCCGCTGGAGAGCAAGACCATCACGCTCACCTGCGGCAAGCTGACGACCGGCGTTACCGTGAAGCCGTGGACGGGAATCTTCATGCTGCGCAATCTCAAAAGCCCGGAAACCTATTTTCAGGCGGCGTTCCGCGTGCAGAGCCCGTGGGAGATCGACGGCGAGATCATGAAGCGGGAGTGCTATGTATTTGACTTCGCGCTCGACCGGGCGCTCAAGCAGATCTCCGACTACAGCTGCCGGCTGAATCCCAACGGGAAAGTCAGCCCCGAAAAAAAGGTGGAGGAATTTATCAACTTCCTTCCGGTCATTGCCTACGACGGCAGCTCCATGCGCCAGATCAGCGCCTCGGAGATCCTCGATTACGCCATGTCCGGCACCTCCGCCACGCTGCTTGCCCGCCGCTGGGAGAGCGCGCTGCTCGTCAATGTGGACAATGTCACGCTTTCCCGCCTTATGGCCAACAAGGAGGCTATGGCAGCCCTCATGAAGATCGAGGGCTTCCGCAGCCTGAATCAGGACATTGAGACCATCATCAATAAGTCTGAAAAGGTCAAGAAGGCCAGAAAAGAAGGCACCGCCGAGAACCCGGCGGAGAAGAAAAAGATCTCCGACGAGGAAAAGAAATATAAGACCCTCCGCAAACAGATCCAGGAAAAGCTCATTAAATTTGCTACCCGTATCCCGATCTTCATGTATCTCACCGACTACCGTGAGCAGACCATGATCGACGTTATCACCAATCTGGAGCCGGATTATTTCAAAAAGGTCACCGGTCTGGACACCAGAGATTTTGAGCTTCTCATGTCGCTCGGCGTATTCAATGAATCGCTTATGAACGATGCGGTGTACAAATTCAAGCGCTATGAGGATTCCAGTCTCAGCTATACCGGCATCAACCGCCATGCCGGGGAAAAGGTCGGCCTTTTCAGCACGGTGGTAGACTTTGACGAAATGTTTGCCGACCAGCAGTCCTCCATGGAAGCGCCTCCGGCCGATGACGGCGATATGCCGGAAAACCCGTTCGCTTTCGTCGCCGAGGAAGAGGAAGACGGGGAAGAGCCGCCCGTTCCCGAAAAACCGGCAAAGAAGCGCGGCGGGCGCAACGGCGAGGTGGTCGTCATCCGGCCGGCGGCCGCGGCGAACCGCGCGCCGAAGGCGGCTGCGGCCGTTTCGTCTGCCGCGGCAAGACCGGCGCCGGCTCCCGCCGTCCCCGCCGCGCCGCCCAAGCCGTCCTTTGACGTATCCTCCCTCTCCGTCGGCACGGCGGTGCTGCACAAAGCCTTCGGCGTCGGCACAATCACCGCGATCGATCCCGACGACATCAAATTCCGGTATATCACCGTGGCATTTCCGGATACCGAAAAGCGGTTTCAGATCCCTAACGTCTTTCTGCAGGGGTTCCTGAAATTGCAGTGATTTAAGCAAAAACGCACTATGTGTGATCGCGGTAGTATAAAATGCTGTAAAATTTATTGTTGAATTTTACAGCAGAACGGCGTATACTATTTGCAAAGGAGTTGATCGCTATGCCGAACATCAAGCCGATCTCTGATCTGCGGAATTACACGGAAGTGCTGCAGGATGTGGCGGCGGGTGCGCCCGTTTTCCTGACGAAGAACGGCCGCGGCCGGTACGCCATTGTGGACATTCAGGATTTCGAAAAAGCGCAGGCCACGCTGAAGCTTATGAGCGAGCTCGCAAAGGGGCGCCGATCCGGTGAGACCGAAGGCTATCTGACCCCGGAGGACATGAGAGCGCACTTCCGCGCCAGAGCGAATGAAGAATAACATCCATTATTCAGCGGAGTCCCGCCGGGATCTTGACGATATATGGGACTATATAGTGTCGGAGCTTCAAAACCGTGTCGCGGCGGAGCGCGTGGTGGATCGCATTCTGGACGCGGTTGAACGCTTGAAAGATTTTGCGGAAATGGGCGCTCTGCTGTCCTCCGTCGCCGATGTCGGCGGGGACTACCGGTTTCTTGTAAGCGGGAACTATATGGTTTTCTATCGTGTGAACGGAAGAGATGTTTTTATCGACCGAGTTTTATATGGCCGTCGTGATTATCTTCGGGTTCTTTTTCGGGATATGAGCATGAAGCAGGACGATTAAAAGCAACCGCAGCGGTTCCAATTTTTGGAGCCGCTGCGGTTTTCCTATCATATGCTCAATCCATCGGGATCGGGATGGGCTTTTTTAGCTCCAGACGACCGTAGCAGACGAGCTCGGCCGCTTTGTCCGGCGGGATCATGCGGTCGTCTTCGGCGTGGGCGCGGTTCACGGCGAAGAGATACACCGTGCCGCGGCTGTCGGCGCAAAACTGCCGGAAGACGATCCCTGCGTCCGTTTCAAAAAGCCCGACGTCGCCGTCGTAAAGCTCGGTGCGCCGCCGGAGATATGCCGTACCGCCCTTTTTGATCCACGGCGCGAGCGAATCGTCCGTGACCGCAACGGCAAAATCGGCGTCCGTGCCCTTCGGCGCGGGGATGGTGTCCCAGAGCATGCGCTCACCGCCTTTCGCTTGTTCTTGCTCTCAGCATACCGATTCCGGACGGAAAGGTCAAGACGGCAGAAAAAAGAAAAAGCAAAAGTGGCGCTTTCCGTTGCAGATGGCGGGATCGTGTGGTAAAATATATTATCTATCCGTATGTCAATCGACGCAAGAATCATTCATAGAAAATATAAAGAAGGAAATTAACGATATGGAAAACCGTGAACAGGAGATCCGTCAGGACAGGGAAGACCTGATCGAGGGGCGCAACGCCGTTGCCGAGGCGATCCGCGCCGGGCGGACGATCGATAAAATTTTCGTTGCCCGCGGCGACACCGACCGCACCCTTGCGCGCATTCTCGCCAAGGCGCGGGAAAACGGCATCGTCGTCACCGAGTGCGACCGGCGCAAGCTCGATTCTCTCAGCGCCACGGGCGCGCACCAGGGCATTATCGCGCAGGCGGCAATGCGCGAGTACGCCTCCATCGAGGATATTCTGGAGCGTGCCGCCGAGCGGGGCGAGGATCCGTTCATCGTCGTGTGCGACGAGATCGCCGATCCGCACAATCTCGGCGCGATTCTGCGCACCGCCGAGTGCGCGGGCGTCCACGGCGTCATCATCCCCAAGCGGCGCGCCGCCGGACTCACCGCCGTGGTGGACAAGGCGAGCGCGGGCGCGGCGGAGCATATGCTCGTCTCGCGCGTGACGAACATCCCCGCGGCGCTCGGTGAGCTGAAGAAAAAGGGCCTTTGGGTCTACGGCACGGCGGCGGACGCTCCCGCCGATCTGTGGCAGACGAAAATGACCGGCCCCGCGGCGCTCGTCATCGGGTCGGAGGGCTTCGGCATGGGCCGCCTCGTTTCGGAGCAGTGCGACTTCACCGTGGGCATCCCCCTGCTCGGCAAGATCACATCGCTCAACGCCTCCGCGGCGGCGGCGATCCTTATGTATGAGGTCGTCCGCCAGCGCAGAGATTCCTGAGACGGAGGGAGCTATGGCAAAACGCGATACAGGCGGCGTTCCCCGGAGCTTCGGCGTGCCGGGCTTCTCGCTCGAGAGCATTCTCGAGGAGTGCCGGGACAAGGCGCCGGAGGAGACCGCCGCGCCGGAAACGGCGGAAACGGAATACCGGCCGGAGACGGAGGGCTATTCCTCCGAGCAGGCGGATTACCCGGCAGAGACGGAGTATGAGGCCGAATATCCGGACGAAGAAGCGGAATACCCCGAATACGAAGAATTTGATACCGGCGAGCCGGAGTATGAGACCGAGCCGGAGGAGACCGGGGAACCGGACGGGCGGTACTATGAGGACGCGCCGGAGCCGGAAGAGGCCGCCGAG
>PPYF01172333.1_pt1 | contig 11559 bp, 9 predicted proteins | sample 1559871 | NCBI WGS metagenome assembly PPYF01 (sample SAMN08240021, study PRJNA423297) | Human gut metagenome, whole genome shotgun sequencing project. | reverse complement strand
CTGGATCGCCCAGGACCGGGTGACCAAACGTTTTGGCGCGCTTTATGCCTTTGAAAACGGTATTTCACCGTTTATCAGTTATTCCGAAGGCTTCAAACCGATTTCACCGCAAGGCACGCTGACGTCAAAAGAGGTGAAGCCGACAACCAGCAAACAACTGGAGGGCGGGGTGAAATACCTGCTGGCCGATTACGCGACCACGCTGACGGCATCCGTGTTTAACATCCGTCAGAAGAATGTTCTTTCCGCCACGCCAACCTGGGATTATCGGCAGACCGGGGAGATCGAATCTAAAGGCGCGGAACTGTCGGTGATTAGCCGACCAGGTGACAACGTCACGTTGGTTGCCAACTACGCCTATACTCATGCGATCAATACTGAAGACGAAACATACGAAGGCAAACGCCCGACACAGGTGCCGGAGAATGCGTTTAATCTGTGGGGCGATTACACCTTCGATGCGACCGTACTGCGCGGGCTAACAATGGGCGCAGGGGCGCGCTATACCGGGCCGATGGAAATTGCGCCGGATAACAAGAGCGGTAAGCTCGGAGGCACAACGCAGTACGATCTCGCCGTGTCGTATCAGTTAGGCGAGGCGCTGCCTTCATTGCGCGGCGTGACGTTAAAAGCCAGCGCGCAGAATATCACCAACAAAGAAACCTTCAGTTGCTACGACAGCACCAATTGCTGGATTGGTCGTGATCGTACCGTTCAGGTCGGGGCAAGCTACCGTTTCTGATTGCGTGAAGCGAAAACCGGCCTGGTATTTCCAGGCCGGTCAGGCGTTGGCTATTACGGCGTTGCCTGTTTTTGTGTCGGTTCGGTGGAGGTCTGGCGAGTCACAGGACGTTTTTCCGGCACGTTGTCGCATGGATTTTCCTTCGGACAGATCAGGTCGAGCATCTTCAGCGTGACGCCGTTGCTCCAGCCAAAACCATCCTGTAACGGATATTCACCGCCGCCACCGCCGGTTCCGGTGCTGCTGACGTCATATTTTTCCACCAGCTTTTGCTCGCGATTGTAGGTGTGCTGCACGTTGGTCAGAAAACGCCAGCTTACCTCCATTGCCACCTCACTCTGTCCATAGTTCTGTAAGCCCTCGGTGGCGACCCACTGCAACGGCGCCCAGCCGTTTGGCGCATCCCATTGCTGCCCGCTTTTCACCGAGGTGGTGGCAAGCCCGCCCGGCTGCAGCAGATGCGCGCGAGTGGCCACGGCCATTTTGCTGGCGCGATCTTTCGAGGCCGCGTTGACATACAGTGGGAACAGGGCGGCAGCGGTCAGTTGATTACGCACCTGCTTGCTCTTCAGATCGTAATCCGCATACCAGCCTTCTTTGTCATTCCACAGGTAGTGCTCAATCGCTTTCTGTCTGGCGTTCGCCAGCGAATCGTACTGGCTGGCTTTTGCTTCATCCCCCGCGGCTTTGCTGGCGCGCGCGAGGATTTTTTCCATCTTGTACAGCAGCGCGTTAAGATCCACCGGAACGATGCTGGTGGTCCGCAGCGTGCCGAGCTGCTGTGGGTTATCCATCCAGCGCGAACTGAAATCCCAGCCGGATGCCGCCGCAGCGCGCAGATCGCGATAAATGTCGGTGGCCGGACGGTTTGGATTGCTTTTTGCCGTGGCGATATCCTCAACCCAGGATTCCGGTCGTGGCGTATCCCGCTCATCCCAGTAGCGGTTCAAAATGGTGCCATCATCCAGTTTCACCACCCGTTTGTTCTGTTGACCTGCCTGCAGCGTTTCGACACCTTCCATCCAGTAGAGATACTCTTTTTGCAGTTGCGGCAGGTATTTTTTCAGCGCATCGTCGCCGTCATGCTGCGCCAGCAGTTCCACCATCAGGGAGAAGAAGGGGGGCTGGGAACGGCTCAGATAGTAGGTGCGGTTGCCATTGGGGATATGACCGAAGGCATCAATCTCCCAGGCAAAGTTCGCCACCATATCGGCAATTTTGTCCCAGTGATCGCTTTCGGCAAGTCCCAACATGGTGAAGTAGCTGTCCCAGTAATAGACTTCCCGGAAGCGCCCGCCGGGTACCACGTAAGGTTCAGGCAGCGGCAGCAACGAATCCCATTTTCCCGCGCTTTCGGTAGAGCGTGTTAATACTGGCCACAGCCCGTCGATATGTTCGCGCAGCGATTGTCCTTCCGGCGGAACATATTTTTCTCCCTCTTTTGGCAACGTGAAGTTGACGCTCACAAAGTGGCGTAAATCGAAACTGGATTGATTTTTTTGCATCCGGTAATCCGCAAGGATCATCAGCGGATCGCTGTTTGGCACGGCATCAGCAAAGGTCTTTTGATCGGGGAACAGTCTGGCATTCTGCACATCGTTAAACAGCGGGCCGAGCAAAATATCCGGCGGTTGCGGCGGGGTAACCGGCATCTCTTCTGCGTGCACAGACAGTGAAGAGAAGGACAGAAGGGTGCCGGAAACCGCTAATTTTATGACCCACGACAGCGAACCAGACGTGCAAAAAGCAGGGGTATGCATTGATTCATCTCCTTAGTGCGTACCGAAAAACGGTATCTACCATGAGAAAATCGTAGTCCAGAATCGCCCCCGGCGCGTTGTTACCCTCCTTTTTTTGCGACGTTACAGGGTTTTCCTTTCCCTGACGACGCGATTTTGCGCCACATCAAGGGTCAACCGCTCACCCGTCTGCACATCGTCAAGCGCGTCGCCCTGCTGGCATATCCAGGCGATGCCCATCTCGCGGGCGATCAAGGCGCCATGCGCGAGCGGACTGCCTTCACGCAGGCAAATGCCTTTCACCACGTTCGGGTCGAATTCCGGCACCGTTGAGGGAAACAGATTGTCGGCGACCAGGATGGCAGGCGCGGTGAAATCAGGCAACGTCAGCGGGCTTTGCAGCAAATGACGTAGCGTGCGATGCAGGAGATCGTCGATATCGATGTAGCGTGCCTGCAGATAGGCATCATCCAGTTGCCGATACTGCATGCTGAGGCTGCTCAGCACCTGCTGCCAGGCATATTCCGCCGTACAGTGTTCACTACGCAGGATCCCGCAGGCGGTATCAAACAACTCTGGATCGTCCAGCAACATATGGTGACCAGAGAAAATGGCCGCCAGGTCACCAGGCCAGTGTTCTTCCATGCGGGTGAGCAGCGTCATCAGATCGAGCAGGGTGAGATCCAGCGCGTTACGCAGTCGCGCCTGTTCTGCAACGGGACTGAGATCCGAGGCTTGTCGAACCGGCGGCAGCGTCGGGGTGTAACAGAACGCGCTGCCCGTAATCTTCTCCGTCGACGATGCGGTAATTGCGACATCGTCCAGCGATTCACCGAAGTTCTCCGCAGCCAGTTGGCTAAATGCGGCGAGCGCGTCATCCGCCTGCGCTCCGCTTGCCAGCAGACGGATCGTGTCATTACAGCGAACCTGCAACAGCGATATCTGATTAAGGCTATCCGGCGTGACGCACTTGCCATTCTTTTCCAGCAGCAGATCCGCGTCAAAGGCTGACAGCGTTGCCACAAGCCGGGACGCCGGACGAATGTGCAAACCGTTGGGGTTTTTGATCACCACGGACACTGATTTTGCCGCTGCGTCCGGTGTGCTAAAAACCGGAGTCATGCGGCGCTCATCAGCAGAAGAGGGTAAACCCAGTTGCTCGCGCTTAGCTTCAAGGGCGTTCGTCGCATCGGCGATGACCTTTTCGATATCCGCGCCCGCGGCGGCGCTCACCGTTGCCGCCAGCGTCCCTTCAACCAGTGGCGCGGCGCAAAGCCGCACTTTCCCGGCAATGCTCGGGTCGAGAAGATCCAGCGCCGTTTCCGCACTGAGCAGGGCACTGCCGATGTCCATCATCACCAGCACGTGGTCGGTATCAGCAACAGACTCGATCGCCTCCATCACTTTGATGGGGTCGGTACCGATGGGGTTTTGCGGATCGTCGATACCGGCGGCAACGGCGATTTTACAGTCGCCGCCCATTAACATCTGTTGCGCCAGTTCGCCCACCCCCTCACCGAGGCGGGCGCTGTGAGAGACTATCACCAGGTTTACCATCTTACTGTCCTTACTCTTTTGCTGCGGCTGCCAGCATCTGGATCATAAACATCACCGAGGTTGCGCCCGGATCCTGATGCCCGATGCTGCGCTCGCCCAGATAGCTGGCGCGACCTTTGCGGGCTTGCATCGTAATTGTGCTTTGCGCGGCGGCTTCAGCCTGAACGGCGGCGGCGTCCAGCGCGGCGGTGACGGAGAGGTTCTGTTCGCTCGACTGGCGCAGTGACTCCGCCACCGGCACCCAGACATCGCACATCGTTTTATCACCCGGCTCGGCTTTACCCCGGCTGATCACGCCATCGGCGCCTTCACGCATCATTTGATAGAGTTCATTTAGCGACAAACTCTGGTGCGCCTGAGTGACCTGCGCGGCGCGGATAAAAAAGGTGCCGAACAGCGGGCCGCTGGCTCCCCCGACGTTTGACAGCAGCGTCATCCCGGTATTTTTTAAAATGAACCCAATACCTTTATCCGCAATGGACGGTAATTTTTCGACCACTTTGCTAAAGCCGCGATGCATATTCAAACCGTGGTCGGCATCGCCAATCTCGCGATCCAGCCCGGTGAGATAATCACTCTCTTTGCTGAAAATCTCCCCGCAGCGATAAAGCCAACTCACAATTTGTTCTCTGTTCAGTGACATGACGCTCTCCTTAGTTGCCCCAGTTCAGGCCTGGGGTATGAACCGGTGCGTCCCAGAGTGCCAGCGTCTCGTCATCCACTTTTAACAGGGTGATGGAAAAGCCGGTCATATCCAGTGACGTACAGTACGAACCAATCAAATTACGTTCGATAACGATACCCGCCTGCTGGCAGCGTTCGTCAAGGCGGTTATAGACGCCATACAGTTCAGAAAGCGGCGTGGCGCCGAGGTTATTGACCAGCGCGATGACGCGATCGCCACGCTGCAAAGGCTGTTTGCCTTGCTTATCCTCCTGCCAGACGCCCTGAGCGGGATCCCAGTGGCGCAGCGTGCGGCTATAGGTGCCGTTTTCCAGTAGGGTATCGAACATCTCATCAACGGTCTGATCGAGGGAGACGAAAGCGCGACGGTCGATGCCGGGCTCGCCGTGGATCCCGACTCCGAACTCCATTTCATTGTCGGCAAGGGTGAAAGAGGGCTGACCGGCGGCCGGAACCGTACAGGCAGCGAGGGCGATACCGATCGAATGGCCGTGATTATTAAGTTTACGGCCAAGTTCCGCACACGCTTCCAGGGAATCGCCGCGCTCTGCCGCCGCCCCGACCAGTTTTTCAATCAGCACGGTATTGGCGACGCCGCGTCGTCCGGCGGTATAGAGACTGTCTTTGACGGCCACATCGTCATCCACCACCACAGTGGTGACTTTCACGCCACTTTCGTGCAGCAGTTCAGTGGCGGTTTCGAAGTTAAGAATATCGCCGGTGTAGTTTTTCACGATCAGCAGCACGCCTTCGCCGCCGTCAATCTGCATGGCGCATTCAAACATTTTGTCGGGCGTTGGGGAGGTAAAAATTTCGCCGGGGCAGGCGCCAGACAGCATGCCCTGACCAATATAGCCGCAGTGCATGGGTTCATGCCCGCTGCCACCGCCGGAAAGCAGCGCGACTTTGCCCTGAACGGGGGCATCTGCACGGGTCACATACACCGGATCCTGATGCAGGGTCAGCGACGGGTGCGCTTTTGCGAGGCCAGCCAGTTGTTCACTCAGTACGTCTTCCACACGGTTAATCAGCTTTTTCATTCTCTTGCTCCGGGTCTTAGGCTCCAGGGGATCGATGGTGTACAACGCCACGGCGACCGCTCGCTGCCGATAACGTAATTGTGCCCCAGCGCGCGAAAAAGAAAATTCATCGATGTTATGTTCCAAAAGAGAACATTTATTTTGATGAATGTTCCATAACGGAACGTAAAAGCGCGAGATACCGCAGAATTGCGAGCGACCGCACCCTGAAATGAGGGAAAACAGACAGTGAATAACAGCGTGAACATAAGCGATGAATCGAATATCCCTGAATTTATTCGCGACTCGTGGCTACGCTGCGGCAAAATAATGCAGCGTGATTTCTGGGCGCAACCGCACCGGGCACAGGGACTGACGTTTGATTCGATTTGTCGGCGTAAGACGGCGATGCTCACGCTTGGACAGGCGGCGCTGGAGGACGCATGGGAATACATGGCGCCGCGAAAGTGTGCGCTGTTCATTCTGGATGAGAGTGCGTGTGTGCTGAGCCGCTGTGGCGATCCAAAAACGCTCGGGCAACTGGCGGAACTCGGTTTTGTCGACGGCACCTATTGTGCCGAAAGCATCATTGGCAGTTGCGCGCTGTCGCTGGCCTCTGTCGTAGGGCAACCGGTAAAAACGCTGCCCGATCACCATTTTAAACATGCGCTCGGTGCGTGGTGTTTTTGCTCAACGCCTGTTTTCGACAACCATGGACGCCTCTTAGGATCCATTGCGCTGGGCTGTCCGGCAGATCACGCATCGCCTGCCGATCTGCCATTAACCCTGGCGATTGCGCGTGAAGTGGGAAACTCGCTGCTCACCGACAGCCTGCTTGCCGAATCAAACCGTCATCTCAATCAACTGTACGGTTTGCTGGAGAGCATGGATGACGGCGTGATGACCTGGAACGCGCAGGGCAGTCTGCAATTCATCAATGCTCAGGCGGCACGGCTACTGCATCTTGATGTGACGGCTGCCCATGGCAAAAACCTCAATGAACTCCTGACGCTGCCCAGCCTGCTGGTGCGTGCGATCCGCCATCAGCGTCCGCTGCATCATGTTGAGGCGACATTTGAAAGCCAGCATCAGTTCATTGATACCGTGATTACTCTCAAACCGATTGTCGAAACGCAGGGCACCAGTTTTATTCTGCTGCTGCATCCGGTGGAGAAGATGCGCCAGTTGATGACCAGTCAATTAGGTAAAGTGAGCCATACCTTCGCGCAAATGGCGCAGGACGATCCGCAGACCCAGCGTATCGTTCATTTTGGCCGTCAGGCGGCGCGGGGCAGTTTTCCGGTGTTGTTATGCGGCGAAGAGGGCGTGGGTAAAGAGTTGCTGAGTCAGGCTATTCATAATGCCAGCGAACGGGCAGAAGGCCCGTATATTGCGGTGAACTGTCAGCTGTATGCCGATCAGGTACGGGATTTTATCGCCAGTACGGCGGATGACGACAGCGAAGGGCGGTTGAGCCGCCTGGAACTGGCGCACGGCGGTACGCTGTACCTGGAAAAAATTGAGTATCTGGCGCCAGAACTGCAGTCGGCATTGTTACAGGTGATTAAACAAGGGGTGATCACTCGACTGGACGCGCGGCGGGTGGTGCCAGTTGACGTGAAAGTGATTGCCGCCACAACGGTGGATCTGGCGCGGCTGGTGGAACAAAACCGCTTTAGCCGCCAGCTCTATTACGCGTTGCACGCCTTTGAAATAATGATTCCACCGCTGCGACAGCGGCGTAACAGCATTCCTTCGCTGGTGAATCACCGCCTGCGTCGCCTGGAAAAACGCTTTTCGACCCGCCTGTTTATGGATGACGATGTGCTGACTCCGCTGATTGCCTGCGACTGGCCGGGGAATGACTTCGAGCTCAACAGTGTCATTGAAAATACGGCGCTGAGAAGTGACAACGGGCGTATTCACCTGAACCATCTGCCGGAATATCTCTTTAACGAGCACCGAGCCTCAGAACCCGCGACCGATCGTTTCTCTGCCAGCGTCGCTTTCAGTGATATTGAGAAAGACGCCATTATTCACGCGGCAAGGGTGACCGGTGGGCGGATTCAGGAGATGGCCAGCCTGCTGAAAATTGGCCGCACCACCTTGTGGCGAAAAATGAAATTGTACCATATCAACGCGGCTCATTTTAAGTTGAGCTCCTGATACGCGGGATTGTTGCCAGGAATTTTAAGCGATTCCCGTCAGGCGTCGGTTAAAACCAGACAATGACAAAACTGCCATTTTCGCGGCGTCGAATCGAAGCCGTTTTGCCTTTACGTGTCAGTTCAGCGATACGCTGTCTGGCGATGTCACTATCCTCTTCATGCAGTTGGCTGAGCAGAATTTCAGGCGTATCCATGAGCTTTCGCATTTGCACAGGATTCAAGCGTTTCTGCATCTGAAGACGTCCGAACTGAAATTGGTCAATGTGCTTTTGTATTTCCACACTGACTTCATCGTAGCTGTTTTTAATCATGGAGGCGGTTGGTAGCCTGATGTCGTGCCGGTATTTTTTATCACGGTTATTACGTAATACGGCGGTTTCTATTTTCTCGGCGACTTTCTCCGCCAGGATCTCCAGCCTCTGGCCAGTGCGCCTTTTCCAGCGGTACCAGGAGAGTTCGCACGATTTTTCCTGGTGCCATTCAAGATAAGCTTCTTGCAGAAGCGCCAGCCCATAAACATATTTAATTCCCTGGGCCAGGTTATCAATTTTTATCAGGCGTGCACTCTGGAGCAGTCGAAGGTCCGCAAAGTCGGGCTCGTTAAGTTTTGATGCCGATGAGATCCGCATAAATGTGCTCTGGTCACAGGCTAACTGTTTTTCAGCTTCGAGATTCGCGTTATGTCCCCGGCTTAACTGATAGCGGACATGTTCCACGATTTCATCGACATGCGCTTGTGTCATGTCCGGATTAAGACGTATAGAAAAATTAAGTTCGTTTTTAATTTCAACATGACGTTGGGGTGAATAATTGTCCTGGAATTGCATCATCATGACCTCTTCCATTTCCGCTTTTGAGATATCAGGCGAAAAGGGGACGGCATGGCGGTAATAAGCATTTTCAGGGATGTCAACTTGCTCAGTCGCGTAATGAAAAGAGATGGGCAAATAGCTGTCATAAGAGCGGATATGGTCGGTAACGGATACGGGAGATGTGATTTGAGTAATATACCCGCCGTCAAAAAAATCGTCCCATACTCTGTCAAAACCACTCTTTTCCTCCCATCGTTGTAGCTCACGATAGAGGGAAATATAGTCATGCCAGTGGATCAGTAACGCGGGGGGATAGCGATAGGGGATGCTGGACTGAAAGGTTTTATAGTTATTAAAGATGCCGTTAACCCCTTTCTTTAGCTGAGTGCTCAATTTATCGTCTGGCTCTTCTATTGAACGCTTAAGGTAGTCTACGCCGTTTTGCATACGGGTTTTGAGTGCAGCCATCGGTGGGCGGACGACCACACAGTCAAAAATTTCTTCTTTGAACCGATTGAGGGTCTCGCTATCTGTGTAATCACTAAGAAACTGGAATGTACGCGAGATGTCCGCGTAAATCTCGATGATACGTGTGAACTCCTCCGGGAACTGTTTGATCACCGCCAGCTTATAGACCTCCTTTGCCAGAAGATCCCGGATGGCAGAGAGCGCATTCTTTCTGTTGTTTTCCAGTATTTTTCCCATTTGATACTCACTCTGTTCTCGCTGCCCTAAACCGCAAAATGTAGCGTAAGTAATTATGCAATAACAGGCGCTATTTTATCGGTTAAATGAGGATTTATTGCGAAAAATGGATGGGTATATTTTCCTCCGGGAAGCGCAGAATGCCCTGGCCCGAGGTCTTACAGCATCGCTGCGTTTTAAACGTGAACCAGTAAAAAGAGGTAGTAATCAATGAGTAACAATACGAACATCCATGTCTTTACCGATGAGACGCTGGCCGAGCATGACTTTGAAATTGCGGTAAAAGTGAATCAGGCAACCACAAAGCATGTTGCGAGACAAATGGTGCGGATGACCGCGCCGCAGCAGGTACGTGCTCAGTCGCATCGGGGCATCGAGGAGTTGATGTTTGATGAACAAACGCTGGACACGATTCTGGCGCATATTCCTCGCTGACTTGCGGAAAGCTCGGTTTGCGATGTGCTGCAATTATCCGTAGAGCCATGTCATCCAGAATGATGTTGAAAGTTGCTACAAAGGGTACCCATGACGGGTGCCCTTTGTGCGATCTGCAGTCTGGTACCAGGGAGACGGGTCTGTTCTGAACGGTGAGTCCAACGGGTCGATGGACACTATCCCTGATACCCGGCTAAATATGCTTCGTTATAACAACGTGATAAGGTTAAAAACCTGCCATAATGGCAGATTCCTTTCATTCTTAATTAGAGGTTTGCAACGTTATGATAGACTTTTTGAACATCATCGTCATCTTCAAGGGCATTAACAAGACCTTCAAAGATTTCTAAATCTTCTGGTGAAAGTTCAACTTCAGATTGAGCAATCATTTCTAATTCTGTTGTTGAGAATTCGGTAATACCTGCTGCTTTTAGCGCTGCAATTCCTTTGTGAAGGTCTGTAGGTTCAGTATAAATAACGATGTTTCCTTCTTCTTCGGTTACATCGCGAACATCAACTTCAGCTTCAAGCAAAATTTCAAAAATATGGTCAGGGTCTGTTCCTTTAAATACAATCACGCCAGTATTGTCAAACATATAGCTTACAGAACCTGCCGCGCCGATATTGCCGCCTTTTTTATTGAAAATTGTGCGGACATTAGCAATCGTACGGTTAACATTCGACGTTAACGTTTCAGCGATAACCATTGCACCATTGGGGCCAAAGCCTTCATAACGCCCTGGCACGAACGTTTCATCTCCGCCACCTTTAGCTTTATCAATGGCTTTATCAATAACGTGTTTTGGGACCTGTGCTTGTTTTGCACGTTCAATAACGAACTTTAAAGATGTGTTTAATTCAGGGTCTGGTTCACCTTGTTTAGCCGCGGCATAGATTTCTACACCGAACTTTGCATATACGTTAGATGTTGCACCGTCTTTAGCCGTTTTTTTAGCAACAATATTGGCCCATTTACGTCCCACTGGAATAGTCCCCTCGAAAATTTAATCACAAAGCATACAGGTTAATAACCTGCGTGCTTTTCCTCGCACATTATATCATGATATGTAAATTCTCGTCTATGAGAAATAAAAATATCCCATTTCATGGAGTGTTGTTTTAATACTATCAATTGTTAATATTATGGATAAACTATATTCGAAATGTTTCTGATTCTTTTTCTATTCTTAATTGTTGAACCGCAGCAATAATACATACGACAAGAGAAACAAAAGTGATTAACCTGGCAAAATACCTTTTTAAAGGCTTTCGATAACGCATTAACTAAACAGCTATCAAAAATGCTGGATTTGGCATTGTGCAGGCCACAGGAGAGATCGGATTATGAAGGTTGTCATTTCAAATGGCATTCATGCAAGTACCGCCTTCGCCTTATATAACACGTTCACGTCTGCTGTTGGCTCGCAGAGGATAGACTGGCTGGTCCTCAGGTCTGCTATGAACGATAAACGAAGGTCAGAAGCGCCTGAAAACTCGCTATTAGAAGAAATACTCTTCATTAACTACACCATGAAATACCTTTTGGTGATAGGGTTATATTTCTCATAACAGGAGATAAAACTAATGATTGTAAGAACCTGGCACGGCTGCGTTCCACTTTGAAGTGGTCAACAAAAACTGGCCACCGAGTTAGAGTTTTTCCAGTATCGGTTTTCCGATTCGTTTGGGGGTAACCCA
>PPYF01270775.1_pt1 | contig 11560 bp, 8 predicted proteins | sample 1559871 | NCBI WGS metagenome assembly PPYF01 (sample SAMN08240021, study PRJNA423297) | Human gut metagenome, whole genome shotgun sequencing project. | reverse complement strand
AATTTTTGTTTTTCCCGATTATCCAAAAAGATCAAGATTTTAGGTTGCTATTGGAGAATGCGTTGCCTGTTTCTAAGATGTTGGAGGATACGTATCATTTGAGAGGAAGGCAAGTTCTGCTGTTTGTTGGGCGTTTAATAGATATCAAGAATTTATTCTTTTTACTGGATGCCTTGGCCTTGGTCGTAGATAGGTATCCTAAAGCTGTTCTTTTATTTGTGGGTGATGGTGATCAGCGAGTCGCTTTAGAGCGACATGCGGAGAGAAATGGATTGGCTGACCATGTGATTTTCGCAGGGAAAAAGCAAGGTAAGGATCTATATGCTTATTATAATGTCGGTCAGATATTTGTGCTGCCAAGTTATTATGAGCGTTTTGGAGCGGTGGTGAATGAGGCATTATTGGCTGGTTGTTATACCTTATGCTCTGTTGTTGCGGGTGCGGCTTGTTTGATTGAGCCGCAAAAAAATGGTGATCTCTTTGATCCGGCATCTAAAAAGGATCTTGCGGAGAAATTGGCGCAAGGTCTAGAGTGTTGTAAGGATCTGAGACATATATCGTTAAAAGCAAATAATATGTGTTATAGTTACGATCTGTATATAACCTCTTTTTTTAATCAGTTAAATTCTATAATAGATAAGTAAGAATGGATATTCGTTTATATTGGGAGAAAGTTTATTGGGCGTTGGCGAAACGTGTTTTTAAAAGAAAGCAGAAAACTTATGAGGATTGGTTGGCGAAAGGATATACCAATCAACCACTTGTTAGCTTTATTATAGAATCTCATAATAAAAGTGTGGGAGTCAAACGTATTGTCAGCGAATTACGTGAGTATCCGAACGCTGAGATCGATGAGAATGTGATGTATGATAAAACCATTCGTTTTGCGAATGGCGAATATATTGTTTTAATGCAGGATGATGATGAGATAACCGATCTGGATTGGGTTGATAAGGGTGTCTCTTATTTTAAGAAATATCCGGATATGGTTATTCTCGGTGGTTTGAATGGATTGGAATTTGTTACCGATGATAAGGAAAAGTGGGGATATGTGGATTTGTATAAGGATGATAGACTACGAGATAAAGATTTTTATTTTGTGCATGCAGTAAACCGGGCCCCTATGTTGTTAAACAAGAGATTGTTCCTAGATCATTTGGGACATATTGATTTCTCTTTTGCTCCCTTTCAATGCGATGATTGCGAGCTGTGTCTACGTGCGTGGTTGTGTGGCTTGAAAGTAGGGTGGTATAACGCCGGCTTTAAGTCCATGATCGCTGGTGGAATGCGTATTTGGAATAAGGGGTTGATGGGATTTCAAGAAATCAAGAATCGAGGGAAATTGTATGAGATGTATAAATTTTCTTCAAGTAAAGTCTCTGAGTTAGTAGAGGTCGCAAATAAACAACTAAAGTCATAAAAAGATATGTCCATTGATGAATATAGGAGAATAAATAAATCTTTTAAGAGAGTTCTGATATTTAAGATAGGGCTCAACTCTGGTTTTTTTTCTGAATATAATAATATGATTCTGGCAATGTTGTATTGCTTAGAAAACCGGATTCAATTCAAACTATCATCAAATGGTGCGAATTTTAACACCCAGTTTGGTTGGAATGGCTATTTTGATAGTTTTTGTGATTCTGTAGTAGATAATAGATTACACTATAGAACGTTAGATTGGAGATATTCTTTGAAATTAGTTGTTAAACGTTTTGATCGATTAGCTGTACATTCTCTTTTTTCATATATGAGTTTTTGGAAAAAAGAGTTATTAACGCAAGATGTTTTTGGCAAATGCCGGGATAAATTGAGGTATCGAAAAAGACACGTTATTCCGGAGCTGGGATTTCGAGGAAGTACGCAGGAGATATGCTCTATGCTTGTCTGTTTAACTTGGAAATATAATGATTCTACGAATAAAAGAATAAAAGAAATTCTAAAGACTCTTTCCCTCCCTGATAAATATGTATCTATCCATGTGAGGAGAGGTGATAAAATTGTAGAAAGTCCTTATTATTCCTTAGAACGATATTTTGAGAAGTTAGGTACGAAAAATAAGAATTTATTTGTAGCCACAGATGATTATACTGTTATTGAAGATATAAAAAAGAAATATCCTGATTGGAATGTTTGGACATTATGTTCTCCTTTGGAAAGAGGATATGTTCAGTCTGTTGCGGATAAAGAGAGTTTTCAGGAGAAAGATCGGAATATGATTTTGTTGTTTGCCACAATGGAGATCTTGAACCGATCAGAGCGATTTGTAGGAACCTATAATTCTAATATAGGAATGTTTCAAGGTATGAGAAATCCGTCGATTTGTAGTGGCGTGGATTTTGATCATTGGGTAGTTTGGTAAATGGAGACTGGAGTATGAGAGAAAACCAACATACCGAATTTAAGGAGTCATGGCATGACGAATATACCCGTTATATATCAGCTTTCTGTAATACGGAGGGTGGTGTATTATATATCGGTATCGATGATAAAGGAGAAGTTGTAGGGATAGAGCAGCCAAAGAAGTTGATTGAGAAACTTCCGAACTTTATCGCTCAGAAAACGGGTATTATGCCTCTTATCCATTTGAGGGAGAAGGCTGGTAAAGAATATTTGGAAATAGAAGTCCAACCTTCTGCCATGCCGATTTCCGTGCATGGACGGTATTATACCCGGAGTGGAAGCGTTACTTCCGAGTTACAGGGGAATCAGTTAAATATGTTCTTGGCTGCGAAAATGGGGTTGACATGGGAAAGTGTGATCGAGGAGGATTTCTCATTGGAGGACATAGATACCGAGACTGTAGAACGTTTTAAGCTATTGGCTAAAGATCGGGTTCCTTCCATTGAGCAGGAAACGGATCTGCTGGCTTTAATGGAGAGGTTGAATTTGGTCGTAGGAGGCCGTTTCAAGAGAGCCGCTGTGGTCCTGTTTGGAAAGAACGTGCAGAGATATGTGTTACAAGCTCGTATTAAAATAGGAAAGTTCCTTACCGATACGGAGGTACTGACAACCGATATTATCGAGGGGAACCTGATTCAGCAGGTGGATCGGGCTTTGGATATATTGCGAACGAAATATTTATTAAGTTATATATCGTATGAGGGGATTCATAGGCGTGAGAAACTGGTTTATCCCTACGAGGCTCTGCGGGAAGCCTTATTGAATTCGATTATCCATCGAGAATATTTTGTTTCTTCCGAAATTCAAATTCGTGTTTACGAAAATAAACTGGTGATAGGAAATGAAGCTCGTTTACAAGATATCACGGTAGAGGATTTATCTCGATCTCACCCCTCTAGGCCTCATAATAAATTGATAGCGGATGTCTTTTACAAGGCAGGTTTTATTGAAAGTTGGGGGCGGGGAACACAACGTATTATTGATAACTGCGTAGCTGAGGGATTATCCGCTCCTATGTATGAGTATAAGATGGGATTTTTGTACTTAACTTTTTCTCATGAGCGGGTAAATGAGCGGGTAAATGAGCGGGTAAATGAGCGGGTAAATGAGCTTACTGATACAGAGAGAGCTGTCTATAGGCTCGTTGCAAATAAGCCATCTGTTACTCAATTAGAATTAGCTGCGGAGTTGCGGCTAACGGTACAATATATTCGCAAAATAATGAAGGCGTTGAAAGATAAGAATTACATAGAACGTGTAGGTGCAGATAAAAATGGTTATTGGAAAATAATAGAGAAGTCATGAAGATATTGATATTAAATACCTCTGAATTAACTGGTGGAGCGGCAGTCGCCGCGAACCGACTAGCGAAAGCATTGGGTAAATCTGGTGTAGAGGTTTCTATGTTAGTACGTGATCGGAAAACAGACCATGTAAAAGTTTTCTCTGTAAATAATTCATGGACTTCACATAGGCTTAATTCTTTTCGTTTCATTTGGGAACGACTGATAATCTTTATCTGTAACTTCTTTAGCAAGAAGAACCTCTTTCAAGTTTCCATAGCCAATACAGGCACGGACTTATCGAAGCACCCATTAGTGCAACAGGCGGATGTGATTCATCTGCATTGGGTTAATCAAGGATTTCTATCTCTTTCTGATATTAAGAAATTAGTAAATACCGGAAAACCCATTGTGTGGACTATGCATGATTTGTGGCCTGCTACGGCTATTTGTCATTATCCGGGAGGATGTGAGAAGTATATATCGAATTGTTATCAGTGCCCGATGCTGAAACGAAATCCGTTTTTTGATTTAGCGGCTTCTGTTTTTAAGGAGAAAGGGAAAATAGGGTTATCTAAGATTACATTTGTCGGTTGTAGCCGATGGATAATGGAAGAGGCCAAAAAAGGCAATTGGTTGAGAACAGCCTGTTTTACCTCGATTCCTAACCCGATTGACGTGACAGCCTTTAAGCGTATGGAAAAGCGGGTGGCCCGTAAACGATTCGGCCTGCCGGAAGATAAGTTCCTTCTTCTTTTTGCCGCCGCTAAGCTTTCAGATACCCGGAAGGGAGCGATTTTTTTGATCGAGGCTTGCGAAAAACTAAAAGAGAAATACCAAGATCGCATAGAAATCGTGTTGATGGGAAATAGCTCGGAAGAATTGATTAGCCAGTTTCCTTTTAAGGTGAATACGCTGGGATATATATCGGATCAAGACTCTATGATTTCCGTTTATGCCTGTGCCGATATGTTCGTTATTCCTTCGTTGGAGGATAACTTACCCAATACGATTATGGAGTCGATGGCATGCGGTACGCCTTGTGTGGGATTTGAGACAGGAGGGATTCCAGAGATGATAGATCATTTGAAGAATGGGTATGTAGCTAAATATAAGGATACTGAAGATTTAGCGGAGGGAATTAAGTGGATAATAGATAGCCGGGAATCTTTACAATTAAGTGAGGCTTGCATTCGAAAGGTCCATGATTGTTATCAAGAATCGGTTGTAGCGGGGAGGTATATTGATTTGTATCGGAGTTTAACTTCGCCTTAGAATGAATTCTTTGGATATTTCATCTATATCAAGAATATAGTTACTTTTGTGAAAAATGGAAGTTACTATATAGTATAGGAAGGAATGCTATGAGATGAAAGAGTATTTATCAAATGTTTTAGAGATATTGGAAGAAAAAGGCGTTTTGAACGAATCGTATGATCTGGAGTTCAAAAGTGCGAAGGGGGGGCTTCCTCGGTCTCTTTGGGAGTCTTATTCTGCGTTTGCTAATTCCGAGGGAGGTACAATTATTCTTGGCGTTTCCGAAAAAGATAATTATTGTTATTTGGATGGTTTAGGAGAGGATGTTGTGCGTAAGTGGCTTGATGATTTTTGGAATCAGATAAACAATAAAGAAAAAGTGAGCGTTAACCTTTTGACGGCTAAGGATGTTCGTATAGAAAAGGTGAAAGATGATATTAATGTATTAATCATAAGGGTGCCTCCCGCAAGTTTTCGTTATCGTCCGGTTTATATAGGAACGGATATGTTAAAAGGAACTTATAGGCGAGATCATACTGGAGACTATAGGTGCATGCCAGAGGAAGTAAAGCGAATGTTGGCAGATTCCTTGCCTGATAAACCCGATTCTCTTGTGTTGGAACATTCGACGATAGAGGACTTGGATTTGCCAACATTAGATCAATATCGAAATATTCTTCGAAGTGTTAAACCCATGCATCCCTTTTTGACACTTGATAATCTTCCTTTTTTGCAGAGGTTGGGAGCTTGGAAAGTAAATCGAGCGACAGGAACTTATGGTTTAACTGCCGCAGGATTATTGATGTTCGGAAAAACACAATCAATACAAGAATTTTTCCCGGACTATCATGTCGATTACCAAGAGATATCCAATCAAGGGAGTCGCTGGATAGACCGTATATATCCAGATGGTACATGGGAGGCTAATCTTTTTCAATTTTTTCATAGGGTATGGCCTAAATTAAGTTTTTCTTTGCCCAAACCATTTTTATTGGAGAATGGGAGGAGACGTGATGAAGGTGCTATCCATGAAGCTTTGCGTGAGGCTTTTGCAAACAGTATTATTCATGCGGATTATAGGGGGCAGGGAGGAATTGTTATAAAGAAATATCCGGATCGATTCCTGTTCGTGAATCCGGGTTATATGTTAGTTCCTTTGGAACAGTATTATAAAGGAGGATGTAGTGTCCCGAGGAATACTACGATACAAACCATGTTCTCTTTATTAGGTTATGGTGAAAAAGCAGGGTCGGGTAGTCTTCGGATAATGTCGGCTTGGGCTAGTGCGCATTGGAGAAAACCGTTTATATCTATGACCAATAGACCGGATCGTGTTTGTCTAGATTTAAAAATGGAAGTATTGTTGCCTAAGGATAGTTTGGAGCACTTAGAATATATATTTGGGAAGGATGTTCGTAATATGTATGGGGATGCTTTGGTTATATTGTCTACCGCTGAGATAGAAGGGGTTGTCTCAAATCTTCGATTACAGGGTTTACTTAATAAACATTCCTCGGAGATATCTATTATGTTAAAAGATTTATGTTCGCAAGGATATTTAAATCCAGAGAATAAGGGACGTTGGACTTCTTATCATTTGAATAAGGGAATAGGACTTAAACAAGGAAGTTTATTTGAGAACTTGGATGGACACCTTAATGAAAAGATGGACACCTCGGACAAGAAAGATGGACACCTTAATGAAAAGATGGACACCTCGGACAAGAAAGATGGACACCTTGGCAGAAATATGCAAGAAATTAAAAGCTCAGAATTAAAGTCTTATATTGTAGAAATTTGCTCAAGTAGGTATTTAACAATCGAGGAGATTGCGGTAAAAACCCGACGTACTTCAAAATATCTGAAGAATAAGATAGTATCTCAATTATTGAAAGATGGGCTTTTAGAACGTTTATATCCTACTACTCCAAATCATCCTAATCAAGCATATAAAAAGAAACAACAATGAATCAGCAACCTACATTTTCGATCATAACGATCACCTATAATGCGGAGCGATGGTTGGAGCGTACGATATTGAGCGTACTTAGCCAGTCGTATCCGAATATCGAGTATATATTGATTGACGGAGCGTCGAAGGACCGGAGAAACTGACTTGGAAGAGTTTCCGGATGGGAATGTTGGTTTGTCACCAGTCGTTTATATCAAAACGGGAGATCGCTCCGTTATATAATACGGAATACCGTTTGACGGCGGATTATGATTGGTGTATCCAATGTCTGAGACGATCGAAAAGAATACATAATACACGTTTGATCCTGTCTAATTTTTTGGAGGAAGGGTTAAGTAGTGTGAACCGGAAAGCTTCCTTAAAGGAGCGATATGAGGTCATGTGTAAGTATTATGGCAAGGTGTCGACGATTCTGTTGCATGGTTGGTTCGCCGTGAGATTCTATTTTGCCAAATGGTTTAAAGGTAGAGTATAAACAATAAATTATAGATAAGTTTTATGCGGAGTATAATGAGTAAATGGGGAAAACATATCGCAGCGATAGCCGTATTCTTGGTATTGACGGTGATTTATTTTTCTCCGGCCGTATTTGAGGGTAAAGTCGTCCGGCAAGGGGATACGGAAAAGGCTATCGGTATGGGGAATAGCCAGATGGATGAATATGAGAAGACGGCCCAACCGGGAGAATTCAGCGCATGGTCTGATGCTATGTTTGGCGGAATGCCTTATGTGTCGGGATATGGAAATCCGGCTCCACGATTTCCCGGATATCTTTTAGTGGAGAAGCCTTTAAAAGCGCTGGGGTATATGGATGCGGGGATGGTGTTTACCGGATTCGTTTGTTTCTATATCTTGATGTGTGTCATGGGCGTAAATTGGTGGTTGGCGATCGCTGGTGCTATCGCTTTCGCTTTAGCGTCTTATAATCTGATCATTATAGAGGCCGGCCATGTCACGAAAGCGTATGTAATCGCTTATATGCCATTAACGTTGGCGGGTATGGCCCTGTTGTTCAAGCGTAAGTATTTATGGGGGGCGGTCGTGTTCTTGTTGGGTGTCGCTTTCTCTATCGCGAATACGCACCTGCAAATCACTTATTATTTATTATTACTTTGCTTCTTCGTTTATTTGGGATATTTGTTCAATAAACTGAAGGAAAAAGCTTATAAAGAACTGGGTACGGTAACCGCTATTATGGCTGGATGCGTGATATTGGCGGTGTTGCCGAATGCCCAGAATATGTATGCTCAATGGGATTTGGGACAGAACTCTATCCGTGGGGCTACGGAATTAACGACAACGACCCCTTCGGGCGAGAAGATCTCTTCCGGCTTGGACAAGGATTATGCGTTCGCTTGGAGCTATGGAAAAGGGGAGTTGTTGACCTTGTTGGTTCCGAATGCCTATGGTGGAAGTTCGGGTGGAATGCTAGGCCCGGATTCTGAGTTATATAAGGAATTAAGGGCGAAAGGCGCTCAAGTCGGAAAAGAGGTACAGGCTCCTACCTATTGGGGAGAGAAGACATTTACTTCCGGGCCGGTTTATTTCGGGGCATTGGTCTGCTTCTTGTTTGTTCTGGGAATGTTCGTGATCCGGAATCCGATGAAATGGTGGTTATTCGGAGGTTCTGTCTTTTTGATATTGCTGGCATTGGGACGTAATTTTGATAACTTCAATGACTTTATGTTCCATTACTTGCCGATGTATAATAAGTTCCGTACCGTAGAGATGGCATTGGTTATTCCGGGTATGGTATTTCCTATTATCGCTATATGGGGATTGAAAGAGGTGTTATCCGAGACCGTGAGCGATGCCTTGTTGAAGAGAGGATTGATCGCTGCTTTGGCTATCACGGGGGGGCTTTCTTTAATCCTTTGGTTGATGCCGAGTATGCTGTTGGATTTCCGTTCTTCTTTCGACGCTCAATATCAGTTGCCGGATTGGTATTACAACGCCTTGTTAATGGATCGTGCTTCCTTGGCTTCGGCGGATGCGTTGCGCTCTTTGGTCTTTATCTTATTAGGGGCGGCTTTGTTGTTCTGGTTCTATACCTCGAAAGATCGGAAAAAGGTGGCGACATTCGTAGGGATCGGTGTTGCGGTCTTGATGTTGGTTGACTTATGGACGGTGGATAAACGGTATTTGAACGATAGTAACTTTATCCGCCAGAAACCTACAGAGGTATATAAAGAGACGGTAGCCGATCAAGAAATCATGAAGGATAAGGACCTTTCTTATCGTGTCTTGAATTTGAATAATCCTTTCTTGGAGACAACGACCTCGTACTATCACCATTCCGTCGGTGGTTATTACGCTGCGAAGCTGAGACGGTACCAAGAACTGATCGACCACCGTCTGCAAGGAGAGCTTAACTCGGTTATCGGGGCTTTCCAGAAAGCGCAGACCGCAGAGGATTTGATGGGGGCGTTCGCTGCTTGCCCGTCCTTGAATATGCTCAATACACGTTATATTATCTATAATCCGGAGCAACCGCCTTTGAGGAATCCGTTTGCTTTCGGCAACGCTTGGTTTGTGGATAAAGTGGAGGTCGTGGAGAATGCGGATGCGGAAATAGCGGCGTTGAATACGATCAATCCGTTAACGACGGCGGTTGTCGATAAACGTTTCGCTGATGAGGTGAAAGGTTTCACGCCTCAATTGGACTCTACTGCTACGATAACATTGGATAGTTATCGCCCTAATAAATTAGTTTATACGACGAAGACGAATTCTGAGCAATTAGCGGTATTCTCAGAGATCTATTATCAACCGGGATGGGAGGTAACTATTGATGGTAAGCCCGCTTCGCATTTCCGGGCGGATTGGATATTACGAGCTATGTTAGTTCCTGCGGGAGAGCATCAGATCGTATTTGAGTTTAGACCGCAAGGTTATATTACGGCGGCTTATATTACCTCTTTCAGTTCGTTGATTATCTTGTTGTTATTGATTGGTGCGGTAGGATATTCGGTTTGGAAAGCTAGAAAGCAAAAAGAGATATAAATTCCGGTTGGTTGTAGAGACGGGGCACACCCCGTCTCTACAACTAGATGAAACCGCTATTGATAAAATCGAGCAGTTTTCTCGTTAGGGTTTCCCACGAGAGAGCTGCTTTTTCTTTGGATATGTTCGCAGGGATGGTGGCTTGCTGTGAGGGGGTGAAAAGTTCCTCGATACCTTGGGCGAGGGCCGTTGCGGATATCTCAGGCACTACGATGCCTGTACCCGGCTTTTCGATGCTGTTCTTGAAATCGCCTACGGGAGTACTTAACATAGGTAAATCGTAATTGTAGGCTACGGATACGACACCACTTTGAGTGGCGGAGCGATAGGGGAGTACTAAGGCATCCGCCGCTGAGAAATAAATGGGGATTTCCTCGTCGCTGATATATTCACAGTGGACGAATATACGTTCTTTTGCCGGAGATGCATCGATCAGAGCCTGATACTTCTCGAAACTACCGTAACATTCGCCGGCTATAATGAGATGGTAATCCTCGTTAAGCTGTCCCATCGCTTCTATCAGCAGGTCTAATCCTTTATAATCCCGTATCAGTCCAAAGAATAGAAGATTCTTTTTGGACGGATGGATTCCTAATTTCCGGCATGCCTCGTTCTTGTTGATCTTACTCCCGAAATGATTATAAAGCGGGTGTGGGTTCTGGATATATTTAGCGCCCGGGTAAAGTTTCCGCAAATCATACCGCACGTTATCGCTCATCACGATAAAGCCATGGCATTGCTTGAAAAGTAACGAAGCTAAAGGCTTGTCGAAGAAACGCGGCTCATGGGGAATCGCGTTGTGGATAAGGGTGATTACCTTACAATGCTTTTTCATCCGATTTGCTACGTGGGCGTATCCGGGAACGAAAAAGGACATCCAGTAAGAGATAATCAGTACGTCCGGCGCATAGGAACGAATGGCGTTTACGGTACTGAAATAACTAACCGGGTTGACGCTATCTAATACTCGCACGCTCTCGATTTCGATCGCACGGTCTCCCGCTTCTACGTATTGAGTCTTGCCGGGAAATAAGATATCCGGATAAAGACGTTTGAAGTTGAAAGCCTTTACTTCATGACCTTCTTTTACTAATTCCGTATAGAGCATCCCGCTGAATTGGGCGATACCGCCACGATAGGGATAAATGGGGGAGAGAATAGCGAAACGCATGGTAATTGAAAATTAAGAATTGAAAATTGAAAATTAAGAATCGAGAACTACAGGAGCTGCCCTCCCTTCATTATCAATTCTCAACTTTCAATCTTCAATTAATTAGTATCTGTAATGATCAGCCTTGTACGGTCCTTCTACCGGTACGCCGATATAATCAGCTTGCTTTTGTGATAATGTAGATAATTTCACGCCGATACGTTCCAAGTGTAGGCGGGCAACTTCCTCATCCAAACGTTTCGGCAAACGATATACGCCTACCTCATAGGCCATTTGCCATAAATCCATCTGGGCAAGAACTTGGTTCGTAAATGAGTTGCTCATTACGAATGATGGGTGTCCCGTAGCGCAACCTAAGTTTACCAAGCGTCCCTCTGCCAATAAGAAGATGGAGTTTCCGTTCGGGAACGTATATTTGTCCACTTGAGGCTTGATATTCGTGTGCTTGATATTCGGATAGTTGACAAGCTT
>PPYF01268939.1_pt1 | contig 11561 bp, 10 predicted proteins | sample 1559871 | NCBI WGS metagenome assembly PPYF01 (sample SAMN08240021, study PRJNA423297) | Human gut metagenome, whole genome shotgun sequencing project. | reverse complement strand
AGTATTATCGTCCCCAACATCGGCATTTTTTGCTGGACGAAAGCCGAGTGCCGGGAGAAGAACTGGATAAAAGCAAGGGCCTGGTCGCGCAGCTCCTGAGACTGGAGCGGGCGCAGGAGCCTGAACAGGTTCGGCAGATAGTCAGGGAATTGATAGCCCGGCTTCATGGACCTGGATATCAGTCTTTGCGCCGGGCGTTTACAGTATGGTTAGGCCGTGTTGTCCTTAAACGCTCTGGAATAACAGAAGAAATTCCCGAATTTCAGGATTTGCGGGAGGTGGACGCCATGTTGGAAGAACGTGCAGCTCAGTGGAAAAATGAGTATATTACGTTAGGTCGAAAGGAAGGAGAAGCTAAAGGAGAAGCTAAAGGACTTGGGCGTGGGGTACAACTTTTGCTGGAAGCACGCTTTGGAGCTTTGCCAGCATCGGTGACTACCTATATATCGAGTTCTTCAGATTCTAATACCCTTCAAAAAATGATGCTTTCTGCCTATCACGCGGAATCGCTTCAATCTTTTATAGAATTAATAAAGAAAAATTAAATTTGTAATTGTATATCGAGTAAAATGTAATGCCACTTGCTTCTTTATGATACAGGTGGCATTTTTATTTACTAATAACTATAAACTATCATTTATTATTCAACTATGGGTGAGGAAGTTACAAAAAAAGCGGTAGGTGGATGCAAAGTCCAATCTACCGCTCATAAGCTCGCATAACGCTACGCACTATGCCGAGGCCAACGTTTCCACCATATCCGCCACCCGCGAGCAGATGTCAGCATTTAGAAGGAACGTGGTGCCTTCTTCCGCGTCTTTTTCTGTCTTGGGGAACCGCAGACCGGAAACAGCCAGAGAAACGTCCAGCGTGAAATCCATCTGCCAGTCCGGTTCGCTGGCGGATGTGGCCACCAGATGCAACTTTTGGATGGACATCCCTTCCTCAAGCGCCTGAGCCACGGCATTCAGGCTGTTCTGCACAGCCACAGTGGATTTTTCCTCAGCCTGTTCGGAAGCGGACAGACTGGCGGAACCCATCGGATGCAGGGTGTAGCCTTCGCACGGATAGCCTTCCCCGTGCAGGATGGCGGCAAAGAGTTTCGGCATATCTCCCGTAGGCGTGATGGGCGCGGCATCAATGCCGAACGTAGTCTTGAACAGGTCAAGCACCGGTTGTACCGCCTTGGCCGAAGCCGAGCCGACAAGCAGACGTCCTTTTTCCGCATCCCAAATGCAGTCAATGACGGACGGCACAAATTCCGCCCTGGCGGTCAGTTTGGCGGTGATGGCCTCCTTCAGCTCCTTTTTACGCTTGCTCCCGACCTTTTTGCCGGAAGCGCGTTCCTCCCGAACGGCTTCGGCAAGCTGGAGCCGGATAACGGCCCCGGAAGCCTTGCGCATGTCCAACCGGAAGGAAAAGCCGGAATAGCGGCCATCCACGGGAGCCAGTTCAAAGCCGTCCGTATCCAGCGGATCGCCAAGCGCGACCCAGCCGAGGCGTCTGCCGTCAGCATCAATGTCAGGCGTAAAGGCATGAGTCCTCAAGGCGTCCAGGGTAAAATTGACGGTAGCGTTGACCTTGCAGATGGTCATGGCTGTAGTTGAAGACATGAAACCGGACATAATAACCCCTTATGTTTTGACGAAGTTAGAGAGTGAAGTGACTCGCGCCGTTCATCTCATGCGCGGACTTGAAATCACAAAGCCATGTACGCCGTCGGAGGGTGAGGCCGTCTGAGCGGCGGCTTTGGCCTGCGGAGCCGTGAGTTGTCTGTACGCCTCCACATGCTCCAGGGCTTCCGCAAGGGTATCAAAGGAGGCGCGAACGGTGCGCGCCCCGTTGATGATATGGTTTTTCTCGTACTGGACACGAAGGCCGATTTTGCCGTTTCCTGCCTGGAAGACGCGCAGTTCATACATTCCGTCGTCTTCGGCATCCAGCTTCAATATATGTTCGTGTTTGCCGTAGAAATCCAAACTGCTGGCGGAGAAGCCCGCTCCAACAAGCCGGTCATGGTATGATTGAGAGGCGTCGGAACTTGAGGAAATTCTCTCGGCAGATTGTACTGCCGCTGTTTCGGCGGGAGGAGTCTCCTTGAGTCCGCGTCGCGCGGCATCCTCACGGGCGGCGGCCAGGCCCTCTTCCAGTGATGCAAACAGCCGTAACTTCACCCCTTGCGGTGCGGTTGTCGTACTGTGCCATTTCCCGTCCTCGTACAGACGGCTTCCCAGGGAACCGACGTGACTGTTGAAATAGGTACGGCGCAGGACATACCCTTCTTTCAGCGTGTATCCGTTGTGCTGGTTGGTAACGAGATATTCCGTTCGCCCTTCGCCTTCGCCGTATTTGAGCTTGTGGTGCTGTTCTTTCTGCGGCGCGGCGGGAGGGGCGGCGGCAATGCTGTCTTCCTTGCCGCGCTCTTCCTTCGGCGGCACTTCCGTTACTGTCGGTTGCGTATCTGTCAGAGAAGTTTTCGGCGTCCAGGTGGAAACATAGTTTGCGTCGGCCTGCATTCGTTGCAGCTCCCGGATGACGGAGTTATGATTTTCCCGCGCCAGAGCCAATTCTTCCTGCTGAGGAAACTCCTGTCCAAGAGCGGATTTGACAGTTTCCAGTTCAGCTTTTTCCTGCCGGGCGTTCTCCCGTTGGGCTTCCACAGCTTCGCCCAGCCCTGTGGCCAGAAAGTTGTCCATGCGCTGGAACAGTCCCGCCAGATTGAACTCTTTCTTAAAATCATAGAACAGATTGCCCGGCCTGAACGTCCGCTTTTCCGCGCCCAGAAGCGCGAGCTGAAAACCGTCCTTGCCGCTCATACGCGTTGCCGCGCGTTCGATATACACCTCGAAGCCGCGATAGGAGCCGAACAGGACTTTCGCGCTGGAATCGCGGGTGACCTCCTTCACGCCGTCGAGCAGTCGGCCTTTTATCTTATCGCTGTCTTTGGCCGTGAAGGTCTTGCCGTCAGCCCGCAGTTCCACTAGGATTTTTTCCTTCCCCTTTTCCGTGACGGTGCGGGTGTTGGAATCCCTGCGGCGGATGTTTTCGGCATACAGGGTTTCCTCCCTGGCAAGCCGGGAGTCCGTGGAGCCAAGCCACTTCAGGCGGTCGCGCATTCGATGCTGGCCCCGCTGGTGTTGCGAGTACAGGGCTTCCAGCTTGCGCAGATCAGCGGCAAGCTGTACCTGCATGAGAATCAGGGGATTGCCGGAAGCTGCGGCTTTCATTTCCGCAGCATTGGCGGCTTCCGAGGCTACATCGTCAATGACGCGCTGGATCAGATCGCCCTTGCGAAACTGTTCAATAGCGGCTGACTTGTACTCGATGGTCTGCCACATCCGCGCATCGTAAGTCTGCTTTGTTGCATAGTTGAATATTTTTACTGTAAAAGTATCTGGATTGCGTTCATAAAACATATTCCCCTGACGTATAATTCTTCCGTTGCGTTGCTCCAGATCAGAAGGCCGCCACGGTGCGTCCAGATGATGCGCGGCGACAAGCCTTTTCTGCACATTCATGCCCGCGCCCATTTTGGCTGTTGAGCCAAGAAGGACACGGACACGGCCCGCATTCATATCGCTGAACAATTTTGCTTTTCGTATGTCCGTGTTGGCATCATGGATGAAGGCAATTTCGTCGGCGGGAATCCCCTTTGCCATGAGTTTTTGCTTCATGTCGTCATACACGGAGAACTTGCCGGACGACATGGCGATGACCTCATCCATATTGATGACACCGGCAAGAGCGTCATCCTCATCGTCTTCAGGCACGTTCTCCTGTTCTGAGGGGTCGCGGACAAGCGTGCCGTCCACGTCGATAAGCGTCCCGGATTCCAAATCCTGCCGTTCGCTCTGAGTGGATGCCGGAGCCTTTCCTCCCCTGGGCGTGGACAGATCGCAGAAGACAAGCTGCGTACCCTTGTCGGCGGAAGTTTCACGCCAGATTTCATGAATACGTTCAACAGCGGCATTGAGCTTGGACCCTTCAAAATCATCGGCGGTCGGCTCAATAAGCCGGAAATCCAGTCCGGCTTTTCTGGCGTCATTGGTGACCTTGAGCGGATTGTCGATGCGCGGGTCTCTGGGAAGATTCTCCATGCGCTGGATGATCTTGTCCATATACGCAGCCTGAGCCGGGGAGCGTTCCACCACATCATTATAAGGCTTGCCTCCCTCAATCGGAGGCGTCAGAGGCCGTTCCCCGGCCTGTTTCGCCTGTGCATCAAGGTCGGCTTTTGTCACCACATCGGCAAAAGTCCGATACATGGACAGCAGTTCCGGCACGTTTTGGAACTTGGCGAAGCGGCTTTTTAACTTGTAGTTTACTCCCGTAGCATCTAACTCCCAACCGCTTGTGACCTGCCCGAAAGTTGAAGCCCAGGCATCAAAGTGTTCTATACCCTTGTCTTTCAGTTCATCATACTGCATATAGCGTTGCAGAGTATAAACTTCGGCAATGGTGTTGCTGATGGGAGTTCCGGTCATGAAGTACACACCACGACCGTTGTTCTTGAGTTGCAGATAACGGCATTTGATGAACAGGTCGAGCGCCTTGGCGGAACCGGTGATGTTACCAAGACCGGAGACGTTCATCGCGGTCTGAAAAGCCAGATTCTTGAACTCATGGCTTTCATCCACAAAGAGCGCGTCCACACCCAGATCGGCGAAGTCTACAGCCCGGTCTTTTTCTCCTGTCATGGCAAGCAGGGCCTTGTAGCGTTCTTCCATCTTTTCGCGCTGTTTTTCAAGCTGCTTGACAGTGGCACGATTGCTTTTATCCTTTTTTGATTCTTCAATGGCATTTATGACCGCATCAATGTGAGCTTCAAGGATTTCTCTCTGCATGTCACGCGGCATGTCTATTTTTTTGAAAGAACTGTGCGCCACAATAACGGCGTCCCAATCGCCGGTGGCGATACGTCCGAACAGCCGTTCCCGGTTCTGTTTGGTAAAGTCATTCTTGTCCGCGACCAAAATATTCGCATCGGGATAGAGTTTATAAAATTCATCTTTCCACTGATATAACAGATGGTTGGGGACAACAATCATGGGTTTGGAAAGAAAGCCCATACGCTTTGATTCCATAACTGTTGCCACACAAGCCAATGTTTTTCCCGCGCCCACCACATGGTCAAACAGACATGTCCCTTCCTGAATGGCGCGCCAGACCGCGTTTTTTTGATGCGGTCGCAGTTTTACGGCTTCGGACGCGCCCACAAGCTCAAGGTGAGAACCATCATACGCCGGAGGCACGTTGGTATTGAACCGCTCGTTGTAGAGTTTGGTAAGCATGTCGCGTCGTTCGTCATCGACCCAGACCCAATCGAGGAAAGCCTGTTTAATCTCATCGGCTTTCTGCATGGCGGCGGCGGTCAGCTCCTGGTCGATGGCCATGATGTCGTTGCCGCGTTCATCTTTCTGTCCGCTCGGCTTCTGAACCTTGATGGATTTGTTTGTCAGCAGGGCTTCAATGATTTTATCCGCCGGATATTCAGGAATGCCCCAGACGCCTGTGGCAAGCGAGGCGTCCCAGATGCCGACGGACGCCTCCCAGCGGCCCAGCGTGGGCAGATAGCTGATGGTCTGCGTCCCCTTGCCGCCGTGCAGGTGTTCCACAAAATCCGAAATGACCTGTGCCGGAACCCAGGCCGAGCCGAATTTGATGCCGATGTCCACGGCCTCAATGTCCGGCGGCATGGCGGCGGTCAGCGCCTCCACATTGGGAGCGAAGCGGGTATCCGTTTGCGCGGCTTCTTTCGCCCGCGCCAGTTTTGCCCGCACATTGCCGGTCAGGTATCTGTCGCGGATTTCCCATTCCTCACTGATGGGATTGAGGAAAATCTGGCCCTGCTCCCGCAGTTCCGTCTGAATGTCTTCCGCCGGACGACGCAGAAGCTGCGCCATGCGGCTGAAATCCACCCTGCCGTTTTCCCGCAGGGCAATGAGCAGGGCATCCTTGATGGTTTCCGCATGTTCCACGACCTGGGCGGGCTTGAGTACTCTTTGGCGGAAAATGGCGGCTTTTTTGGCCGACGCCTGGCGGGCCTCGCCGCCATGCCTGCGGGCCGTTTCCGGCGACAACCCCTTGTCATAATCCAGTTCCAGCGATTCCAGCAGGCTGTGCTCCGGATCGCTCCGCATGAGTCCCCGGTTGGTCTGGGAATTGAGGTGGCCGTATTTTTTGACAAAAGCGTCATACTGCGAGTTAAGCCTCTGGCGCAGCGGCGTCATCCGGCTTTCATCGGCATCGGCGGACTTTTCCGTATTGAGCAGCTCGCGCAGGGTATCGCGGATTTGAATCATGGAAACCAGACGCAGGCGGGCCGTTTCATTCTTGACCGGGAAAATGTCGTAATCGCTTTCACCAAATGCGGCGGCGGTCTTGAAGACAATCTTCCGGCTTTGCGGCTCCACGCACAGGGCATCTGTTTTCAGAGATTGGAAATACGGGCTGCGGATGAAGTCGGCGTTGCGTACCCTGACTTCCGTATTGAGCGGATTTTCCTCTCGCGGAATGAAACAGTCCGCCGGAAGCACGTCCAGCCGCGCGGCGATTTCTTGTCCCAAATCCGCATGAACCGGATCGGGCAGGCAGTTCAGCGCCCCCTCGAACATTCCCCCGGAAAAGGCCAGTGTGCCGACAATCTGCCGGGGATTTTCCACAAAGTAGCTGTTGACCGTGGCCGGACGCCTGCCGCCGTTTTTGAGGTCATCAACCTCTATGGAAGCCGTGTTTATCCAATCCCGGCTGCGTTTGTTTTCGCCGTCATGCCGCTGGAAAAACACGATGTCGGTCGTGACATCGGTGAGCGCATTCTGGCGAAAGGCTGTTTCCGGCAGGCGGATAGCGCCAAGCAGGTCGGCCTGTCCCGCGATATGCTCACGGGCCGAGGAATCGACGGCATCCATGAAATAGCGGCTGACCACAAAGGCCGCGACGCCGCCTTCCCGCAGCAGACTGATGGACTTGGCAAGGAAGTAGTTGTGAACCGAGAATTTCCGCAATTCGGGAAAGTCCGGGTCATACAGGGACTGGTTGCCGAAGGGGGGATTGCCGACTACGGCGTCTATACCGCCGGGACGGAGTTGGCTGTTCTGGAAGCCGATATTGAGATGTTTTGCTTTGGGATAGAGGTATTGCGCAATGGCTGAGGTTGTGGGATCAAGTTCCACAGCCATGAAACGGGCATTGAAATTTTTGGGACAAAGGCCGATGAAATTGCCGATACCCGCCGAAGGTTCCAGAATACGGAGCAGTTCACCGCTTCCCAGACCAATTTTGGAAAGTCCCTGATAGATACCTCTGATAACGGTTTCCGAGGTATAATGGGCATCCTGTGTGGAACGGCGGGCGGCCGCATAGTCTTCCGGGGAAAGCAGGCCCTGCATTTCCCGGTATTCGGCAGCCCATTGTTCGTTTTGGGCGTCAAAGACCTGCGGTAGCCCGCCCCAACCCACATAGCGGACGAGGATTTTCTGTTCTTCCGGTGTGGCCAGTGCCGCGCCGTTGGCCTGAAGCTGTTTGAGTAGGCGTATGGCGGCGACGTTATCCGCATATTTGGTTTTTGCGCCGCCAACGCCCAATCTATCTTCAGGGGTTATTCGGTAATTTTCAGGCTCATGTCGATGCCCATGCTCTCCAAAATTTCCGAATCGGACATCCCCCGCAGACTCGCCAGCCGTGCCGTCTCGCTGCTCAAGGCTCTCGCTTCCGTCTGCTGCTGTCCGTACAACTTCAGGTCGAAGTCGAAGTTCCCCATCGCTTCCAGCTTCTTCAACTCTTCCGGGCTGTTCAGCGCCCAGCGATCCAGTATCGAATAACCCAAACTGGTGTATCCGCCGCTTCTCACGTCGTTGATGGTTTCGGGCTTGAGCACCTTTCTTGCGATTTCCAGAGGATAGGTTTGTCTGTCGAGCATGTTGCACCTCCTGGGGAAGGATATGGGTGAATTGGGAAATTTCCTGTATGGTCAGAAAGTCGTCCGCTCCGGCCTCGAACAGTTTTTCAGGTGTCCTTTTTTCACCGTCAAGGAACTGCATGATGTCCAGGTTGGGACTGTACATGCGGGAGCCGTCTTGCAGCTCATATACGGAATCGCCCCTTCCATTGAAGCCAAGGCGTCTCTTGCCCCCGTCATTTGTGGGGAAAGAAAAAGGCGTTTCTTTCCGTGCCGGTTCCGGCTGGCTTTCTTCCTCTTTTTTTGTTCCAGTTTCCGGCGTGACGAGAACGAGCTGTTCCTGTTCACCCTCTGCTGAGGGGGCGGGAACATTTTCTTCCCGCATGTCATCCTGAATGTTTTCTTCCCGTATTTCCTCAATCTGGTTCGCCATTATGTCGAAGAACGACAACTGGCGGGGGTCGTGAGTCTGCTTGCGCCGTCTGGCCATGCGTTCCCATCCTTATCATATCTGAAAGGCGGGAAGGCGACGCAACTGGTTACGGCGCTAACTCTTCCCGCCGGAATGTTCATCCGGGGCGAATTTCAGCTTTTCAGCGTTTTCAATAAAAATCCGTCCGTTTTCCTCAAGAAAAACAACCTTGTCTCCCGCTCCCACATTGAGTTTTTTACGAATTTCAATGGGGATCGTGATTTGACCCTTGGTTGTGAGCTTGGCGAGTTCCATATTCTGGCCTCCTATTCTTATAAGTAACGCTTTTCTTACTTGTAAGAATAAAAGAGGCAGACGAAACTGTCAAGAGGTCAGGTCATGGGAGAGAAACCGTTTTATCTGTCAGCCCGGATAAAGCTCCTGCGCTGTGAGGGAGTTTTTCAAAAAGAACCACTGCACTCGGAAAAGGCGCGGAAGATTCCGCCCCTTCAAAACGAATACGTCCACGCAGATAATGAATTTTTGCCGCATGAGGGAGAACGTAGCTGTGCCACCATGCCGTATCCGTCCGGGAGGGAAGCAAACAGATCACTCGTTTAGCGCGTTCCATCTTAATTTCGTTCACGGCCTTGGCCATCCAATGCGGCAGCGCCCGTCCGTAAGGAGGGTTCATCCAGCAGATGCCGTGCCAGACCTGGTTCAGTCCGTCATCTTCCGGTGAAAAAAATTTCTTGCATTTTGCGTTGTGCGCCGTGGCGCACACGTCCAGTTCAAACGGCCCGAATCTGGCGTCCAGCTCCTGGAACAGCGGCCAGGGGGTCGCCCAATCATACTTTTTGCTCAGAAAATGCACGCTCATGCGTTCCCCCTCAAATAAGCGGCTCGTTCAGCAGGCCGCGCGTTATGATTTCCACCACACGCTCCTGTGCGTCCGTGTCCCCGGAGCGGGTCTTGCGGGCCAGCTCCAGAGCTACGGGAAGTTCCGCCGCCTTGAAGTCACAGGCGGGGAAGCGGATACCTTCCAGAATCCATGTCGGCGTGGAAGTGATACGGGACTGCGCGGCGACAATATCCGTACCCACCAGGGGAGCGGCAGCTTGCAGGGCATCCGCGAAGGCTTCCGGCGCAATAGCCGCTTCCTGAATCGCGGTCTGGAGAGCAGCTTCATAGGGAACCGGAATACCGAGAGAAGTTTTCGGCAGAACGGCATCCCAGAAGCGATGCGCCGCATTGACGGAAAAGGTTTTCAGAGCTTCATAACTCAGGGCTTTTTTCAGCGATTCGCCGTATTCATCCGAGGGAATATGCCGCACGACGATGCACAGGCCGGGATTGTCCCGCTGCGCCTGAAGCGGTTCCTGAATGCCGCAGAAAGGGCACTCAAGATTTGACCAGAGTTCTACAATGTCGACCTGAAAGCCGTCCACCGGCCTGCCGTCGAGACAGGTTCTGCCGGAGAGACTTTCGTGCGGGGAGTAAGGAGACGCCAGGTCTTTGGCGACTTCCGTTTTTACACCCGTTTCCACAGCCATACGGTCGGATATGGGCGTTCCGGCGTGGGCAAAAGAGGTTATTCCCAAAAAAAGACAGAAGAAAAGTGCCATGATTTTCACGGATTGTATGACTCGCAACATAATTGTTCTCCTACGCGGTATTGCCAAACGGCTTGCTATTTTGGAGGTTGTGAGTTATATAAAAATATAACTCGTGGAGGTTTACCATGTATACAAGCAATTTGAGAAAGGTCGGCGGTTCAGTGATGCTGGCCGTGCCGCCCGCCATTCTGGAAATGTTGCAAATGGAATCGGGGTCGGCTGTAAGCATGGCCGTGGAATCCGGGCGTCTGGTTATTGAGCCGAACGTCAGGAAGAAGTACAGCCTGCAAGAACTGTTGGCCCAATGTGACGCTTCCGCGCCTCTTTCCGGCGAGGATGGCGTGTGGACTGGTTCAAGTTCCACTGGCAGGGAGCTGCTCTGATGCGGCGCGGTGATATTTATCTGGTGACTCTTGACCCTACGGAGGGTCATGAGCAGCAGGGGACACGCCCGGTGTTGGTGGTTTCTCCCGATGAGTTCAACAGGGTGACGCAGGTTCCCGTGGTGTTGCCGATTACCAGCGGCGGTAATTTTGCCCGTACTGCTGGATTTGCGGTATCGCTCAGTGGATGCGGTACACGCACCACGGGAGTGATTCGCTGTGACCAGCCCCGCGCCCTGGACTTGCGGGCGAGATCCGGCAGACAGTTGGAAAGGGTTCCGTCCGTCATCATGGAAGAAGTTCTTGCAAGGTTGGCGACCATTTTTAGTTAGAGGGAATATCATCTTCTTACGCGGCATCGCCATAGGATTTCTCCAAGCTCAGTTGCAGGAGTTGCGGCACACGCAGTTGCGCATTTTTGAGAGAAGGATTGGCGAAGAACATATCGCCCCGGACGATTTGGCCGGAAAAGACAAAGTGGGCTTCGCCCTCTATCTGTTCCTGCAAGTCACGCAGGACAACGCGGTCTTCCTGTTCCACCGTGGTGGAGTTGGCGTCGCGGTAGGCGACATGGGCGGCGTCCTGAATCCGCTGACCGGAAGCAGCCAGCAGGTCTTCGGTTTTCAGAATCAGACGTTCCAGCGGAGTTTCCAGCAGTGTTTCCCGGATGTCTGGCGTAAAGGCCAGATATTCGCGCAGGGCGATGCGTCCGCTGTTGTCCGGCAAGGGGAGCAGGCGTTGGGAAATGACCAGCCGCAGACAGGAAAGCAGCGTGGCCGTCACCTGTAGCCGTTCCGCAAAGGGAAAGACGTTGATGATGCGGGAAAGCGTTTCCGGCACGGAGCGGGTATGCACGGTGGAATAGGCGGCGACGCCGATTTCCGCGCTCTCCATCATGCCACGAAGGGTGGAGGCATAGAACAGGCGTATGGACTGGAACAGGGCGAACAGGCCCTTGTCCCTGAACCACCGTGCCCCGGAAACGGCCACATCCGTGCAGGGAGGGAAAAAGGCCGCAAAGGTGATAGGGCGGAACGGAGGCAGCCAGTCGCGCATATCCGCGCCGACATGGATGATGTTTCCCTGCCGCGTTTCTCCCTGCGGATGCTGTACATCGACGCAGTAGCAGAGGTATCCCGCTTCCGCCCAGGGGCGCACCATGTTGCCGGTCAAGTCAAAGCAACTGATGACGGTTTTTTCCTTGTCGAAAATATCCATATCAGCTCCTGAAATTCTGTTGCGTCAGTCCCGGC
>PPYF01526193.1_pt1 | contig 11567 bp, 8 predicted proteins | sample 1559871 | NCBI WGS metagenome assembly PPYF01 (sample SAMN08240021, study PRJNA423297) | Human gut metagenome, whole genome shotgun sequencing project. | reverse complement strand
TGAGCATTTGGCGCACTTCTTCTTCCGTGAAACCTATCATCTCGTTGAATTCCGGTGTGAGCGAGTAGTTGGTTCCGATGTTGAAACCGCTTGTGAGGTCGTCCATTGTCACGGGACTTACGCCGGTAATGAAACAACGCTCGATGCTTGAATAGGTTCCGGCTTTAATTTTATTGAAGAAGGCGCGCAGATAACCTTCGCCATGCGTTTCATCCGTATAGCGGTGCAGGCTTTCTATATCCGAGAGGATGGCATTGGTGAAGTGGTCATATTCGTCGATAAAGAGATAAATTCTCTGATTGGTCTTGTTGCATTCTGTAAACAGGTATTCAAATTGTTCGACAGCTCCTTCTTTTTTGTCGAGTTCTTCCTTTATGCCTTGAGGAAGATAGTCGGCATAAATATCACAGAAATAGTCGAACATCGTTTGGCAGTGCGCGTCTAGTCCCTTGCGGTAGTTGTACAGTTCACCGACTATTCCGGAGAAGTTGAGGTATAGCACCAAGTAGCTGTTCCGGTCTGGTGTAGGGTACTTCCCGATGTAAAGGTCGCCAAACAGGGTATCGAATTTATCCTTGGCAAGTATATCATAGTAGTGTTGCAACATATTTACCGTAAGACTTTTGCCGAAACGGCGCGGGCGGATAAAGAAGAAAAACCTGTCCGCCTCTTCTATCATGGGGATAAACCGGGTTTTGTCCACATAATAACAGTCGTCGCGGCGGATTACTGCGAAGTTCATCATGCCATAGGGGATACGTTTTCTGCGCGGTGCTATATATTCTTCCATAATTTATGCCTTTTTAAAAGTTCACTTTGAATACAAACAAAGGTAGGGTCTTTTTGTTACTTCTCCAAACAAACATTCCATAACTTCTTTGCGCACTTCTACTTGGGGAACTTAATAGGTTAATAGGAAAGCAATGATAGATAAATCTTAGAAAATATATCTGAAAAGAGGATGAAAAATCATCATCTCGTTGGTTTAAAAGGAACACCCCGTTGGTTTTAAACCAAGGCAGCCTTCCTTTTAAACCAACGGGGTGTTCCTTTTAATGGAAAATTTAGTTTTGTATTATATTGAATATTAGGTGCTTATATTCCTTGCTTTTTCTCTGGTCTTGTTTATCTGCCAAACCGGTCAGACTGAATAAATAATTGATAGTTACTTTTCAATACAATTTATAGAAAAGTTTCTGCTTTTATTTGTGTACTTTATTTTTCTCTCTATATTTGTCAATCAAAGAGTCTAAAGTTGTGATGCAAAAAGGAAATCTTGGGTTGAATATGAAAGAGATGGAAGTTCCGATGGAAAATATATTTGAGCAGCGAAGAAATAAAGCTTTGCTGAACACATCATATCCACTCAAACCTGTTGATTGGGCACAGTTTAAGTCTACCTTTCCATTACCCTTTGATATGGATAAGGATATTTGTTTTTATATTCATGTACCTTTTTGCCGTTCGTTATGCAAATTCTGTGAATACATAAGATTTAAATCGGATAACGGGATAGATGAAGAACGCTATCTTGACATTCTGGAGAAGGATATTGATGCCTTTTTAAACAAATATCCGAACTTACGCCTGCGCGGGTTTGACATTGGAGGTGGGACGCCCACCGCCTTGAGCTTAAGGGCATTTGAACGCTTGTTGCAGATTTATAGAAATGGAGTAGACCGTTGCAATCTATCTTCTGATTTCTCACCAAGTATTGAGGCGACCTTTTCAACACTTGATAAAGATAAAATCAGATTGATTGCATCTTCAGGAATTAAACGGATATCCTTGGGAATTCAAAGTGCCAACACTTCTTTCTTGTTGGCTAATCATAGATATAACGGGTCTTTAGCCCACATGAGTGATATTTTCACGGAATGTCGGAAATGTGGAATCTCCATATTGAATATTGATTTAATGTACGGATTCCTAAACCAAAGCGACAAGGACTTGACAGCCGCATTGGCGATTATCAGTGAATTACTGCCGGAGCATCTAACTATCTATGAATTACGGACAAATATGCTCAACAGTTATCAGTCGAAACCGGCATCGTGTCTCTTCAAGCAATATGAATTTCTCTTCAATCATATTATGGATATGGGATATAAAGGGCGGTTTGGACAGAACACATTCTCGCGGGCGAATGATATGGGAGTCTCATCCTATCTACAGAATAGGATGACAGAGAATTGTGCCTACAAAGGGTTTGGTATAGCCGCGCAAAGTAAGAGCAGCAAAGGACTATCTTATAATATAGGGAAGAATGGGGAATCCTTAACGGAATGTCTTCAACAAGAGAGTTTTGAATGTGGCGATGTTTATATTCTGCCTCGCCGGGAACTACTTTCCAAATACATTGCGATTTGTGGTTACTGTGGTATGTTCAAGTTATCGAAGATGGAAGAAATACTGGGAGAAAATCCATTGAGTGTTTTTCATAACCAGTTTAAATTCCTGTTTGACCAGCACTTGATAAAGCGAGAAGAGGATATCATCTATATCACTCACAAAGGGTTTCGGGATTACGGTGCTGTGTTATCCTTATTTCATCAATCTAATAAAAGTATATAGCTATGATTAAATATCAGTATCCTTGCACGGAGAATATCAGTTTAAATGGATTTGGCGAATACCTTGAGCATGAAATAGGGATGCCCCGCCGCAATATACAGATGTTTGCAAATGAACTGAATACTACATTCGGCACCTCTTTCCTTACGCTTACCAACAGTGGCTCATCAGCAAATTTGGTTGCTGCGCTTGCTATGGCGGAGAAAATCAAATATGCGAATAAGCCTATGACGGCGGTAGCGTCAGGATTTACGTTTCCGACAACTATAAGTGCATTATTGATGGCAGGCTTTGAAGTAAAACTGATTGATGTGGAGCCCGAAGGCTTTAATCTGTCTGTTGACCGGTTGATGGACGAACCGGTTCCGCCGTCACTTATCGCATTAACTCATTTTCTGGGATTTCCATGTGATATGAACCGTATCTGTGAATATGCGCACAATAAGGGTGCTCTCATATTACAAGATGCTTGTGAAACGTTGAATCTAACTACGTCAAATGGTATTCCATATTTTTCATTGGGGGATATTACGACATGGTCATTCTATCATCCACATCATCTCTCGTCATATGGTGGAGGTGCGGTGATTACATTGAATCAAGAGGATTTCATACTCTCTGACAGTATAGCACATTGGGGACGCGCCTGCAAATGCCACATTGATGAACGCCTATGTTCTGTACCGGATGGACCGGCTCATCAGTTTACTTACGAAAGATTGGGTGTGAATGTAGAGATGTCGGAACTGAATGCCTGTTTCGGGCGTTGGCAACTTAGAAATTGGAGTATCATAGAAGAGAAACGCAAACAGAATTATGCTATACTATATAATAGGTTGAAAGATTGTCCGAATTTGAAAGTGTGGGCAATGCCCCGAATCGGTGGTTCACCTTTTGTCTTTCCCGTTATGTTGCGCAATGGTATGACCATCTATGACGCATATCGGATTCTTAGCGCCCAAGGCATTGAAATCAGAACTTTAATGGGTGGGGCAACGTGCAAGCAAGAAGCATATTTGGGAAAGATTACTTTTGATGACCAAATGAATGCTTTGGCAATGACTGACAAAACATTCTTTGTGGGCATACATCATACACTCTCATTGGAAAATGTGGAATTTGTGGCAGATGCCATTGCCGGAGTGTAGCGAAGAATCTACTCTTACCGATATGAGCGAATTCGGTAATCTATCTGTGCATCTTTTTTGATTTATATTCAGCTGTTGAACCCTCCAAACTTGCAAAATCGTTTCAATCGTTTCACAGAACCTTTCATGCCCTGTACTTTGTTCTAAAAGTATGATTTTATTTATCCTTTAACTTCTATATTTGTTTCAAGAAACGAACAACTATGAAACATGGCATCTATATATTGGCTTTTTTTATGGCATTATCAAGCCTCTCGGAAAGTGGATATGCTATGGTTTCATCTTTTACAGTAGCAGGTGATACAATCCGGCGGATAGTGATATATTTCGATGCGAATAACGTTTCTGTTGATACCGGTTATAAAGATAATAATCAGTCAATTACTACATTAGACTCTTTGTTGGTCGGACAATCGGATACGAAAAAGATAAAAGCGGTGAATGTGGTGACTTTTGTTTCTCCTGATGGTGATGAATCTTATAATGCGAGTTTGGCAATCAGGAGAAAACATTCAATTAGAGAGTTTTTACAACGGTATAATTCGGATATTGATGTTGATAAGATTCGTTTTTTTTCAGAGGGAGAGAATTGGTCGGAGTTTCGTAAGTTGGTAGTATCCGACTCTAACTTACCGGATCGTGCGGAAGTGCTGGCGTTAATTGATTTTCATAAAAATGATATCGTAAAACGAAAGCAACTGTTGCGTAAATTGAACCAGGGCGCCGCTTACAAATACATGGTTCACAATGTATTTCCTAAGTTGAGGCGAGCCGAAATTACAATTGTCCGGGAGACCCCGAATGTGAGTAAGGAGACTTTTGACCCGGTATCTTCTGCTTCCGAGTTGTTGGTTTCAAAGCAGGAAGAGGCGCTTCCGAAGGATCAACCTGATAAGTCTGTGGGAGAAAGTGTAAAAGAACAGACCTGTGAGGTAGTGATGTCGAAGGCAGAAGGACCGGGGAAAAGTAAAACAGTGCTTGCGGTGAAGAATAACTTACTATATGATTTGGCATTGGCACCGAACATAGAAGTAGAGATTCCATTGGGCAAGAGGTGGTCTTTGAATACTGAATACAAATGTCCGTGGTGGCTGAACAGTAAACACGATTTTTGCTATCAACTCCTTTCGGGAGGAATGGAAGGTCGTTGCTGGCTGGGAAATCGGCAGAAACGTAATCGGTTGACCGGGCATTTTATCGGACTTTATGCTGAAGGCGGGATATATGACTTCCAGTTGCGTGGAGACGGCTATCAGGGCAAGTATTATGGGGCTGCAGGAGTGACTTATGGATATGCACGGCAACTGGCACGACATTTTTCTCTCGAATTCAGTCTAGGTATAGGGTATTTGACAACAGAATATAAAAAATATACTCCTTACGAGGGGGATATTGTATGGACAAATAGTGGACGGTATAACTTTATAGGTCCTACCAAGGCGAAAATCTCTCTGGTATGGCTGATAACAACAAGGAGGTAGGGACGTTATGCGAGATACAAGATATATCATTCTTGTGCTTCTGTCCTCGTTGCTGATGCTGACCGGGTGTAGTCGTCGTGATATATTGGATGATTATCCTGTAAGTGGGGTAGAAATCTCGTTAGATTGGGATGGAGTAACAGATAAACTGCCGGAAGGGGTTCGGGTTATATTTTATCCGAAAGATGGAGAAGGCAAGAAAGTGGATAGGTACCTTTCGGTACGGGGCGGGGAGATGAAAGTCCCTCCGGGACGATATTCGGTAGTCGTTTATAATTATAATACGGAATATGTACGTATTAGGGGTGAGGAATCCTATGAAACGATTGAGGCTTATACGGGATACTGCAATGGTTTAGACATTGCCGGAACTGAGAAGATGGTTTGGTCGCCAGACCCATTATATGTGATGAATATTGATGAGTTGAGAATAAAGAAGAGTGATGAGGTGCTTCACTTGGATTGGAAATTGGAATCGGTGATAAAGAACTACTCCTTTGCAATAGAGGTGAAAGGACTGGAATACGTTGCGTCAGTTATTGGATGTGTAAATGGGCTGTCTGATTGCTACCGTATAAGTAAAGGTTGCGGAATGTGTACTTCACAGCCTATTTATTTTGAAGCGAGGAAAGAGGATGGTAAGGTTGTAGCGCATTTCACTGCTTTTAAAGAAATGAAGGATGCGCCGACGCGAATGGCAATGTTGGGTGAGCCGATTTCTCGGGAAGCAGGTAGTGTAAAGTTAGTACTAAGTTTTGTAAGAACTGATAATACGGTGCAGGAAGCTACGATTGATATTACTGAAATAATAGGCATACTTGAGAATGATGGAGAAGGGGAAGATGGAAAACAAGACCCACCACCAGAAATTGAGTTACCGGATGATGATAAGATTGAGGTAGAGAAGCCAAAAACGCCACCTAATCCTGACGGGGGCGGTGGAATGGATGGAAATGTTGATGGCTGGGGGCCAGAAGATAATGTTGAATTACCAGTGAGTTGAATTTTACTAATATAAGCGAAAGAGAATAATATTATTAACTAAAAAGATACAGTTATGAAAAAGATTTTATTGGCAGTTACAGCTGCTTTGGCAATTACGAGTTGCTCACAGAATGAAGAATTCGAAGCTCCTTCACAGAAGGCAGAGATTACTTTCAATACAGCAGTAACCAGAGCAACAGAATTGAATACGGAAGGTTTACAGAAGAACGGTTTTGAGATTTATGTGTATAATACAGGGGCAGCAACTATGAGTGCTGAATTAGCTCTTCCAGCATCAACTTGGATGAGTGGATCAGCTACTTATTCAGCTAACTGGTCAGTAGCAGGCGAACGATATTATTGGCCTTTAACGGATAAACTACAATTCTTTGCATATTCTCCAAAGGCAGGCGTTGCATATACTGCTCCGAATGGCATTGATAAAGGTTACCCTAAGTTTACTTATACAGTGGAGTCTACAGCTGCTGCTCAAAAGGATTTAGTGATTGCTTCTGTACAAGATGCTGCTAAGAAAACAGAAGGAGCAACACCAGCTGTCTCTCTCACTTTTAAACACGCATTGACTCAAGTTAATATTGAGGTGACAAAAGCCGATGGTTATACTTATGATATATCTAGTGTAGAGGTGACTGGAGTTAAGGGGAGTGGAGTATTTACGTATACAGGTGTTAATACAGGGACTTGGGAAGCTGATACAGAGGCTACGGTTTCCTATACATATACACTTGGTGCTTTTGATGCTAACACAACTGCTGTTGTAGGAGGTAATGCATTAATGTTAATACCACAACCGCTTACTGACGCTAAGATATCTATATCTTATACAGTGGAGAAAGATGGTAGTAAGATAGCTGATAATAAAAAAGATATTGCTTTACCTACTTCAACACCTTGGGAATTTGGAAAGAAGATATTGTATAAACTTTCATTGCCTATCGGTGCTGAAGAAATTGGTCTTACTGCAACTGTTGATAAATGGGAAGGGAACACTGAAACTCCTGTGCCTAATGAATAACAAATAGATTGGATATGCTGAGAACCGATGTAATTCATGTATTGCATCGGTTTTTCTTTTTCCCACGCAACCTCTTTTTCACTTTTCTTCCTTTTTTTATGGCTATATGAAATCTTTCATCTATTTTTGTTTGAAACATAAACAAATACAAACATAGCCAACGTATATGCCATCTATCTGTCAAGGAAATTGGGACTGTCAGAATTGTCCGAAAGCTGTGGGCAATGCTATTGCGCATGTTGTTTATCAGCGGGGTTTTCATAAGCCTGCCCATAAATGTGAGGAGAATTTCATCCTATTTTTGATGAAAGGCAATATGTTGGTTAATAGCCAGGAGTATGCAGGCGCGATGCTCAAAGAGGGTGAATTTATTCTTCAGGCTATTGGTTCCAAATTTGAGATGCTTGCTATGACTGAGTGCGAATGCATCTATTATCGTTTCATTCAACCGGAGTTGTTTTGTGATTTCCGTTTTAATCATATCATGAAAGAGGTACCACCACCACTTATCAATTCTCCTTTAAAAATAGTTCCGGAGTTACAGTATTTCTTGAATGGTTCAATAACCTATCTGAAAGAAGATAAAGTCTGTCGGGAATTGTTGTCTTTGAAGCGGAAAGAACTGGCTTTTGTACTGGGTTACTACTATTCCGATTATGACCTTGCGAGTTTGGTGCATCCACTTTCTAAATATACGAGTGGTTTCCAATACTTTGTCCTTCAAAATTATAAGAATGTAAAGACGGTAGAAGAGCTGGCACAGTTGGGGGGATATACTATCAGTACATTCCGCCGAATTTTCAATAGTGTCTTTCATGAACCAGTGTATGAATGGATGCTGGCACGGCGTAAAGAAAGTGTTTTGGACGATTTGCAAAATTCTGATTGTACAATCTCTGAAATATGCTATAAATATGGATTTGAGTCATTGCCTCATTTCTCCAATTTCTGTAAAAAATCCTTTGGAGTTTCTCCTCGTAATATGCGTAAGCAGAAAGAATCTGTGATTCGTTGATAATGAATAACTGAGACTATCTCAAAGCAGGAAAACACTGAAAAAACTTTTAAATAATATTCTATCAGTCGACATTTCTCGGCACTATACGGAATCTTTTGTATAGTGCCGAGCAATATCAAACACCCTTTCGGATAATTTTATATTATCCGGGAATATCTATCTTAATCATGCGAAAATATCACTCCTCTGGATATACGCTATCACATCTCCTTTATGAACATTATCTCCTTGCTGTGCACATACTTCAACGATACGCCCGGTGAATCCGGTAAATACCTTTTCGTATTCTCCCCATGGAGTGGAAAGATAGCATAATACTGAATCGTGTTGATATTTGCACCCGATGAACGGTGCGGTCGACGGTCCTTCTACGGAGACTTCCCAAAGCACCTGTCCGTTGGCAGGAGCGATGATGGGGTCTGCTTTCGCACGTTTCAGTTTCTTTATTTCTTCTTCCGAATAGCCGTTCTTTGCCATAGATGCATCTTTGGCGCGTTGTAGCTCTTCTTCAAAACGTTTTTTGGCAGTGCCCGATTTGTAATCACGATACTGGCGGTCGTGCATAGCCAGTTCAAAGAGTTCTTCGTCATCTTCTCCATATTCCCAGCCGTTCTCGTCCATTTCTTTGCGATAGTCATCCAAGGCGTCCGGGTAATTCAATTGCGGGTCGGTGTCGACAAACTCATATCCTTTGGATTGGGCCAGTTCCACAATCTCCGGTGCAAGAGTGCCGGGAAGACGTCCGCTTTTACCTAAAATCATGTCCCAAGTGTGATTGTCTATCATCGTCCAACGTTCTTCACCTTTCACCAGTTGCATAAGGTTCATTAATGCGACATTCTTCACGTACTGGCTGAAAGGGGTTACCAAAGGGGGGTAGCCTAACTTCGGCCATACATATTCCACTTCGTCGAAGAGCATGACAAGCAGGTCGTCAATACTGAGTTCCGGTTCGTTCTTGCTTCTTAATATCATATTGATGCCGGAATGTACACCTTTCAAGTCTGCCATCATAGACCCCATCATTCCACCCGGCAAACCACACTTCAACAGAAGTGAAGACATATACTTGTTGGTGGTATCCATGAAATAGCCTAGGAAATCATCAATGAATTCTTGCGTCATGGCACGGGCTTTCATATATGCTTTCATATTTATATCAGGAACTTGGAAGCCTAAGTCCTTTAGCATTGCCTGTACGGAAATAATGTCCGGATGAACCTTGCCCCAGGACATGGGTTCCATGGCTACGTCGATAATATCCGCACCGTTCTCACAAACTTCGAGGATAGATGCCATAGATAAGCCCGGGCCGCTATGACCATGATACTGTATCAATATCTCCGGATGCTTTTCTTTAATGGTCTTGACCAGTCGCCCTAACATGCCGGGACGTCCTACTCCTGCCATATCCTTCAAGCAGATTTCCGGTGCGCCGGCAGCAATTAGTTGGTCGGCAATTTGGGCATAATACTCAACGGTATGCACCGGAGAGTAGGTGATACAGAGTGTTGCCTGCGGTATCATACCAGCTTCCAGAGCATATTTGATGGAAGGAATTATATTTCTTGTCTCATTCAACCCGCAGAAGATACGTGTAATGTCCACGCCTTGCGCATGTTTGACTTTATACATCAGGCTGCGTACATCTGCAGGAACAGGATACATTCGTAATGCATTCAATCCGCGGTCGAGCATATGCGTCTGGATGCCAGCTTCTCTGAAAGGTTGAGTGAAAGCTCGGACGGCTTTGTTTGGATTTTCACCATACAGCAGGTTTACTTGTTCGAAAGCACCCCCGTTGGTTTCGACCCGTGCGAAACAACCCATTTCAATAATTAAAGGAGCTATACGTTCCAGTTGGTCAACTCGTGGCTGATATTTGCCGGAAGACTGCCACATGTCCCGATAAACAAGACTAAACTTAATTTCCTTTTTCATTGTAGTCAGTATTAAACGTTTTTTCTTCGGTTAACTTCACATATACAAATATAAAGGATTATTCTGACATATAGTCAATGATGTGTTTGATAATGTAGCTGAAAAGATATGTTATATATCATAATGTAAGTAGGATCAGTTATATTAGGCTTTTGAAGCTCTATTCTTATGTTAATTTGATTTGAGGAACGGGCATTGCTTTATGCATGAAAACAGTTTTTATGCGTAATGTGGAGCCGGATAAAAAGAAATCCCCAGCCGGCACGCCGACTGGGGATTCTGTCATTAATCAAATAGTCTCTCGACTCGAAAACTAGCAGTTTTAGTCTTTTAATTTCGCGATAATGAAGTCACGGTTCAAGCGGGCGATGTTGCTGATAGAGATGTTCTTCGGACATTCAGCCTCACAAGCACGAGTGTTTGTACAGTTACCGAAGCCCAGTTCGTCCATCTTGGACAACATAGCTTTTGCACGACGCAAAGCTTCCGGTTTACCTTGCGGCAGCAAGTTCAACTGGCTAACCTTTGCAGAAACGAACAACATAGCAGATCCATTCTTACATGCAGCGGCACAAGCACCACAACCGATACAAGCGGCAGCATCCATAGCTTCGTCAGCGATAGGCTTCGGAATCAGGATAGCGTTGGCATCCTGAGGAGCACCTGTACGTACGCTAACGTAACCGCCGGCCTGCATGATCTTGTCATAAGCAGTACGGTCTACCATCAAATCCTTGATAACCGGGAAACCAGCCGAACGCCAAGGCTCAACAGTGATAGTGTCACCATCATTGAAACGGCGCATATAAATCTGGCAAGTAGTAGCACCTGTTGCAGGGCCGTGAGGATGTCCGTTGATATATAGGGAACACATACCGCAGATACCTTCGCGACAGTCATGGTCGAATACGATAGGTTCTTTTCCGCCACTGATAATCTGTTCGTTCAGGATATCCAGCATTTCGAGGAATGAAGTATCACCTGAGATATCTTTCATTGGGTAGGTTTCAAAAGCACCTTTAGCTTTTGGACCGGCTTGACGCCATACCTTCAGTGTAAATGATATATTTTTATCCATTTTCTTCTAATTCTTTTTAATGTTTAACTTCACCAATTAGCTCTTGTAGTTACGAGTCTGAACCTTGATAGCTTCATAAACCAACGGTTCTTTGTACAATACCGGAGCCTTTTCATCGTCACCTTGATATTCCCAGCAAGCTACGTAGAAGAAGTTTGCGTCATCGCGTAATGCTTCTCCTTCTTCAGTCTGGTATTCTTCACGGAAGTGACCACCACAACTTTCGTCACGGTTCAATGCGTCGTAAGCAACAAGCTCACCCATAGTGATGAAGTCGTACAGACGGATTGCTTTGTCAAGCTCTACG
>PPYF01545920.1_pt1 | contig 11568 bp, 11 predicted proteins | sample 1559871 | NCBI WGS metagenome assembly PPYF01 (sample SAMN08240021, study PRJNA423297) | Human gut metagenome, whole genome shotgun sequencing project. | reverse complement strand
CTCAAGGACGCACCCCGTGCGCGCGTGGAAACCTTTTTCAACGCGATGACCGAAGCGTACAAATGTCTGCAAACCGACCAAGTATAAAAAGGGAACCGGCTTTTGGCAACGCCCACTAAGGAAGTTTTTTAGGTAAGGTACGGTGTAACTCAGTAAAATGGGTTACACCGTATTCTTTTGCCCTTATGCTACGAAACGGAATTCCTGCGGATTTGCCCGTATTTCTTCCATCATAGCAAGGATTTCCTGCTCGGTAGGAATATCAATCATTCCTACCGCTGTAAAATAAATATCAACTTTTACATAACAATGACCGCTTGACTTGTCGTTGTTGTGAACTTCGATACGTTCTATAAGTGAGTTTACAAGAGTCGGGGTAAGTTCCTTAATCTCTGTCATTTCACGTAAGGTGCGAAGTAAAAGCCTTAAATCCGTTACCTTTTGGTTTGCTTCCTGTAAGGTTTGCTGACTTTCAATAACCTCTTGCGTTAGTGCTTTCTGCTCGTTTTCGTAATCTTGAAGCATTTTTGCCAAAGCATCATCAGAAAGAATACCGCTTACATTCTTTTCAAAGGCTTTCTTCATTAACCCGTTAATCTCTGTAATTCGTCTTTTGCCTTGCTCTACCGATTTTTGAAGCCTTTTGTATTCCTTCTGCCGCATTGCGTTTGTCTTTCTTGCTAACATATAAAGAAATACTACTTCGTGGCACTTCACAAAATCGGCTAATTCGCTGATTGCTTCAAATACAATCCTTTCAAGCACAACATCACGGATATAATGGACAGTACATTCTCCACGCCCCCGATTTGTAGTTAGAGCAACGGAAGTGTTCTTGATTTCGTGTCATACTCTTGGCGGCGGCAAAATGCAGTTTTGCTCCGCAATCGGGACAATATACCAATCCCGAAAACAAACTCGTTCTTCCCGTTGCGGTAGGTCTGCAGCGGTGCTCACGAAGCTCCTGCACCCTTAACCACATTTCTTCGGAGATTATCGGCTCTTGCATATTCGGTATGATTTGATAATCCTCAACGGGATTGTGAACCACTTTATGCACCTTGTAGCTGACAGTAGTGCTTTTGAAATTGACTGCACATCCCGTGTACTGTCTGTTTTCAAGAATATGCACAACGGTTTTCTGATCCCATTTGCAATGACCTGTCGGCACTTTTTGAGCGTGTGTTCTGCCAACGCTTTCGTAATAAGCAGAAGGCACTAAAACCTTTTCTTCCTCTAACTGCTTTGCAATCTGTAAAGGACCTCGCCCCGCAAGACATAGAGCAAAGATTTTGCGCACCACTTCGGCGGCAGGCTTATCAATCAGCCATTTTTCCTTATCATCGGGATCTTTTACATAGCCATACGGAACAGTAGATGATACACGCTTTCCGTTGGCGGCTTTTGACTGCCATACCGCACGAATTTTCTTTGAGGTCTGAGCTGCGTACCATTCGTTAAATATATTATAAAACGGTAGCATTTCCATACCTTCGCCCGTAGAGGTGTTGATATTTTCGTGAATGGATATAAAGGTTACGCCGAGTGTCGGATATACGATTTCCGCAAGGCGATCACCCTCGATATGCTCACGACCAAAACGGGATAGGTCTTTTACAATAATCGTACCGATTTTACCTTCCTCTACCATTCGGTGCATACGGTTAAAATCACTTCTGTCAAAGCTCGTTCCGGAGATACCGTCATCCACGAAAAACATCGTGTTGGTATAGCCGTGATTTTTACAGTAGTCAAGCAATATTTGTTTTTGATTTGCTATTGAGTTTGACTCATCTTCCTTGCCTTTCTTGTTGCCCTTTTCGTCTTTTATATCTTCAACTGATAATCGACAGTAGAGAGCCGTGATGAGTTCTTCGTTTGTTTTTTGCCCGTTTATTTTTGTTCTTGTTGTCATAATATTTTTCTCCTTTCCGACAACACGGGCGTAACAAAAGCATTATTATTTTATTACGCCCCGGTGTCTTTTTCTATGGTGCGATTTGTTAAATTAACTGTTCGGACAGTATCAGTTCCTTAAACTGTTCCATAACACACTGTCTGCCTTCGGGGTTAAAATGAGTGCATATCTCATAGGTTGTACCACCGATTTTTAACTTAAAATTATCTTCACCGAAGCGGCGTACTTTGTCATAATTAAAAATACGATGGTCACTTCGGTGGATTAGATAATCCGCAAGACAGGCAGGCTTGTTTTCATCTATGGGTTCGGGCGGAATCACATAGACTTCCTTACCTTGTTGTATAATATCTTTCTTTTTCATATTGCCACCTACCTTTCATCTCGGCTGTTACGCTTGCGTTCCAGCTTTCTGTTGTAATCATAAAGCAGTTTTAAGATGGTTTCGGTCATCTGCTTTTGGGTGTAGTGCTTCGGAAAAAATCCTCTTAAATCCTGCACCTTAAAACTGATATGCTCGGTTTGATTTGCCTTTTCTTCCGACATAATTTCATAAATATCGTCCGAAGTGAGAGTGCCTTGCTGTGCCGATTTCTTCATACGGATGCTCTGTGCGTGGGAAGGGGTGCAATCGTTTAACTCAATGGCATCAAGCAGTACCTTCTGTTGTTTTTCGGAAAGATAGGACAATTCCACAGCGGGACTGAGTGCAATAGTACCCTCGTCAACCTTTTGCAACAGTTTGGGGATAAGGTTTGTAAGACGAATATACCGAAACACTTGGTCACGGCTTTCATTTGCCGCTTTGCCGATTTCGGCGGCTGTATCCGACTTTGTCGCAACTTGCGACAAAGTTAAATCGGTACGTTTGCCCTGTGCCTTTAACGCTTCCATTTTTAGCTTGTAGGAAAACGCTTTTTCGCTCGGCAATATCCGTTCACGGTGCAGATTACTGTCCACAACGGCAATAGCGGCTTGAGTTTTATCGTAGGGATAAATTAAAGCGGGTACTGCTGTCAGTCCCGCCCTTTTACTTGCGTGTAATCTTCGGTGTCCCGATATTACTTCATATTCATCGGTAGTGTCATCTTTCAGCCTTACGATTATAGGTGAGATAACTCCTCGTTGCGTAATACTTTCCACAAGCTTGTCCATATCCTCATTGTCTTGCACCTTGAACGGATGACCGTCAAATTCGTGCAGTTTTTCTATGGGGATAAGGGCGGATTTTTTCTTTTTACTTTCGATTGGGATTTCATATTTTGTCATCGCTCCCAACCTCCTTTCTGTCTTTGTTTAATTCTTTCTTGGTCGGCTTGTTTAGCCGCCATCTCGTTAGCGAAGAACATATCTGTCTTTTCTTGAATTTTAACGGAACGTTCCTCTATGCCTTTGTTCAGTTTTAACTTCTTCCGCAGCTCAGTTATCTGAGCCGTAATATCCGCCTTTTCCTCACGTAAAGTAATTTTTGCTTCGGGTGTTGCTCTGCGGATTTTGTTTTGCAATTTAGTACGAGCTTCCAACAGCCTGTTCATTTCACTTTCAATCTTTGTTCGGTCTGCATACAGATCATCAAAGGTTTCAATATGATATTTGCCCATATACCGCACTTGGTTGGAAATCTCGTCGAGCTTCTTCAAGTCCTCTTTGAGATGGGGGCTTGTGGGTTTGTAGTCTGTATTTTTCGGCAGGTAGCCAAGCAAATAGCAGTAGTGCAGATACAAGCGATAGATATGGCTTGTCCTATGGAACGGCTCATACCACGCTTTTAGTTCCTGCGGCATCTGCGGTGGGTATGAGATATATGCCCGTCTGCTGCCAAAGGTTGCACCTCTACCCATAGAGCGAATAATATTCTCCGGCGTCCACTTTTCGTTAAGGGTGTCTAACCTTGTAAAGTGTTCATACTGTGGCAATCGTATCTTCCAATGCTTACCCGTGAAATCGGTAATATATCCTTTTCGCCGCAGATATTCTTCCATATATTTTTGACTTCTGCTGTAATCTATCGCCTCTCGCACGTCGGCTCGGTACACATTGTATCGGGTAGGTTTGCCTGCCTTTTCATCAAGCCATACGGGGCGTGACGGTGCTTTGTGTGGATTTTTAATAACCGACAGTCCGTGTTCGGCACAGATACGGTCAGATATTTCTATCATTCGCCGCCTTTCCGATTTGGAATAATCATACTTTCCGCCGTCAATAAAGGACACAGAATTAAAGCAGAAATGATTGTGCAGATGGTCTTTATCGAGGTGGGTGGTAACAATAATTTGACATCGATCACCCCACATTTCTCTTGCGGTCTGCAATCCGATTTCGTGTGCTTCTTTCGGTGTAACTTCGTCCGGCTTGAAACTTTGGTAGCCGTGCCAGGCGATATATTTATCGTCCTTGCCGTATCGCTTTTTGGTCAGTATCATCTGCCGAAGTGCTGTTTCTTTCAGACAGTTGATAGCGGAAACATATTCGCCCTTTTCCGTTTTCGCAGGGTTCTGCACATAGGAGAATACATTGAAAAAGTCTTCTGTGCCTTTCGGAACAGTCTTGTCGGGCTTCTCCACATAGTCGATTAAATCCTTCAGGTTTCCCCTAATATGCCATAATGAAGTTACCGCCATATCACACCACCTCCTGCAAATCAAGGATAAGACACTCAATTTCCCTGCACTCGTCAGCCGCCTGCGGATAATATGGGATGCATTTTTCAAATGCGGCGTGCAGTTCATAAAACGCTTTCATCATATCCCAAAACGCTTTTGTGGGTTGCGGTTTGGGCGTATTGCCATTGCAAAGCTGACGGATAAATTCCGTTTGGGACAGTCCGCACAAGGCAGAACACCTTTTCAGTTTTTCGTTTTCTTCTTCGGTCAGCCTTAAAGTTATGACCTTTTTATCTTTCTTGTCTTTCAAAATTATCATCTCCATTTCATAAATTTTGGTGGTTTTATCAAGGTTATAGGGCAGAATGCCCTGAGAACAGTCCGCCGCCCGTTTGGGTGCGGAATGGGATTTTGGTATCAAAATCCGATGCTCGTTATCCCTGCGGACAGGGAAATACCGTTCTCTTGTAAATTACTCCTATCTTTCAAAATACCGTTTTTGAAATCGTCACTAAAACTGTCACGATAACCGTCACTTTTGGTATCCATAGTTGGTTAAATGGATTATTCTTTTTCGGTTGGTGCGGTGGAATTTAATGAGAATATCCCGTCTGTTCAAACACTCATATTCGTACCGATTTAATAGCTTGGTGACGGTATTGGGCGGGGTGTAACTGTCACCGATTGCTTTCAGCAGTTCGGTTGCCGATCCTTGCCACTCCCGTCTATCCTGCATAAACTTAATTACCTTCCGAAGAAAAGGGTGGTTTTCGGTCAGTATAGGTTCATTACTGCTCGGTATATCTCCAAGCATTTCGGCTACAAGCCGTTCACCTTTTGTCATCTGCATTTCTTATCACTTCCTTCGTTTGTTGAGGGCAGTCATTGTTTTCCTTGCCGATTGCCTACGCTGTTCGGTGTAGGGCTTTGTTAGCCGTATTGAAAATCTCCGCTTGTCTATCTCAAAGGTAAGGCAACCGCATTCATCATCGTCGGTCAGTCGGCATAGGTCGGGATATTCCTTTGAATAAGCCGTCAGCCGATTTTTAAGGTCGGTGTTATAGGTGCGGATTTCTACAATGCTGTCTTTCTCGTTGAAATATATTTCTGTTGTTTTATCTTTCTTTTTAATGCCTGTAATCATAATTTTGATTTCACCTCCGATTTTTCTATGATTTTGTAAGCACACCGTTTTTTACCTAAAAAGCACCGTTTAAGACCGTAATAATTTGCTGATTTTCAAGTAGAAATGCACGAAACGATGCGGACACCGTTAAAGCCTTTCCAAAACGCAAATATCCCGTTTTTATCGGTCTTGACCGTAATTTGCCGTTCTACCCGAATGTCGTTCCTGCCCCTGCTTTTTCAGCGGCGTTGCCTTGCTCATATCATCGCAAAGTCATATCCCATTCAGACGGTCATTCAGTTGTTAAGTACAAGCGGCTGTTTGCATACCCCCCTCTCACTTGTTTGGACAGAGAGAAGATAGATTATCGGGTATCCGAAAATATCCCCTCAATGAGTAGGCAGTGAGAAAGGGTAAAATATTCGATTTTTGCGAAAATTTCTCCAAAAATTTTTTATCCCTCAATGAGTAGCCAGCGAGAAGGGCAAAAAATCCAATGATTTTGAAAATTTCTTCTCTAATATTTAATTGCTGACTTTTTTCAGTATTTGGACAATTTATTTTTGAAAAAAGGCAAAACAAAAAAGCCGCTACACAGACATCAAGAATCGGCGGGAGCGTTGCTCTCGCTTCAAAATGATGTTCTATGTAACGGCTTTGAAATTCAAAGACGGGACTGTTTTTACACCCGACCACTCGCTGACAGTGCCAAAAAGCATAGAGTGACAGGTGACGGTATTTCCTCTTAGCATACCGCAGGCATTGGGCGGCTTTTGCCGCAAATCAATCTTCCATCAATATTCAGTTGTCCGTGACAGTCAAACTGTCACATTTACATTATACAGAACGAATGTTCTATTGTCAAGATTTTCTATGCCCAACACGAAGACTTTTAGAATATTGTTCAAAATTTCGGGAAAACTATTTAGTTTGGACATAAGCAAAGGCACCGCCGAAGCGATGCCTTTAGACTCAATCTTTATTTTATTGTATGATATAGCAGTTTGCGTTAATATAGCCCAAACAAGCTTAAAAGTTTTTGCCAGAAGTTTAATTTTTCTTCTATTACGGGTTCAGCTTCAACAGTTTCAGCAATCTCAATGGCTTCGGTCTGAATAACAAACTGTACAGACTTAACATTGGTATTCTTATCCGAAACGAAGGATGTGATCTCTACGTCACTGCCGGTTGCAGAAGAAATCATCGAGTCAATTTCACTGCTGACCTCTGTTTCAATACCGTCTGTTTCGGTTACAAATTCGCCGGTTCCGTTCTTCAGTTCAGTCGTACCGTCAAAGAGTTCCTTTACACCGTCATTCAGATCACCCACAGAGGTTTTCAGCGTACCCACATTTGCATAAAGGGTATCCATATTCAGCTTTAAGGTATTTGCTCCGCTTGCAGCACTGCTGACAGCAGAGGTATAGTCTTTCAGACCTTCATAAAAGAGGCTGTAATTATCAAGCTGACCTTTCAATTCAGCAACACTTGCGGCGGCAGAGTTTGCGGCACTGACAGCGGAAGTGATCTGATCGGTCACTTCATTGGATTTCATCATCTGCTCGATATAGCCGTTTTTAATCTGTTCTTTCTGCTCATCGGTCAAAGACTCTACCGCACCGGCTTTGATTTGCGCCTTTTGTTCTTCCGTCAAATTGGCTACTGCGGTAGTGATAATCTGTTGCTTTTGTTCCTCTGTCATAGCTGATACCGCTTGTGCGATTAAAGCCTGCCCTTCGGCAGTCTGCAAGTAGGCGGTTGCCTGTTCCTGCGTATATCCGTTTGCAACAAGCTGTTCCAAAACCGCTTGTGCCGCAATCTGTGCATACAATGTATCTGCCTGCGACTGCACATAGGTAAGATAAATCGCATCGGCATTCTGTTCCACATATCCTGCATAAATAGCATCCGCATTGGCATTAACTTGTGCCGTTACCTCGGCAAGAGCCTTATCATACGCCATCGTATAAACACTGTCGGCATCCATTGTTTTTAGAAGATCGGTTAAAACAGTGGCATAAGTTTCAGGCGTAAGTGTTACGGTCTGCAAGCCGTTCTTTGTAAGCTCAGCATTCAGTATGGTTTCAGAGGCGGAACACAGTCCCTCAAAAGCGGCATAGGCACCGTCAAGAAGTTCCTTGTTTTTAGATGTAATTTCGGTAAGACCGCTTGATAAGTCACCGACACCGCTGTTCAGTGCGCCAACGCCGGTATATAATTCTCCTACCTTTTCATTCAGAGTGCTTGTGCCATCATACAGTTCCTTTGCGCCGTCATTTAGTTCGCCTGCTCCTGTATCAAGGTCATTCACCGCACCGATAATTTCATCAATCTTGCTTTGAATTTCAGCATCATCAATCTCAATAGCGAGGTTTAATTTAATGCCGTTAATAGCAATTGCGCTCATTTCAAAATTGCTGACATTAGCTGTAATTTCAATATCAGCACCCTTGTTCGGCAAAATGGTATAGGTGAGCTGCTTATCGCTACCAACGTTGGCCACTGTTGCACCGTCAGCAACAATATTGCTACACCTTTTTGTATCGAGCATAACGGTAGCCTGTAAAGCGTACCCTTCAAAGAAATTACCAATACATTTTTCGTTATCAGTAATTTTCATTGTGATTTTCAAGTTTCCGCTTTTGCCTGCGATTTCACTTGCGGAATGCTCTTTGCCGTCCATATAGTAACGAATGACAATATTCCAAGGCATTACATTGTTGTCGAGTTTACCCTCGTAATAAAGTTTTCCGGCTTTGGCATCAATGGTAACTGTTTCGCCTGAATAACCAATTTTGTCGGTCGTAGTCATATTGCGAAGGCTCTCATATTTTCCGTAGTCAATAATCTGACCGTTTTCATCAAGGTCGAAAATATTGACTACATTGATCTCTTTTACCGAGCCATCAGCATTAAGATTGATATAAACAACCTCTTCTTTTGGCGTGTTCTCGCTTGCGGCAAATGCTGAAAGCGGTAAAATACTTATCATAAGCAGTGTCGCAAGGAGCACCGATATGATTCTTTTTGTGTGTTTCATTAGCTTAACACCTTTCCTTTCAATTATTTCTTATGCATAACAAATTTGTCAAACAGATAAAGCAGTCCCGGCAAAACGAACAGAACGATTGCAAGTGAGAACAGTGCACCTCTGCCAACAAACAAACCGAGTTGGGACAGAAGTTGATTTGAGGACATCCAACAGAGCAATAAACCAACAATCGTCAAGACACTTCCGGATGTCATAATCGAAACAAACACATCCGATATGGTTTGCGGTATCGCCGTTTTTTTATCCATTGTTTCCCGATTTTCCCGATACCTGTCTGTCATAAGAATCGCATAGTCAACCGTAGCACCTAACTGTACCGAACTAATGACCAGATACGCAAGATAGAAAATCGGCTTATCCCAAAAATACGGCATCGTAAGATTGAGCCATATTGCCGTTTCAATACTAAGCACAAGGATAAACGGTATAGAAAGCGACCTTGTTGTAAGCATAATAACAACGAATACTGCGCCGATAGAAATAAGATTTACAAGCAAAGTATCGGCTGTAATGGTTTCCTTCAGGTCGTAGGTGCTGACACCTTCGCCTGCGAGGTAATTGTCATCGGGATAATATTTTTCTGCAATATCTCTAATTTTTGCTACAAGGGTAAAGGTTTCTTCGCCCTCATAAGGCACGTCTACCGACAGCACCATACGGCTGTAATTTTCTCCCTCTAACAAAGCAAGTGTCTCCGTATCCAAGTAGGCTGACGGTATCTCTGCACCCGCCATATCCACATAGGAAATAATACTTGTGATTTCCGGTATCGTATGCAGTTCATCCGATAGTGCGGTTTGTGTTGCGGTATCTCCCTTGGGAACGAGCAGCACATAGGTATCATTTTTGCCAAACACTTCCTCAATGGCGGCAGTATCCTTGCCGTACTGCGTGTTGGCACCAAGCACCTCGGAAGAACCATACAAGTAATCGTTTGCATTCGAACCGAGATAAGAAGGAACAATCAAAACGGCAAAAATACATACCATCGGAATTGCCATTCTGTAAACAACCTTGCCAAGTCTTTTGAAGGGCGGCAAAATCTGCTTATGCCTTGTTTTATCAATCCATTTATATGTACTAAGGATCAACGCCGGCATAAACACAAAGACAGTGATAAGGCTGATAGCAACACCCTTCGCCAAAACAATGCCAAGATCTGCACCAAGACGGAACTGCATTAAAACAAGAGCAATAAAGCCGATAACGGTCGTCAGTCCACTTGACAGTATAGACGAAGTGGATTTACAAAGAGCATCCACCATTGCACTTTTTTCATCTGTGTTCTCCCTGCGGCATTCTTCAAAACGGTGCAACAAAAACACCGAATAGTCTAACGATACAGCAAGCTGCAGAATACTTCCTGCGGCATTGGTAACAAAGGAAATCTCGCCAAAAATTAAGTTACTGCCATTATTCAGTATAATGGCAACACCCAGACCTACCAGTACAATAATCGGCTCAAGCCACGAATTTGTTGTGAGTAACAGTACAATCAAAACAAAAGCAACGGCGATGGCTGTTACCTTTAATATTTCCGATACGGTATTGGTAGTCGCATCGGCGGTGGATACAGCACTTCCGGCTACAGCACCTTTATCACCAACAATTTCCCTTATTTCAGTTACAGCATCTACTTGATCGTCTTCGTTGATCGTTACCGTAAACAGGGCGGCATTATCTTTATAATAAGACTCTACCGTATCTTCCGGCAGCGTTGCCAAAGGAACGGTGACGCTTACCGTATCATCAAGCCACATTACTTCGGTTACGCCCTCGACAGCCTTTAGTTTATCTTTATATTCCAGAGCTTCGGGTATGGTAATATCCTTTATCATTACACGGGCATTGGGAATACCGCCGTCAAATTCTTCCCCCATAATATCAATCGACACAGTGGATTTTGTGTTTTCGGGAAGATAGTCGGTCATATCATAATTTACGCCGACCAACTGACTACACAACAAGGAAATCACAAAGGCAATCGCAAATAGTATAAGGATTAGTTTCCGCTTGTTAACCAATGCGGTGTAAAATTTTCTCATTCGCTCTGTTCCTTTCTTTGGAGTTCCTTTATTTCATCCTGATGGCGTAATGTTCCGATCATATCGTACATCGTACCGCCACCTGTAACATTCAAACGAATACCATCCCAATTGATTGTTCCATCAGCGGTGAAATCAACGGTTTTCAGCAGAGTTACAAATTTACCTTTTATAGAGCAGTTGCCCTTATCGTCTACTGTACCGCTGATCTCCTCGGTACGCCCAAGCAAGGATAAAGTACCGTGCAATTTTCCTTTTTCAATTTTTGCTTTCAGCTCACCGGTTTTCTTTCCGAGGGGTGTGTTTAAAATAATATCGTAGATTCGCATAATAATCCTCCTGTTTTTTGTTTGTATCCTCATTGTATAGAAAGAAACATTTTTATAAAACGGTCAATGTAAGGACATTTGTGTGATTTTGGGACAAATGCGCCCTATTTGACGGTCAAACATCATTTGCCCCACAAATGTTACACATTGTCCATTGAAAGATTTGCCCCACAAATGTATAATAAAATAGTCGGAGGTGTTATGATGAAACACGAAATAACTACATATAACACAAAAAGAACCCTTGCGGATTCTTTGAAAAAAATTATGAAAAACAAGTCTTTTGCAAAGATTACGGTCAGTGAGATCATTGCCGATTGCGGTGTGAACCGAAAGACCTTCTACTATCATTTTGAAGATATTTACGCTTTGCTCAAATGGATGTTTGAGGAAGAAGCTATTGAGGTGGTCAAGCATTTTGATTTGCTGATCGACTACGAAGAAGCGATCCGTTTTGTAATGCAATATGTCGATGAAAACAATTATATTATAAGC
>PPYF01103452.1_pt1 | contig 11569 bp, 11 predicted proteins | sample 1559871 | NCBI WGS metagenome assembly PPYF01 (sample SAMN08240021, study PRJNA423297) | Human gut metagenome, whole genome shotgun sequencing project. | reverse complement strand
AAGGACGGAGCAAAGGGTAAACGTCTATCGGTTCGGCACTGGCGAGCGACTGCCATACTTTGGCAGCCACATAGAACAAAGCCCCCAGTCCCGCTATCCCTTTGGCTACCCCTGCCATGTTCCCGCACAGCGGCATCATATCCGTGTACAGACTTCGTAAAATCTGATGCAGGTTATCAAATTCGATTGCTAATAACATATCTTTGATTTATTAGAGGTTACCAGTAACATTCATCCGCCGAGCCGTAAAGAGCCATTACCCGGTCGGAGTCCTTCTTCTTTTTCGCCCGCAGATAGGAAACGGAAATGTTCTTGCGGGTATAGTAACTCACCAAGTCCCGGTAGTTCCTGATGGCGTTATACGTCCGGTCGATAACGTCCATCCGTTCCTTGTCCGACATGGAAAGCCCGTTGATGTTCACCACGCTTTTCATTTCTTCCAGCACATCGGAACTCTCCTGCAACAGTTGGGTATAGCCGTAAGCAATCGCCGAAAGTTCGTCCGGCGTGTAGTTTTCATCCGATAGCATCTTCTGAAAACTGTTCACATATATATCTGAAATCTCACCGATAAGCAGGATGGACTTTTGCACCTTTCGGGCATCTTTGACAAGGTTATGCACTGATTTTAAGGCATCGTAATAGTCCTTACCCTGTTGGTAAATCTTTACGGTTTCCTGAAAATTCTTTATCATGTTCTGTGCGGTCGATGAAGTCTGCACGATGTTTTTTGACGCATTGATAATTCCCTGTGCCAAATTTCCGGGGTCACTCACTACCCACTGTGCGTTTGCCCGAACAGCAAACAAACTGCCTATTACGAGCAGCATTATAATCTTTATTCTCATACGCTTATTTCTTTATGGGTCGGTTACTCCGTTTGTATTCTCCGCCGGGTGAAAGCAAAATCCGGTCGTTCTCCTTGTCGTAGGTCAGCAGGACGGAAAGCCCCGTTTCGATGAACAGGTTTCCGTCCTGTTCTGAAATCTGATAGGTTTCCGTTTGGATAGTCCCCCGGTAAGTCTTTCGATAGGTTGTTACCCTGTAATGCCCGTTTTCCTCAAAGAGAGAGAATGCCGGACAGTTCTTCACGCTTTCCCAGTCGCCACGCATCGCCCGCAAGCGGTCGGCGTTCGTTTCCTTGCAGGAGAAAAGCCCCAGTAACAAGGTGCATAACAGCACCGGAAACAGGATTTTTAAATGTTTCATACTGATTGATTTTTAAATTGTTGATTGATTACTTTTCAGGATTGCGCTTGCTTTCGGCAAGCCGTTTGATAGCCAGTTCGAGGTTGCCGCCGAGCTTTTCGGACAAGGCAAAAAGTTCCATCTTTTCCGTTTCTTCAGTCGTATATGTGAAATATTCTTCCAAACTCACTTCTGTGGCATATACGGCGGACTGTGTACCGCCCAAGCCTATCCAAACTTCCTTATATTTCCGGTTCGGATGATTGGCAAGGTTGATGGAAAGCACCTGTGAACGTTCCTTGTCGGTCAGTCCCAAAAGGTTCTGTATGCTGTCGAATTTATTAAGATACATTTGCTATTAAAGGGTGTGAACTTATTATATTTTAACAATAAAACATCGTTTTGAACGGCTATTACCGTTTGACAGACTTATAAAAGTAGCTTGCTATACAAAATTGAAAACCTACAATAAATTGGATAATTTAAAATTCCACCATACCTAAATTTCAGAATTAACTGATATTTGCTGACCGAAAGATATTTTTGCATATAATTTAACGGACTGACTTTTATGTTTTTGCATATAATTCAGTAACTTTGCAATTGTCAAACTGATTACTTGACTGGTCTTCTGCAAGGACTAAAAGCGGTCTTTGAAATGTTGTGATTCTGTTTCTCTGCAAGCGTCTTGCAGTTACTATAAGAAGACGAACAGCATTAATTTTTTGTTCATATCTGAAATTTTTAAAGAGGTTGAATGTTTTTTGTTTTTAGTTCAATAACCCCCTAAAAAAATAAAGTTATGCAAGATAAAAATTTTAATGTTGGAGGTGAAGCCGTAAAGTTTGCGGCTACCACAGTATCAATCAATGGTGAACAAAAGGATATTATCCCAGCGTTTACCAAGTATTCAATCAATCGCAAAGACCTCTCAAAGAATAAAATTTTAGAGAATATCGACAAGAATAAAATCCTGCCGACACTCTTTGCGTTTACAGGCACTAAACCTTTTAGAGATGATAATATCGTCCTGTTTGACTACAACGGAGTAGAGATACCCCAAGAGTTAGACGAAAATGTACTTGTCAGTCTTGACAAGCCAGATACTATCAATTTGTTTGGTGTGCTTGATGCACCTTTCAACTCTGCTATGGTTGAGTGCGATTCCGTTGCTGAAGCCTACTCTCGTGTGGCTACAACCTTTGCCATTTCACAAATGCCCCAAAAGGACAAATGGATTGGCTTAGGCATAGCCACAACGAAAGATAATGTTCTTAGTCAGATTCTCCAATTTGCTAATGACAATAAGATGAACGGAACAACGGCACAAGCCTACTTCGACTTGTCCTATAATGTATCTTCATTAAAAAAGGCTGCCATGACAATGGTTTCCCCTCTTGGAGATGCAGAATACCGTTCTATGGATAATGCAACTAAGCTGTTTCAAGCGACTGAAAAAGCGTTTGGGGCAAGATATGCCGTACAAACTCGGTATGTGAAAGCTCTTAATACAAGTATAGGACTCTACTCTTTTGAAGATGTGGTAGAAAGCCTTAACGCTATTGAAGAAGTTGATAAACAGAAAATTATAGGCGCACCGTCTGATAAAAAAAGTCAATACATTCAAGACTTTATTACAGGGTATATTAAATTACGCAACGTGAAGAACGTTGAGTAATCAATAAAAGAAACATGAATCACAACAAACATTTAGAGGGCATTCCGCATTATACGGCTTGCCCTCTATTTTTTCAAATAAACTCAAATCCACCTCTTCGGCAACCGTCAGCAAGTGGAATTTTTACAGGCTTCATCTTAATGCCAAATCTCTTTTCCAAATGGCTTGCGACACCTTTCTGATTGATTCCATACCTTACATATACTTCTTCCACTTTCGATTTTATGACATCGGTAAGAGCCTTAGTGCCAATAGGAAACATTGCCCTAAACTCCTTATAAAGCTGACAGGTTGTCTGTTTGCTCTTTATCTCGTTTTTAAGATTTATCTCCTTATATCCCAGAGCCTTAATCCGTTCACCGCCCAAAGAATCATAATAAATTTTCAAGTCCTCATATTGTCGCTCCATGATTGTGTCCGCGATAAAATATCTACAATTTTCCTTTTTGTTACGATACTCACAATAGCGTTTCATCCTGTCAGCAAACCCCTCTTTCTTGATGATGCACTCTAATTGTTCCCCATAATCGGAATGTTCCTCTTTTCCACTTACACTAAATCCACTATCCTCCAACTGCCTTTTGACTTTTATACCATTCAAATAGTTCTCTCTTTGAACGTCAAAGGCAAAACAATCGTTCAAATAAGCCATTCTATTAACAGAAAAACAGCCATTTGCAGAATCATACCATACATAGCTGTCACTATATTTATTCAACTTTTGAGAATCAATCGTTTCTTTTATTAAGTCCTCTCTTACGTCTTTGTCCGTTACATTGTTCTTATGATTAGCGTTCTTGACGGACTTTTGCCACTTACGTTCCAAATCCGCCTTATAGGAGCTTGCTTCATTTTCTCCGTCATCCACATTATAGATGAAAGTAACAGTATGTCTAAATGGGTTGCACTCCAATCTTTGCCGCCCCGCTATTTGAGCCAGTTCCGTAGCTATATCAATAGACGTATGGACTTTCCTATTGTCACTTATTACAAATGTGGATGCACAGGTGGAATAGAAGTCACACCCTGCAAATGCGGTAGAAGTGCAAAATGTGACTTTCTTATGCCGTTCCCCTTTTAATGGAATACAGCCAATCCCGTAGTTCTTGCCCAACTTCTTTACAAGCGATTCATTTTCGGCAGTGGAAGCGACTATTATATTTACTTCATTCGCCTGTAACCCTGTATGCTTTATGATGTTCACAATATTGGCTACACTATTCAAGAAAATGACACACTCTTTTGATTCTACCTTTTCACCATTTACAAGAGTGGAAGCATAGATACCTTGTTGATAGTTCCTCACTATCTCAATGGCATTGTTTATCGGATTCTTTGATTGAACTCTCTTAACAAATCGTTGCTCTACCTTACTCCATTCTAAGACAGTGTAGGGCAAATCTCTGAAACAATCCATTTCCAACATATACTTATCTGCAATAGGAGTGGCAGACAGATAAGTGACATACGGAAAACTTTTCAATATATCCAATAAAGCCATTTCGGTTTCTGACTTAAATCCGCTGTCAATCAATAGATATTGATATTCATCTACAACTATCCTCCAATCAGACTTGTTTTTAATTAGCTTTTCTAATCGTGGCATAGAATCATACGTTGCCAATATCTTGGGCTTGGGGCTGTTCCTCAAATAATTTTCTATCTCCGCATTTTTTACATCACCATAGACAGCAAGCGTTTTTTTATGCTGCCCATTTTTGTTGGTAATCAAGTTGATTCTTGGACTACAAATAATAGTCTTGTGTGCATCTTCAATAGCAAGAGTGGTAGCTCCACACCCTGTTATTCCTTTGTTTACAATACCTTTCGGCAGTTCAAAGTCTGCCCATTCACTCAAATAATTTACATTAGCCGGTACTTTTACCGTTTTGACCATAACATAAAAATTAAAAAATACAACATATCAACATCTTGAAAATCTGTGTCCTATATTTCATCGGTTTTATCTTTATTTCTAAGGGAGTCAGGACAAAAAATCAGACAGTCCAATAAATCTAAAATCTATCTGTCTTTCTAAGGGGAGCAGGACAGAAAATCAGACAATACCCACAAAATAAAACCGAAACACATAGATTTCGGCTTTATGCTCATCTGCATGGGCTGGATATGTTGATTTTCAAAATATAAGGGGCAAGACAGTAAAACGCCCCTCTCTAAACTCAGTGGTAAGCAATTATAAACAACTTTAGACAGACTTCCAAACGAATATACCGCCAACCTTAAAAATAGTACCTCACATATAGCTTACCTCTATTTTTTATACTTCGAGGTCTGTTACAAAGAGGCTTATAGCCTATCTCCAGTTTTTCTGATTTTGCAAAAAATGAAAGTTTCCGGCTACAATATGATTACATATAGCACATTACAAATTTGACACGACACCCAACCTGCAAGATTTTATAAGGAGATATAGCTTATTGGAATAACAGAGCCATCCCGAAAAATAGGCATACATATTATTATACATGGATATTATCAGAATATCCCCCTCCACCTGTTCTGTTATCCTGTTTCTCAAATTAGAGATAGCCATAAACACGAGTGCTTACTACACCTTGAAGTCCCCCCACCATTATTGACTAAAAACAAAAGAATAACAATTCATTAATCACTTAAAACAAAAAAGTATGGAAAATTTAATTGTGTTGCCAACTTTGGCAAAGAAAAACGGTAGTGGATTTAATCAGTATGCTGAGGATGCAACGATTATTTCAGAAGAAACTACAAAAATCCAGAAAGTGAATCACTTTATCGAAGCCAATACGGTAGAGATTGATTTACAGCATTTAAAGAGTGACTGTATTGTTCCCGTCTTTTCAAAAGACAACGAACTTACAATTTCGCACAACGCTTTTATTGAAACGGTATGCGAAGCTACACAGTCATTCTTTACAGGTGAAAGAATTGATAAACCCGACATTCGTGTTTCTCACATTGTCAAAGGCAGAATCCCCGAAGCGATTCATAAGCCTGCAAACCAACTGTTAGAAAGTGACAAGACACAGTATTTTGAACGTATGATGTTTTGCATTGAAGTACCTACTATCTATGAAACGGTAGAGGGAAATAGGCTCACTCTGACAATAGGCGGTGTGCGTGCTTATAATCACATGAACCTCTATTCAAAGAAAACGGTAGAACGGTTTAAGGTTTTCATTGGATTTAAGAACATGGTTTGCACAAACTTATGTGTTTCAACAGACGGTTATAAAAGCTGTTTGGAAGTTTCTAATACAAGCGAATTATATCGTGCCGTATTGGAAATGTTTCATGCTTATAATCCTGCAAAGCACATTCATTTGATGCAGACACTTGGAAACAGTTTTTTGACGGAACATCAATTTGCGCAAATTCTTGGCAAAATGAGATTATATCAATGTTTGCCACAGGGCTATCAAAAGAGCATACCTCGATTATTAATTACAGACACACAGGTTAATAGCGTAGCTAAAGCATATATACAGGATGAGAATTTTGGTAGCTTTGGCAGTGATATAAATATGTGGAAGTTCTACAATTTACTCACAGGGGCTAACAAGTCAAGTTATATAGATTCTTTCTTGGATAGAGCCTATAATGCGACAGAGATAGCACAAGGCATTAACATGGCTTTGAATGGTGACGAGCGTTACAAATGGTTTATTGATTGATTTTACACAGTGGGAGATATTCAGTAATGGGTATCTCTCATTTTTTACAAACATCTAAAATTTAGAATTATGGCACAGGGACAAAATCAGAAATGGGTAACAAACATGATTATATGCTTAGTGATACTTTTTATATTCCTTTGCATTAGTCCGTTTTATACACTTGCTTTCGTATGGCTTGGAGTGTTGGCATTTTCTTATTGGAAATGATTCACTAATACACAAAGTGAATGTTCTGTTGATGTTCAATTACTTACGATAATTGGATATACACCGGACATTCACTTTTATTGTCTTACTCTCAAAAATGAACATTATGAGCTTGAAATACAGTAACACAACGGCTGATTTTCTACAATGGGATGAAGCTATGAATTTAATAAGAAAGCTATTCAAGGATGAAAATTACTCTATGAGTTTGCTTATTGCTTTAGGCTGTTTCTTTGGTTTACGGATAAGTGATATTCTTGCTTTGCGGTGGAATCAAATACTAAATGTTGGTGAGTTCACCATCATAGAAAAGAAAACAGGGAAGAAACGGACTATCCGCATTAACCCACAACTGCAAAGGCATATTGCAGACTGTTACAAGGCTATCAAACCGATAGGCAAAAGTTCGCCTATACTGATAAGCCAAAAAGGTACGGTCTATTCTGTACAACGGATAAACATCATTCTGAAAGAGCTAAAGAAGAAGTACAAACTACACATTGATAACTTTAGCTGTCACTCTCTTAGAAAAACCTTTGGCAGACAGGTTTATAATATGAATAGCGAAAACTCTGAATTGGCTTTAGTCAAGCTGATGGAATTATTCAATCATTCAAGTGTAGCCATTACAAAACGCTATCTTGGACTAAGGCAGGAAGAACTTTTAAATACATACGATTGTCTTAGCTTCTAATCTTTAGTAGGTAGAAAATTCAGTAATTTTGCACTCTTATAGGCTGATACTGATTTTCTACCTACTTGGATTTTGTAAAAATAGACACTTAACAAGTTAATAATAAGCATAGTTCTTGCTCAAACAAACGCTTTTCTGTACTTTTGTAGCAATTTCAATGACCTAATGCGTTAGGGAGTTGAAAGGACATATAAACGAAAGGGCGTTTAGCAAAATTATCCTCTACTGGAATCTGGACAATTCTCGTCATGTGGATAATAGGCAGGAACGCCCACACCTTAGTTATATACTTACCTCTCATGGGGTAAACTATATACTATCTTGGTGTGGGCTTTGCTTATTATACATGACAGGCAGTCCAGAGCCACAGTAGAATAATAAGCCAAAGTACCCACACCTTTCTTTGTATGGCTATTTTGATAGAAATATAAAAATTGCTTCTTCCGGGTATTGAGTGGCACAAAATTCATTTTAACAACAATGAAGACATTAAGATTTATTGGAATGGCTTTATTAGCCGTAGTGTTGTGCGTTAATTTTGCAGCTTGTTCTGACGATGATGAAAATGAGCCACCTGTAACACCTTCAACATTGGCAGGAACGACTTGGAAAATTACCGCAAGTGATGAGAATGGAATGGAGGGTGCAACCTTTGCTTTCAAAACAGACGGAACAATTTCGGTTAATCCGTCTATGTGGTCTAAAGTTACTTATTCTGTAAATGGAAGTGACTTGAAAATTGTCTTTAATGATGATGATTACATTCAAGGGGTAATCTCTATCAATGGCAACTCTGCTACTTATAAATACAAGTGGTACGATATTGACGGAAATGTTCAAGGCGGTGGTACACAACATAGCATGACCTTGCAAAAGCAATAATCTACTTAAAAGTTTCACCACAATGCGGCATTTGATATATTTTCATTTGCCGCTTTTATATTCATACATAGATGAAAACAATACAGATTTTTAAGATAACAATAATAGCCGTTATTTCTCTTATAGGTATGATGTCTTGCAGTAGTGATGATGAACAAGGCGATAACAATTCGGCTTATCCAGCCAATGCAAAAGGCGTTTGTCTTTATTACGATGATGATTATATAGAAGCGGAAGATTATTATTTATGGCTAAATGATTATGTCGTCAAGTATGTTGCACGTGAAGCAAATATAGACATAACGCAAAATGAAGAAAGAAATACATCATATTATCCTCTGACTATGGATATTGTTTATGAGCTACTTAGTGATTTTTACGGTGAAGAAATAACAGAAAACACAGATTTTGGTACGCTATCACCGAATCCCAAAAAGCTGATACAATATATCAAATCGAACAAGTCAAAATACAGATATATAATGCCTTATAACGGTGATTTTGTCCTGTTCAACAGAACTTCTGACAAGAACTATTAAAGCGAAAACGGCATTTGTGCAAATAAGCATAAGTGCCGTTTTTCACGCAAAGAAATTTCAATAAAATAAAAAAATCTACTTTATTCCTTTTCTGACTGTCTAATTTTTCTTCCCAGCTCTCTTATAAACACAAGTAAGATAGTCTGAAAATTAGACATAAAAACAGTGTACCATACAAAAGCTGTTTCCCTAAATAAACTTGCACTATTCAAAAAGTGGAAAGTTCTTTACACCTTTTATTAGATACTCTTCATTATCGCCAAACAAATCCTCTGTTTCTTTGGCTGATAGTGGTTTATATTCGGTAACAGGTAAGGCAAAAGTATTCTCTTTGTCTTGTTTGATGACAGGCATTAATACTTTTCTATTTTCTATATCGAATTTGAAAGTAGAGGGCAATTCAATAGCTATCGGCATTTTATTGTTTGTGTGGATGCAGACTATAATTTCTATGCCATTTTTGAAAGTGATAACAAAAAAGCCCCTACGCAATCTTTCTGAATAGTAAACGACCTTTTCAAGATACTTTCTGAATAAGTCCGCTTTATCCTCTATTGATAACTTATCCAACGCATCAAAGGCTATGTCGCTGCTCAACTGATTTTTGATAAGCTCCTTGTTCTCCCTTTCTGCTTTCAACATTTCTATCTCCTTTTCTTTGAGAGTTATATCTTTGGAATGTTCCTCATAATCGGTTTGCAGCCGTAATAGAATAGCTGGATTGGTGAGTTTCCCCATATTGCCGATTAGAATTTCTTGGTCTGCCTTTATCTGTCTTATAGAAGCGTTCAAAAATTGAATTTTTGAAACAATATCGTTTATCTCCGCATTGATAGATTCAACTTTTTCATTGGAAACCTGTTCAAACTCTTTTCCTGCTATAACCGCTTTTAATACGCTCCAAATAATTCTTAGAGCCAAATCCACATTTACACCGCCATTGGCACAAATCGTTTGGTCGTACTTGTTCTTTTTGACGGCACACCGATAAAAGCGAAGTTCGCCTTTATGTGCAGTAATATACAGGTTCTTGCCACAAGGACATTTTAAAATACCTTTTAACGGATTGAAGTTAGATATACGTCTGATTTCAAAAATTGCATTCTTTTTAAGAGCGACTTGTACTTTGTCCCAAATTTCTTCGCTTACTATTGCATTGCCATTCTTAGTTATGGTCTGCTCTATACTGTTGCCCTCTTTATCCGTCTTTCTTCGGTTGTGTGTCAAAGTCCATTCTCCTCTATAGATTGGAGAGTGCAAAATATAGGTGATTGTGGCAAGGGCAAAATCCTCACCTCTTTTCGTCTTTATCCCTTTGGCTATTAACCTCTGCTGAATTTTCTTTATGGTAAGCCCCTCTATACACCACTGATACATCTGCCTTACCACATCGGCTGTTTCGTCTTGCCGGAGCAAAGTCTTAGGAGTTCTGCCCCTTTCAAAATTCGGATTAGGCACAGCGCAATAACCATAAGGCACAGCACTGCCTGTCAGCATAATATCGTCAGACTGCATGAAAGCTCTGTCTAAACCGCTTAACATACGTTGAGTTATCTTCTTGCGTTCCTCTTTGGCATATTCGGCAGCTATCGCAATTCTCATTATATCAACAAGTTCAAGCGGCTTTCCACCTTTATAATAGGAGTTGTTATCTATAAAGATAATATCCAGCTCTCTTTGCAACAAGCTATTAACATCTGATAAAGTAGCGATAATATCTTCTTGCCTTGAAAGTCGGCTTAATTCACTGACAATCACAATATCTGCATCCTCTTTTGTTAGTTGAAGAAGTTTAAGGTAGCTTGGGCGGTACTTAATAGCACCGCTAATTCCCTCGTCTTTCAAAACGCCAATTAGATTATAGCCGTTTTCCTCACAATAACGCTCAATCTGTACCCTTTGCCGTTCTGCATCCTGCAAAGTCGTAGATACACGAATATAGCCTATTACTCTTTTTTGCTCCATGTTTCTTTTGCTCTATTGGTAGCAATTCAACGAATTTGTTTTTTGCCCCAATATCACTTTGCAAATATACAAATAAATACTCACACCTAACAACAACTTGTGTACTTCCTTTGGTCGAGCAGTATCTTACAGTCTGAATTGTTTATAATACTCTCTTTCACAATAGGTGAGGAAATAATATCTTCCACTTCCTGTGTGACTACAATCGCTTCACCGAAATACTTTCTAACGGTTTTGTATAAATATTTTATGTAATCCGCCATGTTCGCCGATGCAATCGCTTTCCATGCTTCTTCAATTAATATTAATTTCCTGATACCCTTTAATTTACGCATCTTGTTTATAAAAACTTCCATGATGATAATGGTCGTAATCGGGAACAGGATTTTGTGGTCTTTGATATTATCCAACTCAAAGACAATGAAGCGTTTATGTAGCAAATCAAGCTCTTTGTCGGAGTTCAGCAGGTAGTCGTATTCGCCCCCTTTGTAGTAAGGTTCTAAGACATTCAGGAAATTGTCTATATCAAAATCCTTTTCCCGGACGTTCTTTTCTTGCAGGTGTTCTCGGTAATCGGTTTTCACATACTCGTAGAACGTATTGAAGCAGGGAGTAACCGAACTGTCCTTAGTAATCAGTCCGATATAGGAACTTACAGCGTTTGACAAAGCCACTTCTTCCGCCCGTGTGGGTGCTTCATCGTCCCTTTTCCACAGGGTCAGGATAAGTGTTTTGATACTCT
>PPYF01306059.1_pt1 | contig 11570 bp, 10 predicted proteins | sample 1559871 | NCBI WGS metagenome assembly PPYF01 (sample SAMN08240021, study PRJNA423297) | Human gut metagenome, whole genome shotgun sequencing project. | reverse complement strand
ACACCTAGAGGATATCTTTATTTCTAATCATTTTTAAGCGCCTTTTTATTTAATGTCCTTGACACGGGGTCCACATTATCTCTCACTACATCCCCTATTTTTGCATCACAGTAAGTTGTAATATCCTTAGATGAAACAATCATCTGATAGCCTCTTTTACCTGCTGAGAGAGCGATAGGACGGTCTTTTTCTATGCTGGCATCAAAATATGTTGGGAACTTCTTTTTCATGCCAACAGGAGAACAACCTCCACGCATATAACCTGTAAGACCTAGTAAATCCTTCATATGAAGCATTTCTACCTTCTTATGTCCAGATAGTTTAGCGAGCTTCTTTAAGTCTATTTCCTCTAATACAGGAATGCAGCATACTAAATAATCATGGTCTTCATGTAATACAAGTGTCTTATAGATATCACCTGCATCCATATCTACTTGTGATGCTACATGTTCACCACTTAAATGTTCTTCATCATATTCATATGTTTTAATCCCATAAGGAATCTTATCACGATCTAACATTCTTAACGCATTTGTTTTAATTTTACTCTTTTTCATATATATCACCTTGGATGATATTATAGCACTTTATCGTGGCCAATGTTCATTTTCTACAAAATAAGTAGCTTCCATATCCGCTGTAGATAATGCAAAAGCTTCAGGGAAGCGACCAAATACATTACCTACAGTTCTGGCATCATCCCCATAGCTAAAGCCCATATGATAGGCAATAGCTGCTGTTTCTATATCTGTAAGCTTTAGATAGCGATTCATAATATAAACACTCTTAGAACCATGTCCTACAGGGAATGCATCTTCTATTGTATAGAAAGGCACCTGTTCCCATTGTCCTTGCGCATTCTTCTTATTACGCATTTCTGTCTTATAAATATCAACCTTGCATAAATCATGAAATAAAGCACATAATGCTATACTTTCTTCACTCATAGATAAATGATAACCTGGTTCACAACGCTTTTTTACATAGCTTCTAAAGCAGAAATAGACATGGAGACTATGGTCACATAAACCACCCTCATAATCTCCATGATAACGTGTACTTGCAGGTGCTCTATAGAAATCAGTACCTTCTAGCCATGAAAGAAGATCATAAATTCCTTCTCTTTGTATATACTTATGACAGATATCATTAAATAATGTTTTTACTTCAACAGAAGATAAATCATCCTTTTCAGGATACATATCTTTTGCGAGTCTTAATAAAATACCATCTTTACCAATTGTTTTCATGTTTACATCTCCTCGTCTCTATTATACCAAACTTTTTTGTAAGAAAAGTGTGTATTTGTTTGATATTTCTACTATACTATTTTTAGGGGTGATTACATGAACAAACTACATTTGGCCCAGCTGCCTACTCCTATTGAAAAAATAGACTATCTTTCCAACAAATATAAACCAAATATTTTTGTGAAAAGAGATGACTTAACAGATAGTGTGGCATCTGGTAATAAGATTAGAAAACTAGAATACAGTGTTGCAGAAGCTTTATCTTTAGGGTGTGATACACTGATTACAAATGGTGGATTCCAATCCAACCATTGTCGATCTACTGCTGCAGTAGCCGCAAAACTAGGATTGAAGTGTATTCTTATACTTAGAAAAGAACCTGGTGAAAATATTGAAACAGCCAACTTCCTTTTAGATCATATGCTTGGTGCTGATATAAGAGTAAAGGAACATGATGATTTCCAAGCACATAAAGATGAGATGATGCAGGAAGTCTACCAGGAAGTATTAGATAAAGGTGGCAAACCTTATATTATTCCTATGGGTGCTAGTAATGGAATCGGTACTTTAGGTTATATTGATGCTTTTGATGAAATACTAGAATATGAGAAAAAGACTGGTATTGTGTTCGATACTATTATTGATGCAGTAGGTTCTGGAGGAACTTATACTGGTTTATATCTAGGTAATGAATTAAAACAAGCTCATAAAGATATTGTAGGTATTAATGTATGTGATGATGCTGATTTCTTTATTAAAGAAATTAATAGTATTATTGATGATACATTACCTCATCTTGATGTAAAAGATGTAGAGAGAAGTCATATTCATATTATTGATGGATATGTAGGGAGAGGCTATTCTTTAAGTCGCAAAGAAGAATTAGAAGCTATTTCTGACTTATCTAGACATAGTGGTATTATTCTAGATCCTGTATATACTGGCAAAGCGTATTATGGACTAATCAATGAATTAGAAAAAGGTACATTTGATCATGCAAAGAATATACTATTTATGCACACAGGTGGTATATATGGTCTATTCTCTAAATCAAAAGAAATAATCTCAGCCTAAGCTGAGATCTTTTTCTTATAAGCGATAATAACCGTTTCTAAATACATAATAGATGTAATACCAATAGACTCTATTAATATTCTAGGTGTATAGGTTGTTTTGATCTTTCTTGTTTCTTTTTGTGACATATTCACATCATGCTGAGATAAATAAGTATTAATTGTATATTTAGAAAGAGATGAACTTGTGAAACATGAAATAGTAAATGAAATCATAAAGATAATAAGTATCTTACTAAGATTATGTGTTTTAAATAGTTTATGACATATAAGTATTAAAAAGAGAGAACCAATAATTAATATAATCAAAGGAATCATCTTTAACTTATCACATATATTTTCAAAGATAGAGACACATGCATTATATTGTGCATCATTGGATGTAAGCTGGAGATGATTCCAATCCAATGTTTTTCTTTGTGCTTTCTTTATAAAGCCTTCTGCATTGCTTTTTTTATTTAAATAATAAGTAACAGAAGAAACAGTTTGTTCAGCATTACTTAATGACTGCGCTTTTGATAAAGAGATAAAGATAGTATTATAAGGCTTTAAATGACTTAATAGTCCTACTTTATTCTTATAGATTCCTACAATAGATAATGATACTTCTCCTTTTTCTGTGTTTAATTGAATATCGTCTCCTAAACTTAGATTATTGTTTTTCGCAAGTGCATAAGAAATTATTGCATTGGATGTATTCTCATCATTCTTGTTTAAAAGTCTTCCTTCTTTAAGTTTATATTCTTTTGAATTAAAGTCCTGGATCAGCGTCATAGAGGAATAACCTGCAAGAAGAAATGTATCTTCTTGTAATTCTGTCAAACAAATACGAGGAAAAGAAAGACGTGTATTGACTGATTTAAGTGTATGTGAAGATGCATTGACTAGTTGTTCATAGTTATAAGTTTTAACATCTTTTATAGTCGTTAATTGTTTGGCATCTCTAATACTTATTCCATTATCAGATGATAGTGTTACTTCATACTTTAATTGTTTCTTATACTTATTAATAACCTGTGATGATCCCTGCTTAATGAACAAGCACATCATAATAAGATTCATTGTGATACATACAATGATAAATAACGATAAATAATGTAGACCCTCTTTCCCTTTAAACATAATAGCGCCTCCTTATAAATATAATAAGAAATAATATTTGCGTTATTATGGAGTAAATATGGGAAAAATTGTGTAAAAAAAACAGTGGATAAAATCCACTGTCAAAAACAAAAGTATATTATTCAGCAACTTTCTGTTCTTTGATAACCTTAGCGATAGATTCGATTACGTCCTTTTCGTCTTCACCTTCAGCTTCGATTTCTACAGTAGCCTTAGTTGGAACACCTAAAGACATAACACCCATGATTGATTTAAGGTTAACGCTCTTACCGTTATAGATTAAGTTAATATTGCTAGAGAATTTGCTAGCCTGATTTACTAAGATTGTAGCAGGTCTTGCATGTAAACCTACTGGGTCAGATACTACGAATGATAATTTTTCCATTTAAAAAATTCCTCCTTATGAATATGGTCTTATTATATCACAAATCCTAATTTTTTCTATACCTTTATGTTATTTTTTACTAACGCTTACAAAAGTATTGATATATACACTATTTTTTTGATAATAATTTTTTATAATTGTATAAATCCGACACCTAAAACAGAACCACAATTCCATTCTTTTGTATGTCCAGGGTGTTTAAAAGCTAATGCAAGATTACCCATTTCATAGACCATTACGCCACCTTCTGGGATATCTACAACTTCTACATGATCTAATATTTCAGGTCCAAACACTTTTTCATCACTATATACTGCCGCCTGCATATTTGTGATTGTCAGAAGTTTGCCTTTCACCATAAAAGAAAATTTATAAACATTCTGAGAACCTTCTAAAGGAATCTTTTCGACAAGAATCTTATCAGGATCAACGCCTAATGTTTCAAAGATACGAGACTGCTGGAAAGACATAGCTTTCTTTAGTTCTTCGTTTAATTGTTTCTCTTTAGAATAATCATTTTTACTATAGTCATGCTGTGTTGCATTGACATCTACATCTAACATCCATGGATTAAATCTAAATTCCATTTTCTTTCTCCTCTACTAATTCATTTTTTGTTTCTGAACGATATTCTACTAATCTTTCAAACCAAATCTTACATAATGCACCTACTGGTACAGAAACGAGCATTCCTAAGAATCCACCAATCATACTACCAAAAATAAGTGATACGATAACAAGTACAGGATGAATATCAATACTTGCACTAAGTAATCTTGGGTTAATAATATTACCGTCTACGCCCTGAATAATAAGTAACGCAATCAAAGCTCTTAAGGCCATATGTAAATCAGCTGTCACAAGACCAATAATTGCGATAGAAACATATCCAAGGAATGGTCCTACATAAGGTATTAGATTACCTACACCAACTAATAATGCAATCACAATCCAGAATTTAACATGTAAGAAGCCAAATGCTACACTTACCATGACAAACATAAGAAAAGCATCAATCACCTGACCACGTACATAACCAGAGAATACACCTTCAATATCAATTAATAATTGATGAATAACAGTGTCTACTTTCCTACTTGTGAAAGCTTTAATACTCTTACTCCAATAATTCCATAATTTTTCTCCATCAAGCATAAAATAAATCGCAAAGATAATAGAGAATAGTAAATTAGTGAAAAAGTCTGAGACTTTAGTAATACCTCCTAAAATATTACTTGTAAGACCATCGACTGCTGTCTTTAAGAACTGCTGTACTTGTACTGTAGAAATACTCATAGATTTAAGTTGTACGATTATTGCCTCATAGAATGCATTTACATTCTTTGCAACAATACGTAAGAAATCACTCATATCCTTAAACTGTGTGACTGCAAGTTCTTTACCAATACTTTTAATCACAAAAGTAGATAATAACGCAAAAACGAATAATACAATTAAAGAAGTAATCGCAACAGATAACTGATGAGTTAACTTCTTCTTTTCTTTAAAATAAGAAACATTTCTAAGAGATGATTCTACCTTTTCTACTACTGGCTTTAATAAATAGGCAATCACAAAACCAATGAGTAATGGTGTAAATACCTGGCTTAAAAATCCCAATCCCTTCTTAAGAAACGAAAGAATGTCTGATATGTTACTCCCTGCTGCAATCACAAGATAGATTGCAATGACAGTAAGTACTACATAAATAGATATCTGTGTATATTTTCTATTAGGTTTAAAATGAAACATAATACCTCCTTACATAAGAGGGCTAAAGAAACGTAAGATACATCTCCATCCTCTTAATACAACACTTGTATTTATATACTTCTCTGATACATCCTGACTTATTTCAAATAGTTCATCAAAGTCTTCTCTTAGTTCTTTGACTGCATGATTATGTGTAAACCAGCATCCATTTTCAAAGTGTAGATAAAGACTTCTAAAGTCAAAGTTAATTGTACCAACAACACCGACCTGATCATCAACCAAACATTGTTTTGAATGAATAAATCCAGGAGTATATTCATAAATATGAATGCCTGCCTGCACAAGATGTGAATAATAGCTTCTAGTCATTGCAAAGACAACTGCTTTATCAGGAATACCTGGTGTAATGATTCTTACATCGACACCTCTTTTTGATGCAAGAATAAGTTCTCTTTGCATTTCGTCACTTAATATCAGATATGGTGTAGTGATATAGATATGATCAACAGCATGTTTAATCATATTTAAATAGACATTCTCACCTGTTTCTTCATCATCTAAAGGTGTATCTGAGTAAGGGATGATATATCCTTCTCCTGATACTTTATGACCTTTTAAATAAAGTGTGAGGTCTTCATTATCTTCTTTACTTGATGTCTGCCACATCTCAAAGAATATCTTTGTGAGAGAGTCTACTGCATCACCCTCTAATCTTACTCCAGAGTCCTTCCATAGTCCATAAGGATGTGTGTAATTGAAGTATTCATCGGCAAGATTATAACCACCAGTATAGCCTATTAGACCATCTATGACAGTAATCTTACGATGATCGCGATTATTCATAAAGGGATTTAAAACAGGAAAGATAGGGTTAAATACACGGCATTGTATACCTTCATCATGAAGACGTGCTCTAAACTTATTATTAATAAATCCTACGCTTCCCATATCATCATAAAAAACTCTTACATCCACACCCTGTTTTACTTTCTCTACAAGGATATCCTCTATCTGTCTCCATGCTTTTGAATCTTCTATCGCATGATATTCCATGAATATGAATTCTTTAGCGTTATTTAAATCATGTAGTTGTGCTTCCAATGCATCATTTGTAGAACTATAGAATTTTATCTTTGTATGATTAAAAGTAGGAAAACCTAAAGATTGTAGATAATAAGCTTCTGTGGCATGAAGAGGATCATTCTGTTGAAGTTCTTCATAACCTTGTGTTTCAATCTTATAACTGTTGAGATCATCATTTACTTTATTGAACTTCTTCTGTACTGTCTTCAACAATGAAGGTCTACCAAACAAGATATATATTGCTAAACCAAAGACAGGAAAGATAAGAATCAAAACAATCCAAGATAGCTTAAAAGCACTATTATCCGGTCTTCCATAAATATGTAGCACACATATAAACGCAATTATACTCATGATTGTATCAAAAGCTGCATAGTATTCAGAAAGATGTATCGCAAGATTCACAATCATAAATACCTGAATAATAATCAGAAGTGCAGCAATTATTACTCTTACAATACTATTTTTTACATCATTTTTATACTCATATGTATTCATAAAAACCCCCTATTTAAAAAAGGCTTTCAATTAAGAAAGCCTATTAGAAATTCTTCTTTGCGACAACTAAGAAACGATATGTTGTCAACTGGAAATATGTATTCTGTTTAATCTGATCTAATGCATTCATATAGAAGCTCTTATATTGTGCGACATTTTCAGCCACTTCTGGAGCCACCTTACGGAAGTAAGTCTGTATTTGGCGAAGATTATGGAAACGAATATAACCTTTATCTTCTTTAGTTTCTACAACTTCAAATCCTGCCTCAGCAAGAGTCATTGCACAGCTGTTCATATCCCATACACCTCTCATCTTAAAAGGCATATACATAGATAAGAATTCATGAAGGTTTTCACTACCATTCTGATTCACAATAAAAGTACCATTTGGTTTAAGTACACGTAATACTTCATTCTTATCATAGTTAGAGAATTGATCCATTAATACATCGATACGTTCATCCTTAAATGGAAGCAGGTTAGATTCTGTCAATTTAGTTGCCTTAACAGGTAATCCTTCTAGAGTTGCTTCTACTTCACTTGTTTCAGTATAAGGTTCTATATCAAATGTTGCTGCAGGATAATCTTTATAATCCTTTACAAACTGTCCTTTATCCACCGTCATAAAAGCTAAATGATCTTCTGGATGAACATAGCTCTTAGTAATAGCGACTTCATCATAAAGTGGTGCAGAGACTTCATAACCATAGTCTTCTTCATCTCCACGTTTTAATTCTTCAATTTCTTTCATTAAATGTGTAGCTGATTGAATCTGCTGACGACATCTGAACTTACCATACTTAATGATAATAAATTGTACGATTGCATCCGCAATCACACCACATGCCACAAAGATAATGAGTTCTAAAAACCACTGTGCTGACATGAATGGTGCATCTGTACCACCAATCATATAACAGATAATACATAATACAACCATGCTTGCTGTTCCTGTATAGTTGAAAGGACGATTGAATTGTTCAAACCACACTAAGTTGTTCACTCTTAATGCACGTTTACGGCTGATTTCAAAGTAAATCAGCTGGAATATTAACATCAATCCAACAAACGTTAATAAAGTTGCGAGTAAAATTGCCATAGAATTCCCCCTTATTTGATCTTCTGACCTGTAAGAGTATAGTATTGATCTCCAATTGTGAAATAGCCTTCATCATGAAGAACGATTTCTTTTTCAATAGAGTAAATTTCCTTCATATCATTATCTACATCATAGATATAAGAACGTCCATTCTTTTCTAATGAGAGATATGGATGTCCATCAAAGACAATTGCTGCCTTTTCAGGAATCTTTGTATAAACATCTGAAAGTGCTTCTTTTCCATTACAGTCATAGACCTTAAATTGGCCATTCTTATTATATGCTGCATAATATGAATTGCCGATGAATTCTAAACGTGGATATGATGATTTTAATACATTTTCACCTTCCTCATTAATTAATTCATACTTACCGTTTTTAAGCTGTACAATAGCACACTTGTTTTCATCATACTGATTGGCTTCCTGATAATAAGGACTGACCTTCTTACCATTGAAGTCATAATAAGCATAGCCTTTGCCCTTTACAAAACCTGGATAACGAGACACCGTTAATTCATGTGCATATGGATAAACCTGTACATTCTTTAATTCACTTGTCTTCTTACCGTTATAAACTGTATGAGGTCCATAGGCAATCTTCTTATTTCTAGAAATGAAATGTGTATTGTCTTTAAAGTTAGAGTTTGTAGGAACAATCTCTCCCTTTCTATAAAGACTGACAGTATCATCTGCAGTTAATACGATATTGTTTTTGTTTGTGATCTCTGCACCAGTTAGTGCATAATCATTTGAATAAATCTTAGTACCAATTACAGCTAATGTATTCTGGTTATCTGCATCATATAAAATAGCCTGATTCTTACGTGATGCAAGAATAGAATAGTTACCTACTTCCTTAATAGAAGATTTCTTACCATTCTTTAAATAAACATTAATAGAATCTTCAAAACCTACAATAGATGCATCATCTATACTAGAAGCATAGTAAACCTTCTTCTTACCAGCATATAGAGTCTTACCATTATTTACAACCTTATAAGTCTTACCCTTTACGATAACAGGTAGATCAGTCTTTAATAAACCGCTCTTAGTAGATGATTTATAGAGAACCTTACCCTTTGTATTAAGTACTTCAATACCACCTAGAGAAATATCGGCTGCTCTTGTTTTAGTTTCTGTTTCTGGATTTCTTATAACAGTTACTTCACTTATATGCTTCTTCTTACCTACAGTTGCAGTAATAGTTACTTTACCTGTTCTTATACCATATACAGTACCATTTTCAACAGTCGCAATATTCAAATCACTCGAATCCCATTTAACCTCTTCAGGATTTACATTAGTCACAGAAAGCTGACCCTGTCCACCTTTAATAACAGTCATTTCCTTCTGATCAATCACTTTAATAAGCTTATGAACTGTAACATCACATGTATAATCCTTCTTATCAATCGTTGCAGTAATAGTCACTTTTCCTGCTTTATTCGCATGAATTGTACCATTATCTACAGTCGCAATTGTCTTATCAGAAGTTGTCCATTTAACCTTCTGATTTTCATAGTTATTAATAGAAAGACCATAATCAGATTCTTCATCCATTTCAATCTTAGTTTCACTTAAAGAAAGAGGTTTAGCCTTAACAGTAATTTTAGCCTTAGCCTTTTGATTACCAGCCTGAACAGTAATAGTAGCCTTACCAGGTTTTACACCTGCAATCTCTCCAGTATCCGGTGCTACAATCACAACCTGATCATTACTTGTAGTCCATACTGCCTGATCTTCATCCTTCTTATTTAATACTTGTAAGAAGATATGCTGATCCTTTTCAATAGTAGTCTTAGAAGGATTAATCTTAATCTGTCTCTTCTTTACTGTAATAGCAGCCTTATATTTCTTCTTGCCTACCTTTGCAGTAATAACAGCTTTACCCTTCTTTAAACCTGTTACTTCACCAAATTCATTGACTGAAGCAATCTTTTTCTTATTAGAACTCCATTGTACAACTTCTTCTGGATTCTTCTTATCTAATACATTTAATACAACCTTCTGTTCAGTTAAAAGAGTCACCTTAGTCTGATCAAGTCTCTGTGTTCTCTTCTTTACAGTCACCTTAGATTTAACTGTCTGACCATTACTTGTTGCCTTGATAGTCGCTTTACCTGGATTAATAGCCCAGATATGTCCATCAGCAACAGTCACTACATTCACATTACTTGTTTCCCACTTAATATCAGGATATGCATTTTCAATGCCATACTGACCTTCTTCACCTGTATAAAGTGTTGCTTCATTTTGAGAAATCTTTAAAGTCTTACGTTTTACTTTAATCTTACACTTTAAAGTATCATCCCCTACTTTTGCGATTATTGTAGTCTTACCAGGCTTTAATCCCTGAATGACACCATTGTCTACTGTCGCAATCTTAGGATCCTTAGACTTCCATTCAATTGTACGTGCACCAAAATCATTCACTGTAAGTGTAGCTGGTTCTGATGTATATACATCTAAAGATTCCTGAGAAAGATATGGATGTAATGCTTCTACCTTAATCACACAAGTCACTGACGCATTATCTTTAGTTGCAGTAAGTGTTGCAGTCCCTGCATGTTTTGCATAAACATAGCCTTCCTGATTAATATCAATGACATCATTATCATTTGTAGACCATACAACAGCATCATTCGCAAATACCTGTGTTAAAGTGTTTTCTGTCATGTTAAGAGAAGATGCACTTAAATAAAGTCCAGTCTGTGGCTGAGATTCACCTACAAGCATATTACCCTGTGTCTTTAAGCTTGTATAACGTCCTGGTTTAATAATTGTTTTACCTGTATTAGAAATATAACCAGTCTGATCACTCTCATTAGTCACTAAATATCCACCTTCAAAAGGTGTATATGTCTTATACATATCTTTGGTATAACGCTGCCCCTTAGTATTATAAAGAGCATATAAACTATTCTTTCCTTCTTTCATGAAAGAAGTCTTCTTAATCTCATGATTATCAGATGATGATCCACAGCCACTTAATATTAATGCAGCAGCCAGGATTCCTATTACCTTCTTCATAATCTGCCTCCTTGTTTTTTTACAACATCATTATAACATAATTCTTTACGTAAAAAAAATGAGAGATAATCTCTCATTTTATAATCTTTCTGAAACGATAATTTACACGTGAGTTTGACACATTGAAATCCAAAAAAGTACCGCAAAACCTTGACTGTTTTAAAACTATGAAAACAGACTTTGAAGCCAGACCCGTTTCTTAAACCGTGAAGATCGGATTAAAGCTCATTTCCACGCCTGCTTTCTTGCTCTGTTACATTTCCGGTTATTAAACCGCTCCTTGAAAGGGACTTATACCACAGAACAATTACTTCA
>PPYF01654390.1_pt1 | contig 11572 bp, 7 predicted proteins | sample 1559871 | NCBI WGS metagenome assembly PPYF01 (sample SAMN08240021, study PRJNA423297) | Human gut metagenome, whole genome shotgun sequencing project. | reverse complement strand
TCACCAAACCAAGTTATAACAGAGTACTTTATGAATCAAAAGGCATAAGTATTTGTCACAAATGTTTGATTACTCTAGATTTTATATAGGTTTATAGGACATAGAAATCTTGACTATCTAATCGGAATAAAGTACAATATATTGAGATATTTATGAATTTGGAACTTATAAATTTAGTGTTATGAAAAGGAGTACATGTAATGAAGTCTCGATATTCACGCATGTTAGCAGTATTAGCAGTATCTGCTTTACTGGTGGCAGGCTGTGGTAGCCAACAACAGCAATCAGCTGATGTGGCTGTAAACTCGTATAAAATCGTATCGCAAAACGCACAAGTTGATCAAACCTATACGGGTACGGTTAAGGCAGAAAATTCTGTGGCTGTACATGCTCGTGTTACTGGTTATGTGGTAGAAAAATTTGTTAAAGGTGGGGACCAAGTAGTAGCAGGTCAACCTTTATATCGAATCGATTCTCGCCAATATGAATCCAATGTAGCAACAGCGGAAGCTAATGTAGCAAGAGCTAATGCAGATTATCAAAATGCAGAAACTGATTTAGGTCGTTACGAAACATTGGCAAGTCAAGACGCGATTGCACGCCAACGCGTAGATACTCAACGTTCTGCTGCAGAGCAAGCTAAAGCAGCTGTAGAAGCACAACAAGCAGCATTGAAGATTGCGCAAGATAACTTGGGTGATACTATCATTTATGCACCATATTCCGGCACATTGAGTATGGATGCTGTTGATATAGGTACATTTGTTAATGCTGGCTCTACGACATTGGTAACCATCGATTCTGTAGATCCTATTTTTGTTGAATTTAGCATGACTGAACAAGAGTATCTTGAATTCATGGCTACTCGTTCTGGTGATGAAAACAGCGGTCTTAATTTAAAATTACGCTTAGCTGATGGCAAGGAATATAATCAAGTAGGTTCTGTTGTTCAAGCGGCAAGAACATTAGATCTTTCCACAGGTAAGTTGATTTTGAAAGCTTCCTTCCCTAATCCTGACCATTTATTGTTACCTAATATGTTTGCTACCGTTATTTCTCCTGGTGAAAAATTAACGGATGCCATTTTGGTACCTACAAAAGCTATTTTACAAATTATGGATAAAAACTTTGTATATGTCATCGGTCAAGATGGAACAGTATCTCAAAAGGCTGTTGAACTTGGTGGCACTACAGGGGCTTTCACAATCGTTAAATCTGGTCTTGTAAATGGTGATGAAATCGTTGTAGATGGTTTAACTAAGGTTAAAAATGGTGCAAAGGTACAAGCCACTGAATTGTCTAAAACACAAATTGAAACAGCTAAACAATAGGAGGTAAGACGTGTCGAAATTCTTTATTAATCGACCTATCTTTGCCATTGTTATTGCCATCATGATTACATTAATCGGTTTGCTTTCAATGGTTAATCTTCCGGTAGCTCGATATCCACAAATTTCACCACCAAGTGTACGTGTTAGTACCATGTATACAGGTGCTACGCCTCAAGTACTGAATGATACTGTAGCCAGTGTAATTGAGTCTCAAATTGTAGGCGTTCAAGATTTAGACTATATGACATCTGATAGTGCTAGTACTGGTACATATTCTTTGTCATTACAGTTTAATCAAGGTAGTGATCCCGATATGGATACGGTTAATACCCAAAACCGTGTGCAAGCGGCGCTAGCTCAACTGCCTTCAGAGGTCCAACAAGTTGGTGTAACAACGACAAAATCCTCTGGCGATATGGCGTATATTTTCTCCTTGAATTCTCCAAATGGTACCTTTGATAGTACATTCCTTAAAAACTATGGTACAAACTATTTGATGGATGCCATTAAGGGCGTAAAAGGTGTTGGTTCCGTTCAAGAATTCGGTTCTGACTATGCAATGCGCATTTGGTTAGATCCTAGCAAGATGCAAAAATTAGGCATTACCATGTCTGATGTAACATCTGCTATTAAAAGCCAAAACGTACAAGCTGCGGCTGGTACAGTTGGTAAAAATCCTACCAATGGAGAACAAGCATTCCAGTATCCAATTAAAATTGATGGCCGTCTAGTGACAGAGCAACAATTTGGTAATATTGTTATCAAGAACTCTAATGGTACTGTATTACATTTAAAAGATATAGCTCGTATTGATGTGGGCGCAAAAGGGTACGATTTTGTCGCTAAGTCTTCATATCGCGATCCAAATGCTCCATCTGGTGAGATTTTATTTGTTGAACATCGTCCGTCTGCTGGTTTTGCCATTTCTTTACAAAATGATGCAAATGCTTTAGAGACGATTTCAAATGTTCAAAAAATATTGCAAGAACAGTCTAAGTCTTTCCCACAAGATTTGGAATATCACGAAGTCGTAGATAATACGAAATTCGTACGTGCCTCTATTAATGAAGTAGAGCATACATTCTTTGAAGCTTTATTGCTCGTACTCATCGTAGTGTATGTATTCTTGCAATCTTGGCGTTCTACATTGATTCCGATGATTGCAGTACCTGTATCATTACTAGGAACATTTGGCGCGTTTGTATTATTAGATTTCTCCATCAATACATTAACACTGTTTGCCATGGTATTGGCTATCGGCCTTGTCGTCGATGATGCTATCGTAGTGGTAGAGGCTGTTGAATATGAGTTAAAATATAATGGTTTATCTCCAAAAGAAGCTGCCATTGCGGCTATGAAAAATGTACAAGGCCCAGTAGTTGGTATTGCCTTTGTATTAGCCGCCGTGTTTGTACCTGTTGCATTTATGGGTGGTATGACCGGTATTTTATATAAGCAATTCGCCTTAACAATTGCCGTTTCTGTGGCGATTTCCGCAGTTGTTGCGTTAATTTTGACACCATCGTTGTGTGCATTGATGTTAAAACCACATGTACAAAATGAACGTGAAGACTTTGTTCATCGTCAACTCAATAAATTTAATCGTGGCCTTGAACGTTTTAGTGATTGGTATGGTAAGGTGTTAGCTCGGTTGAGCCATCGTCTGAGCTTAACCGTTATTACATTACTCGTCTTTGCTGCTGGTACAGGTATCGTATTCCATTTCTTACCTACAAGTTTCGTACCTGCAGAAGATAGTGGATATTTCCTTATTGCTGTAAATGAACCACCAGGAGCAACGTCTGCTCGTACCGTGGAAACTCTTGATAAAATCAAAGATTTCTTAGAGCAAACACCGGGCATTAAAGATAATGTAGAACAAGTATTTACTGTTTCTGGGTTTGACCTTTTAGGGGGCTCTCAAAAATCTAGTGCTGGTGTTTCCTTTGCGGTATTAAAAGATTGGGATCAACGTAAATCATCTAATCAATCTGTTAATGCTATGGTGGGTGCAGTATTTGGCTTTGGTGCGAAGAATGTACTGCAAGGTTTCTATGGTAGTATTCAAGTTAATGATTATACATCGTATGGTAAGAACTATAAGGTTGTTGTTCAAGCAGAAGATCAATTCCGTCAAAATGCTGACAACTTGAATATGCTTGCTGTTCGTAATAGTAAGGGTCAAATGGTTTCTATTGCTAACTACATTACGAAAGATAAGACGTCAACCCCTTCATCCATCACGCGTTTCGATAATGCTATGGCCGTTAAAATTGGCGGCTCTGCGGCTCAAGGATATGCTTCTGGTGATGCAATTCAAGCATTGAAGGATGCAGCTGCTAAAACATTGCCAGCTGGTTATACCTATGATTGGGGCGATCAATCTCGCGAAGAATTGAAGGCTGGATCACAAACCATGTTGATTCTAGGTCTTGGCTTGACATTTGTATTCTTGATTCTTGCTGCATTGTATGAATCCTGGAAAGTTCCATTTGCTGTATTATTCTCCGTACCATCTGGTATGATTGGTGCTGCATTAGTACCATTCTTGTTGAATTTTACCGGTCGATTCCAATTAGCAAATGATATTTACATGCAAATCGGTTTATTAACCTTGGTAGGTTTGGCGGCGAAGAACGCCATTCTGATCATCGAGTATGCGAAGATTCGTGTAGATGAACGCGGTATGGATATCGTCGATGCGGCTATCGAAGCGGCTAAGATTCGTTTGCGTCCAATCTTGATGACTTCCTTTGCATTCATCTTTGGTGTATTGCCATTGGCAATTTCTACTGGTGCCGGTTCTGGTGCTCGTACATCAATGGGTATCACGGTAGTAGCAGGTATGACAACCGCTACATTCTTTGGTATCTTTATCATTCCAATGCTTTTTATCATCATTGAAAAGATTGGTCCTGGATTCTTCACAAAACGTAATAAGAATCACTAAATCCAATTTTCATAACACAAATAAAACACGCTTATAACATAGCTTATAGGCGTGTTTTTTTTGACTATTTTATGGTATAATATGCTAGTTAAAACGATTTAATTATCGCCTGGGCGATATTGTGAAATATTTATATAAAAGAGGTATAAACATGAGTGAAGTAAAAACATTTGTGGCTGGTCATAAAAGCCCTGATACTGATTCTATTTGTTCTGCTATTTCTTATGCTAATTTGTTAACACAAATGGGTACACCTGCAACGCCTGTATGTGCTGGTGATGCGAATAAGGAAACTAAATACGCATTGGAACATTTCGGTTTCGAACACCCACAAATCGTTACAAACTGGGAAGAGTTCGCTCCTAATGGTGGCGATTTATACTTAACTGACCATAATGAATCCAAGCAAATCATCGATGGTTACAAATCTATGAATATGTGTGGTGTTATCGATCATCACCGTATTGGCGATTTTGAAACTGATGGCCCTGTATTCATTCGCATGGAACCAGTAGGTTGTACAAATACAATTTTGACTAAACTTTATATTGAAAACAATCAAGAAATTCCTAAGAATATTGCCGGTTTGATGTTGTCTGCTATTATTTCTGATACTGTATTGTTCCGCTCTCCAACATGTACAGAAACAGATAAGGAAATGGCTCATAAACTAGCTGCTATCGCTGGTGTAGATATCGATTCCTATGGTTTAGATATGTTGAAAGCTGGCGCAGATATTTCTGATTTAACAAACGATGAAATCGTACGTACAGATATGAAGGAATTCTCCGAAGCAGGTCAAACGATTTCTATCGGTCAAATTTCCGTTATGGATACAACTGATGTGTTGGCTAAGCAAGCTGAATTAGTAGCAGCTCTAGAAGCTCTTCGTACAACTAACGGCTATGCTGCATCCTATATTATGGTTACCAATATTCTTGATGAAAGTACAACATTGATCTATAGCGGCGATGTAGAATCCGTTGTAGTTAACGCATTTGGTAAAGACGTAAAAGATAATGCTGTATTCTTACCAAATACAATGTCCCGTAAGAAACAAATTGTACCTCCAATTTTAGGAGCTATGAAATAATAAAGGATATCGACATATCATGGTAATAAAAACGTTGCTCTTGCAACGTTTTTATTATATGTGATGGTCATTTATAATTACTCATTTTATGTTATAGATAAGGAGATACCATGCAATCATTGTTAGATGGCTTGAATCGGGAGCAACAACAAGCTGTACAACATACCGAAGGCCCACTATTGATTTTAGCAGGTGCAGGATCAGGGAAAACAAAGGTATTAACTGTACGTATAGCATATTTACTAGCTCAAGGTGTAAATCCTTATGAAATCTTAGCCATTACATTTACCAATAAGGCGGCTAAGGAAATGAAAAGCCGTGTAGAAGGCCTTGTAGGCGATGTAGCTAATCGAATTTGGTTAAGTACATTCCACAGCTTTTGTGCTAAATTTTTACGCTTTGAATTAGATAATTTTTTAGGTTATAACAGTAATTTTACAATTTATGATACATCTGACTCTCAAGTCGTTATAAAAGCAGCGTTGAAGGCCCTTAATCTGGACGATAAATATTATCCTGTAGGTGCCATGATTAGTGCTATTTCCGATGCGAAAAATAAATTGATGTTCGCTTCAGATTATAGAAAACAAGCACGTGACTTTTACCAACAAAAGGTAGCTGATGTCTATGAGTACTACGAACGAGAGTTGCGCAAAAATAATGCATTAGACTTTGATGATTTGTTGCTTGTAGCTGTTAAATTATTACAATCTAACGCCGCTGTGCTAGACAAATACAGCAAACGTTTTAGATATGTTATGATTGACGAATATCAAGATACAAACCATGCTCAATACTTATTGGCGTATTTACTATCATCTCATTGGAAGAATATTGCCGTCGTAGGTGATGCTGACCAAAGTATTTACGCATGGCGTGGTGCAGATATTCAAAATATTCTCGATTTTGAAAAGGATTATCCAAATTGTACATCCATTAAATTGGAGCAGAATTATCGTTCTACCAAAATTATCTTGGATGCTGCCAATGCTGTTATCGACCATAATGAAGGACGTCCAGAAAAGAACCTTTGGACTGATAAGGTAGAAGGGGCTAAAATTCAGCACTTTACGGCGCAATCGGAACATGAAGAGGCTGCTTTCATAGGCGATACAATTGTAAAAAAACATGATATTCACGGCGTACCGTATGGTGATATGGCCATCTTGTATCGTACCAATGCACAATCCCGTGTGCTAGAAGAAGCATTGATTAAACGTGCTCTACCGTACACTATGGTAGGTGGCACTAAGTTCTATGATCGTAAAGAAATCAAAGATGTGCTCGCCTATTTGCGCGTATTATATAATCCGTTTGATGATTTAAGTTTATTGCGTATTATTAATGTGCCAAAGCGTAGTATAGGTGCTACTACGGTATCTAAATTGCAAGATTATGCCCGTGAAAATGGTACATCCTTATTTATGACCTTAACACAATTGCACTTGGTCGATACCATTAAAGGAAAAACGAAAGAGAAACTTGAAGAATTTGGCATTTTAATTTTTACACTTGTTGCAGAAATGGATGATAAATCCGTCCTTGATATTTTAGAAGCTATCCTTGATAGAACTAGCTACTTGGCTCAATTAGAGGAAAGTACGGATCCACAAGATCAAGCGCGGGCAGAAAATATCGGTGAATTATTATCTGTAGCAAAGGATTTCCAAGATACGAATCCAACGGGGACTGTGGAAGATTTCTTGGAACAAGTAGCTCTAGTGAATGATGTCGATTCCTTTGAACAAGAGGAATCTAAGGTTACCTTGATGACATTACATGCTGCTAAAGGTCTTGAATTTCCTATCGTATTCCTCGGTGGCTTAGAAGAGGGCTTATTCCCACATAGCCGTACCTTGATGAATCCAGAGGAAATCGAAGAAGAACGACGCCTCGCGTATGTAGGGATTACGCGTGCTGAGAAGGAATTATACATTTCTAATGCTACAACTCGTACCGTATTTGGTCGTACTAGTAGCTATTTACCATCTCGTTTCATCGATGAAATTCCGGCGGAATTAGTCGATGGTTTACGTGCGAAACGAAGAATTCCTGATGATATTAAACCAACAGTACCACGACATATGTCTGTAGCAAGTCGCCCTGTAACAAAACCGATTATTCGCAATGAAGTGATTGCTGATTGGAAGGTTGGGGATACTGCTATTCACAGTAAATGGGGGAATGGTAAGGTTGTCAATGTTTCTGGTGAAGGGGCTGGTATGAAGTTGACCATCGAATTTCCTACACAAGGCGTTCGCGTCGTTATGGCCAAGTTTGCACCGGTAAAAAAAGGTTAGAACAATCATTGTATGATATAGAGGATAATTATGAATCCTAAAGATAGAATAGAACAATTACAAAAAGAATTGACTCATGCGCAGTATTTATATTATGTAAAAGACGCGCCAACCATGAGCGATTTTGAATATGATCAAAAATATCGTGAGCTCGTGGATTTAGAAACGGCACATCCTGAATATATTGTGCCATCGTCTCCGACACAGCGGGTTGGCATCAAAGCGGATGGTCCCTTTGAAAAAGTAGTCCATGGTAGACCTATGCTCAGCTTATCCAATGTGTTTAGTGCGGATGAAGTGCGTGCTTTTGACCAACGGGTAACGAAGGAATTGGGACATCAAACAAAGGCTTATGTGGTGGAGTTGAAAATTGACGGCTTAGCTGTTAATTTGCACTATGAAAATGGTATCTTTGTTCGTGCCGTCACACGCGGTGATGGTAAGGTAGGGGAAGATGTAACAGCCAATGTGCGTACCATCAAATCCATTCCTTTATACCTAGAAAATGCTCCAGAATTTATCGAAATTCGCGGTGAAGCGTACATGCCACATAGCGAATTTAAGCGTATCAATGAGGAACGCGATGAAGAAGGGTTACCGACCTTTGTCAATCCTCGCAATGCAGCGGCAGGTTCCTTGCGTCAACAAGACCCTGCTATCACAGCAAGTCGTAATCTTGCGTTCTTTGCCTATGCCATCGGTTCTGAAAGCGGTGCTAATATTCATACGCAAGAGGAATTGTTACATACATTGGAGAATTTCCATTTTTCCGTAAATCCTCATTATCGCGTTTGTAATACCGTAGACGAAGTTATTGAGGCTATTAATTATTGGGGCGAAAAACGTCATGAACTGCCATACGATACAGATGGTATGGTTATAAAGGTCAATGATTTTAATGATCAAGAGATGTTAGGCTCGACGGCAAAGGACCCTAAGTGGGCTACGGCTTATAAATATCCTCCAGAAGAGGTAGAAACAATTATCAAAGATATTACCATTAATGTAGGACGTACTGGTGTATTGACGCCAACTGGAGAATTAGAACCTGTGTTTGTATCCGGCACTAATGTGAGTCGTGTTACATTACATAATCAAGATTTCATCACTGAAAAAGATATTCGTATTGGTGACCATGTACTAATTCACAAGGCGGCTGAAATCATTCCAGAAGTCATTCGTGTATTGCCTGAAAAACGTACGGGCAGTGAGGTTCCTTTCACAATTCCCAATCGTTGTCCTGTTTGTGAAAGTCCAGCAGTACGCCGCGAAGGTGAAGCGGCCATTCGCTGTACTAATAAACATTGTCCTGCTATTGAAAAGGAACAAATCATTCACTTTGCATCTCGTGATGCGATGAATATCGATGGACTTGGCCCAAGTATTGTGGAAAATTTAATTAATGAAAAATTGATTACCAATGTAGTTGATTTATATCATTTGACTACGGAATCCATCATGGGTATGGACCGTATGGGTAAAAAATCGGCAGATAATCTTGTGAAAGCTATTGCAGATTCTAAATCTCGTGGATTAGACCGCGTACTATTTGGCCTTGGCATTCGCCTTATCGGTTCTAAAGCGGCCGGTACAATTGCTAATGTTGTGAAGTCTGTGGATAGATTTTTAACGATTAGTAAAGACGAATTAGTGGCGGTGGAAGAAATTGGACCTACCATGGCAGATAGCATTATCGAATATCGAGAGGACCCTCAACATATTAAAATCATCAATGGCTTAATCGAAGCCGGTTTAAAAATGGACGTAGATGTACAAGAAGCCGCTGGCAATGAAATGGAAGGGGAAACCATTGTTCTTACTGGTAAATTGGAGGTTATGGGTCGCAGTGAAGCTGGTAAACTATTAGAAAAACACGGCGCGAAGGTGACCGGATCCGTATCTAAAAAAACAACGCTCGTTATTGCTGGTGAGGATAGTGGCAGTAAATTGACGAAAGCGAATGAACTTGGTATTCGCGTTATTAATGAAGAAGAATTTACTGAATTATTACGTGATTTAGGTGAATTATAATCCTTTATTTTGAAAATAAAACCTATTTGCTTTATAATAATAAGATATGAAAGGATGTGGACCGATGAAAATCAGCCAAGAGGAAATTAAGAAAATCGCTTTACTGTCCCGATTAGAAGTAAAAGAAGATAAAATGGCTAGCGTTGAGAAGGAATTATCCGATATCTTAACGTATGTAGCAGAATTAAATGAATTAGAATTAGATGATGTAGAAGTAATGGCTCATGCTGTTCCTTTGCATAATGTGTTTAGAGAAGATGAAACTAAACCTTCTTTAGATCACGACTTAGCATTGTCTAATGCACCTGAAGAAGAAGATGGGTACTTTAAAGTACCACGCGTTGTACAAGAATAGGAGGTTTCACTGTGGCAACAATTCATGAATTACACACTAAATTAGTGAACAAAGAAATCAGTGCTGTGGAATTAACAAATGCAGTGATTAGTCACAAAGCAAAAGTGGAACCAGATGTACATGCGTATTTATCTGATTCCCATGAATTAGCTTTAGCTTCTGCTAAAGCTGTTGATGAAGCTATTGCAAAGGGTGAAGCTATTTCCCCATTGGCAGGTATTCCTGGTGCTATTAAGGATAATATTTGTATTAAAGATCAACCTGCAACATGTGCATCTAAAATGTTGGAACATTTTATTCCTCCATATAATGCATCCGTTATTGAACGATTACAAGCTAATCACTTGGTTAGCTTAGGTAAACTCAACATGGATGAATTTGCCATGGGCGGTTCCACAGAAAATTCCGCATTAGCTAAAACAGCTAATCCATGGAATTTGGACTGCGTACCAGGTGGTTCTTCCGGTGGTAGTGCAGCTGCAGTATCCAGTGGTTCTGCTATCTGGGCACTGGGCTCCGATACAGGCGGCTCTATCCGCCAACCAGCATCCTTCTGTGGTGTGGTAGGTATGAAACCAACCTATGGTAATGTATCTCGTTATGGTTTGATCGCCTTTGCATCTTCTTTGGATCAAATTGGACCTGTTACACGGGACGTAACCGATGCTGCATTGGTATTAAATGCCATTGCTGGTCATGACCCTAAAGATTCTACATCTATTCCAGACGAACGTGTAGATTATACAAAAGCGCTTGTAAACGATGTTAAGAATTTAAAAATTGGTGTACCAAAAGAATTCTTTGGTGACGGTCTTAATGCAGAAGTACGCAAGGCTATCGATGAAGCAATTGAAACATATAAAAAATTAGGTGCTGAAATCATTGAGGTTTCCTTGCCTAGCACAAAATATGCTTTGTCTGCGTACTATATTATCGCATTGGCAGAAGCAAGTTCCAACTTGGCTCGTTATGATGGTGTAAGCTATGGTTTACGTGTGCCTGCAGATAACTTGGTAGAAATGTCTACTAAAACTCGTACAGAAGGCTTTGGCCCAGAAGTACAACGTCGTATCTTGCTCGGTACCTATGTATTGAGTGCAGGTTATTACGATGCATACTATTTGAAAGCTCTTAAAGTACGTCGCGTTATCAAAAATGAATTTGATGCTGCCTTTTCCAAGGTTGATTTGTTATTGGCTCCAACAGCCCCTAACACAGCGTATAAGTTTGGTGAAAAAATCAATGACCCATTGGCTATGTACTTAGAAGATATTTGTACAGTTCCAGCTAACTTAGCAGGTATTCCTGGTATTAGCATTCCTGCGGGCATGAGCAGTGATAACTTGCCAATCGGCTTGCAATTATTGGGTCCTGCAATGGGCGAAGAAACATTGTTACGTGCCGCTTTCACATTCGAACAAGCACGTCCAGATTGTCAATTAGTAGCACCAACTGGGGAGGTTTCTCTATGAGTAGTAAATACGAAACAGTCGTTGGTTTAGAGGTTCATAC
>PPYF01268936.1_pt1 | contig 11573 bp, 10 predicted proteins | sample 1559871 | NCBI WGS metagenome assembly PPYF01 (sample SAMN08240021, study PRJNA423297) | Human gut metagenome, whole genome shotgun sequencing project. | reverse complement strand
ATAATAAGTATGTATTTCTTCATTTTATAAACCTTGTGATTTAACTATTTCAAAAACCCTTTTCACAATAGGAGCCATATCATAATATTTGTATTCAGCCAATCGACCTCCAAAGATGATATCTTTTTCGTGAGCTGCTAATGCACGATATTTATCGGCTAAATCATTATTTAGAGTATCATTTACTGGATAATAGGGCTCCATACCAGGTTTCCATTCTGTAGAATACTCTTTGCTAACTACAGTTTTCGGACAATCCAAAAGTTGCTGACCAAACATCTCAAAATGTTTATGCTCAATGATACGAGTATAGGGTACTCCTCGGTCAGTATAATTCACTACAGCATTACCTTGATAGTTGGCAGTATCATAGATCTCTGTTTCAAAAGATACGGTGCGATATTGCAAACGCCCCAAACGATAACCATAGAACTCATCTATCGCACCTGTATAAACAATCTTATCGGCAAGAGCTGTCAGTTCTTCACGATTCTCCCCAAAATCACAATTCAGACGACACTCTACACCATTCAATAGACCAGCAATCAGTTTATTATAGCCACCGATTGGAATTCCTTGATATTTGTCATTAAAATAGTTATTATCGAATACCATACGTACCGGCAATCTACGAATGATAAAAGCAGGCAATTCTGTACAAGATCGTCCCCATTGTTTTTCAGTATATCCCTTGATGAGTATTTCATAAATATCTTTTCCAATAAGAAGCTGCGCCTGTTCTTCCAAATTTTCAGGTTCACGACCATTAAGAGCAACTTTTGCTTCCGTCCGCTGTTCCTCCAATTTAGCTTCAGCTTCAAGAGGAGTTGTCACGCCCCACATCTGATAGAAGGTATTCATATTAAAGGGAAGATTATAAAGTTTGCCTTTATAATTAGCCACCGGTGAATTGGTATATCGGTTAAACTCCACTATAGAGTTGACAAAATCCCACACTTCTTTGTTTGAAGTATGAAAGATATGCGCTCCATATTGGTGAACATTTATTCCTTCTATATTTTCACAATAAAGATTGCCACCCAGCTGTGGACGCTTATCAATGACCAAACATTTCTTACCTTGTCGTTTAGCCATACAGGCAAAAGTGGATCCAAAAAGTCCGGAACCCACTATCAAATAATCATACTGTTTCATATATGTAAATATCTTGTTTTTATACCAGCTTCAACAAGTGCGGATGATATTCTTGAAATATCCTCTGCTGTCGGAGTCGTAAATGTTGAGAAGCAACGTTTCAATCGTTGATATTTTGCGTGTCCCAACGTATGATAGCTCAATAATTCTATAGAGTTTACAGAATAGTTCTTTAATTGTTCGACAAGCCAAGATAGCCAATCGATATTATCTAGCAGTTCTGCAAATACAACCAATCGGTAAGTTGCATTAGATAATTTTATAGTAGGGAAAAAAGTATAATAAGGAGATTGAAATTTCAAATCAACAATCCATTCATCCACCCACTGGAACATTTCTGCAAGAGGGGGGACAGAAAGTGCGGTTTCCACTGCTATATTATATTCTTCCTCTTTCAAGCTTCTTATCAATGCACAGAGACTTTCACCTTGTAACAAAGGCTCACCTCCGGAGAAGGTGACCCTCCGATACCCACTCGCTTCAATTTTGGCTTTAAGTTGATCCAAAGCAAACCATTCGCCCACAGATTCCCTCGCACCAAAAGGACAAGTGTTTTCCAAATTAAAAACATCATTACAACTACCACAATATTTACTCCCCTTAAAAACTGCACATCTTTCTTCATTGTAAAAAGTTTCAGGTTTGCTGGATTGAGTCTCCGGATTGCAGCACCAAGGACACTTAAGAGGACACCCTTTAAAAAACACAGTTGTACGTAAACCGCTTCCATCATCTAAAGTCATTCTTTGAACAGCTGTTACCAATAATTGCCGTTCAGCACTCATACGCCTCTGCCCGATTTATTAGGTTTACTTTATATTCATCCGGAAGTTCATTAAAATATGCGCTAAATCCCCATACACGAACAACTAAGTTAGGATACTTTTCCGGATGATTTCGTGCATCAATTAATGTATTTTTGTCCAACACATTCAACTGAAGTTCGTATAATCCACGCTGCACACTGTCATTCAACAGTTCGCTCAATTTATCCACATGCCTATTAAAAGCCGCAGGTATAATAAAGTCCACCACATTTCCATTGATACGACAACCCTCATAATTCATCAAAGACGCAAAGTTGATAACCTCCACAATATCAATATTTTTCCCAACCGGCGATATATGCGTAGAGAGAGGTTCACCCGAACGACGCCCATCCATAGACGCTTCTATATCAAATGCTTGAGAAATATAGTTGGGTGAGCTAAACCCCACTTTTGCCCGCCTTCCATTGATGCGAATATTCGAAACAACTGATTCAATTTTATCACTCACCCGATTAGTTAATCGCAAAACACTGTCATCAACTTTCCCAAACTTGAGAGGTTGCGACTGAAGCAAGCCCCTAAGATCCGCCGCGTTTTCAAAATTATGCTCTATCACGTCCTTGCACTCTTTAAGAGTAAGTAACTTTTGCTTAAACACCAGTTCCTTTATATTAAGCAAAGCATTGATGGTATTAGGCAAACCGACCACTAACATTCCATGATAAGCATACTTCGCTCCTCCCTTACTGATATCCTTTCCCGACTTCGTGGCATCCGAAAACAACAATGTAAACAAAGGAGAACAATCCATTACCAAGTCGTGAGCGCAACTTCTGATATTCTCTTCCAGACATTGTTCAAACAACCGCATAAAGGCTTCAAAGTCCGCTGTATAAGAAGACGCCATCATTATAGCATTATTGACAGCTTTCAAAGGAGAAATACTGTTAAGATTATTATTCTGGTCAAAACTCTTCCCTAGGATTAGCGGCTCCCAACAGGCGCTAGTCCCTAAGTTGTAACAATCTTCCGGAGCATAGCCAAACCTCTCCATCAGAGGTATCACCTTATCCTCATTCAAAATCAGAGGTGACCCATTCCCTTTGAGTAAACACCGGGCAGTAGCGTCATAGACAGACTTTGATGTATGATTATTTACTCTTAAAATCAGTTTTGGATCAGGAATGGAAAGTGTGGCGAATATTCCCAGAAAAAGGTGAGTCAACTCATTCTCCACATTCCGACCTTCTTTATCGAAACCTCCCAAAAGGATATATTGTCCGGTATCTCCATAAAGTGTAGCGCTTTTTTGATGCGTCTGCGATCCGATAAGAGCAATCATCTCCCGAAGAATGACTTCAGCTTTTTCTCTCGTAAGCCGCCCCTCTTCAATATCTTTCTTATAGTAAGGGAACAGAGCCATATCCAATCGCCCCAGGCCATTATGCCCATGCTCCATTTGCCAAAGCATCGCATGAAAAAACAGAATTTTCTGTAGTGCTCCCTCGAAAGAATCAGAAGGATACAAGACACGCCTACAAAGGCGTGTCACCTCCATAAAACGCACTACGCAAGATTGCTTTTCAGTCACTCTGTCAACTAAGATTTTCAACGCTCGCACCACTCTATTTTCTCCCATTGCAGCAAAGTCTGTCGCAAGCACCTCTTCATAAGCCGGAGTAATGCTTAAAATGTTCATAGCGTGCGTGGGGAAAAAGCGGTGAAGCGTCTTGGAATATGGATAAAAGAAATAATTGTTTTCATCGATTTCAATCTTACGGCATATCTTTTCCAACTGTTCAAGATAGGCTGTCTCTTCATCCTTAGCGTGCGAATACACCCACTTTTGACACTGAAAATCCTTTAAACCTCCAAGTATCATGTCCATTTTACCTTCAGCACGATGGCTCTTCACACATCTGACCAAAGTAACAAGCCGCATGGGCATTACTTTTTTTATCGTATTTTTCATCTCTCTATGAATTTATATTGCCGTTTACGTTGCAACTCTCTGATGGCGCACCTCACCTTTTCCGGCAGTTTCTTTCCCCAACGCATTGCAAAAGTTTCTCTTTCTTTAGGCACATGCCTGTATGGAGATGGAAGAGCGCTCAATTCATCCTCACGCGTTTCCACTTCCTCCATCATTTGTTGTACAGAAACATCGATCTTACGCATTGTTTCATCTTGCTTCCATAATTCATGCAATATATTACCATATCGATTCAGAATATCCATCTTATCGAGTCCTTCCCGTTGAGTTCCAAAAGCGAAATGAGCAATCAGCGCATCACCATTAAAGCAGTTAGCTTTGCCTAGTTGAGTTGGCTTGATACAACTCAAAAACTCTTCATCATCTCCAGGCACTTCGCCCTTGAATTCAGCCATTTCACCACCAAACCATAAAATACAGTTGATTGAAAAACGCCCCATTGCCATAGGATGTTTACCAACATATAACTCTTGATACTTACCAGTAGTAAGATACTTCTCCATGAACCAATTGTGCAAATCCGCTGCAAACCAACCGTCCAAACTAATAGTCCTCTCCATACAGATACTCATATAATACTTATCCAACTTGATTTTATTATGCACCTGTAAAAGATAAGTAGACAAAGCGTTATTGATTACGAGCGGTGATACTAAAAAATACTCTGGATTATCCACACGAAACTTTACCATCTTCTCGAATAATTCCGGTTCAAACCATACCACATCATCATCAAGTTTCATATAAATAGTATCTTTGTCACAACAATCACGATAAAATGCATTAATGCTCGCAATACCATTAACGACTCCGTCCGGTTGCCACACCAAATTAACTTTCGGATATTTCTTCGCAAGCTTTTTAAAGAACTCAATATCCACCATATTGTGAGTATTAACCCATATATCATACCGATCTACAATATCAGCATTCAAAATGGGAGGAACCAAATATTGCATATAACGGCGGCGACCTGCAGCCGTATTCACTACAACTTTATAATTTTGATACATATCATCTGAATTTTAGGATTAAATTACGTAAGAGACACATCAAAAGTACACTCACAGGAGTGGAGAACCGTATCAGCATCTTTCTCCTGCCTAGATACTTCTTGAATTCAGTCTTGAAACCAAGTGTTTCGATTTCTCTCAAAAGTATGCGTATATATTGTAATCTTTGCTTTATGCCACGGCTGCTATCAACCGCATGAAGCATGTTATTATAATATTCAAGAATTGTATATTGAGTCAGTTCATCACTTTGAGGAAGTAAGTCACTTCGCCTCTTCAATTCACGTGCCACTTCGACAATCACTCTAGGCTCGGTATATTTTCCACCTAAATGTTCTCCCGGATGATGCACATAATTATAAGCAATCTGGTCAATCACTCCTACAGATTTTGCTCTGCCCAGACAATCAAGAGCAAAGAGGCAATCCTCAAAATAGTGGAGATTTGTTGACAACCGGAAACATCAGATAGTTCCGTTTCATATCCAAATATAACTGCGCCAACGATTCGGCATTGTCACACCGACATTGTTTCAACACATGTCCACCGCTGCCGTCGATAGGATAATCTTTATAACCAAATACATATACATCTGAAGGATTTTGACGATGCAATCTCAACACTTCTTTATAAAGACCGGGATCAAGAAAATCATCCGAGTCTATAAAAGTAAAGTATTCACCTTGAACATGTTCAATACCATAATTACGCGCATTGCCTACTCCTCCGTTGGGAATATGAAAGGCATGAATCCAACTATACTTCGATACATATTCATCACATATTGCCCCCGATGCATCTTTGCTACCGTCATCCACCAACAGCAATTCTATTTCATCACCCATATCTTGGGCTATGACACTATCAATACAACGATGCAAATAAGGTTCTACGTTGTATACAGGAATAATAACTGAAAGAAACATATTTAATTAAAGTGAACGATGTTTTATCCCTTTACCGGCTAGTACAGGAATGTATTTATTGATTAGTGGTATCATTATCAAACAGCAGGAAAATACAAAAATAAACTGAACTAACTTACCGATAGCAAACGACGGTATCAATGGACGCAAAAAATAATCAGCTAATGATATAAATATACCCTGAACAGACATAATTATCAATGTATTTCTACCTATATATATCAATACATTTCCTAATTTAGGCATTCTTTTCATAGAAAAAACCGAGAACGAAGCTACGCCGACAATAGCACTGAAACAAGCAAGAACCATCCCTATCTCAAAATAGTTTAAAATTTCCTGACTATGTTTTAACGCATCAGTTCTCACATATACATAAGTCAAAACACACCCCAACAAACCCAACAAACAATATTTCCACAAAGACATCCAATTGCTATTCATCAAAAACCTTTCAACAATAGCATATTTTCTCAATGAATTTCCTATTAGATAGAACAAAAGACACATTGGAATTTGAATAAGCCTATATGTTAAAGGGAATTCCCAAAAACGAAAGCAAGCAGCTAAGACCACGCATAGCAATATGACAAATATTTTTATCCCCCTTAAAGCGAGCCACGTTATACCCTAGAACTTCTACTATAAATAATATTGGAAGAAACCAAAGTGCGCCGGGAAGCAATGTCTTCAGTTCATAATATCTCCCTTCACAAATATATTCCGGAGAAACTACAAGACTAACCACCGTATATAGAACACAAGGAACGAGAAGTGTCCAAACCCTACTTACAGCAAACGGTAACAATTGAGGATGCTTCGCTATATTGAAGCAGTATCCCGATAGCATGAAAAAAAGAGGCATGTGAAATGCATATATCCATGGACGGATATATAGTTGATTCCCAATCATGTGACCAACTACCACAAGGATAATACCTATCCCTTTTAAAATATCAAGTGAATCTATACGCATAATAAAAATACAAATTATTTCAAAGTTCCTCTAGTTTTGCCGCCTCTCAAATGTAATCTGAAAAGTATGTTTTTGATTATTTCTTTCATATACTGCACAGCATACGCCATTGATGAGGAAGGCATCCAACGCCAACTACCGGCACAGCAATGTATTGCAACGGCTTTCTCTGTTATAAGCTCCATATTACTTGCAAACAAACTTGACGAATAAATTTTTAATCCACTCTTCAAATCCTGTTCTTCATCCTTAAATTTGAAACCATAATCAATCGCAATATTTGCAAAAATAAAAGGAGAAATAATTTTATTATTCAATGAACCATCCGGCAATATAAAATGCTTATCATGATAATAGTTCATACAATCCCTCATAAAAGGATGTCCTTTTTCCGCACCAAGAATAGCCGCCTGAATCTGAATTCCGTCTATATATTGAATATCTTTTCTTTTGTTACCTTCCGCATCAACCGACCCTTCAGCATAAATTTTCTCCACTAAGTCCGGATAACACTCTACCGCACTAAATGCCCTGTTAGCAAGACAAAAGTCTAAACTATTCCTGACAAAAACATCTGAATCCATATATATTCCCCCTTCCGTATAAAGTACATATACACGAATATAATCACAAGCAAATGCCCATTTTCGCATCTTACATGCTTCTGCTACAAAAGGGATGGAATAAATATCAAAATTGTGTGTATCCCATTTCTTTATTTTATAATCAGGAAGCTTTCTCTTCCAACTTTTAATGCAACGTTTGAGCTCTGCAGGCATCGGGTCGTTACTCAACCAACAATAATGTATTATTTTAGGTATCATATTAGAATGTTAAAAAATGGCTAGTCCTCTCAAACAGTCAATGTGTTCAATTCTCGAGTTCATCATTTTCTTTTTAATAACTTTATCTTAATATTGTTTTGTATTCTCTTACGTATGCCATCATCCAAACCCAAAAACCAAACAGCCAAAGCTACGCAAACTACGCCGCTTATTGAGAGGATAAAAAAATCCAAATATGGCGTGTGAAACAATGTATTTCTAAATATATATAACAGTAATGGTATAGGCACAGAAACAACAGTTACTATGATACAAGATTTAAATAAAACAAAAATATCTGTCCACGTATATCCCATAATTTTCACCAGTAGGAAAGGCTTTATAAAAATAGCGAGTATCAGAGATGAAAATAACATGACCCAGGACAATGAAACTGGAGAATAACCTAACTTGAACAAAACATAGATGACAGGAAAGGATAAATAGCCGACACAAATGGAACATATAGTAGTTTCCTTTATCTGACCTTTTGCTGTAAACGCACTGTAAAACGATTGGTCAAACACTCCAAAAAGCGTAGTAACAATTGCGAATTGCAGAAATACAACAGAATAATCAGGTATTTGTCCCAGCCAAAGATATAATAATTGCTTTGCAACTAAAAAGACTGGAAATGCTAATATCAACATTAAAAAATATGAATATTTTGTTGATATTAGCAATAAATGCTTACTGCCATCAAAATCATTTGCCGAAAACCTCTTAACGATCTGCGGATTTGCTGCTGTTCGGAAATTGTTAACAAATGAATTAGCTGTCATAGAAACAATATTGGCCACTGAACGTCCTGTCACTATGCCCGAATTAAAAAACATATTAAGAAGAATAGTAGTACCTTGAGCATTTAATGAAATAGAAGTGTTTTCTACCAAATTCCACGATGAAAAGCCGAGTACTTTCTTTATAATAGACTTGTCAAAAGAGAAATGGTAATGAGATTCCTCATAATGACGAATACAGTAATAACGATAAAAAAAAGTAATACCACATTGAACCATAAAAAGCAATGAAGCGCAAAGCATTAATTTATCCCAATCGGAAACCATGAGTATATATACAAGCAGTAATTTCAATATAGCTTCAATAATGCTCGTATAAGCATATATATTCATTTTCTCATGTCCAATAATCACAGCGGTATATGGCACCTGCGTAATACCGACAATAGACATTAATATAGATAAATGATATGTAAATACAGCAGCGGAAAATCGTTCCGGGGGAATGACTAATTTATTATATAAAAACCATAATCCGATAGTTTCTGCCAATAAAGCAACGACCACGCCGAATAATAGATGTACAGTCAATAAAGAGGAAAAAGTATCACTTAGCTTTCCCTTATCTCTCCTCCCCATTTCAAATGTAATAAATCGCGATGAACCGGATGCCAATGAACCATTAATAATATAACTTAATAAACCTGCTACTCCACCCACAGTTTGATAAATACCATAATCATTGACACCCAATGTTTGGAGAATAATTCGTGATGTATATAATGATACGACTATTGTACACAACATTCTAAAATATAAGAATATTGTATTCTTTGCGATTCTATCGTTTCCTGACATTAAGGTAAAATTTTGTTTTTATCTATAAACGGACAGACAGACAACAATTTTTGAGCATCAAAAGTAATAGGAGAATAACTATCTTTATATTGAAGCAAATCCGATAAATCCAAACGTGATCGTATGATTAGTGGTCTATCGATCGGCCTTTTCACAGAAGCGAAATAATCCAAATATTTAAAACTTCCATCAAAGGTTTCATCAGAGAATTTAATCCAAATATTGGGAATATGATACGCATCAGACAGAATCAGACCATGCAATGAGCTAGATATAATCATTTCACATTCTACGATCTCTTTTATCACTTGCCTCCAATCCTTATAATGTTTAATATCAATCTGTCTCGCCTTGTTTCTTTCTCTTTCAATAAATTCCTTTATAATAGAATTACCTAGATCATTTTTATGTAAAATCACCCCTATTAGATATTTTTTATTTACAAATGGAAGAGGGTAAATCTTAGGTAACAATAAAGCGGGATCTCCATATATCTCCGGGCACTCCACCCCTTGTGAGATCAAGTATTTGCGTGTAAGCGGCCCCCTAACAGCCAATACCTTACGAGGAATAGCTGGCAAAGGATTATCCGGTTCCCGCACTCCGCTCCCCCAAATGATACTATCTTTATTTGTCATCCAACCTATTATCGAACCTATAACCATAAAATTAGGCTGCTCCCGTAGATTGAAAAAATCCCAATAATTCAATATACGTTTATGACTCAATTCTTTTATAAGATAATAGTTTATGTCATCACCTATATTACTATGAAACACTTTATTACACAACAAATTCATAGACACATTAAGTACAATCTCATCTGCTCTTTTATGCAAAAGCATATAACCTGTATTTACAATAAGCCTAAATAATCTTATGATTCTACCTTTTATGCGTAATTGTTTAATTCTCATATTATATAATTCATTTGTCTTCTCCAAAATCACATTCGTCTATTCTTCTGTCCTTTCTCCCTTACCACCATGGTGTGTCTCCCCATAGCCATAACCATAGCCATAACGCTTACCATAGCCATAATATTTGCCATACTTACCGTAACCGTAATAATAGCCGTACTTTTTCTTCTGAAGATCCAAACCATTGATTACAGTACAAAGATTAGGCAACTTATTACTATCAGCCAATTCATTAATCAAGGTAAACTCTGCTTTCCGAGTATAGTCTGCCCGACATACGTAAACTGACAAATCAGCCACACGACCTACGAGCAAAGTATCAGTTACCATACCAACCGGGGCAGTATCCAAAATTATATAATCAAAGTTCTTTTTCAATACCTCAATCGCTTTATCCAAACTATCACGAGCTAATAACTCTGTTGGATTAGGTGGTACAGTTCCTCCTGGAAGAATAAACAAATTCTTACTAACATCCGAAGGCTGAACGAAATCCATCAGATTCTTGTCCGGATTCGACAGATATTGAGTAATTCCCTGCTCTTTCCTCGGAATATTAAAAATTTTATTCAAACCGGGCTTGCGAATGTCAAGCCCCACAATCACTACTTTCTTTCCTAATAAAGAAAGACTTATTGCTAGATTGGAAGAAATAAAAGATTTACCTTCACCACTAACTGTCGAAGTCACTAAAATCACTTTCTGATCATTCTCAAGCATAAACTGAAGATTAGTACGGAGATTACGGAAAGTTTCACTCATTAAAGTATTCTGATTCTCAAACACAGCAATAGAACCATTTGCTTCTTCTGTCAACGGTACATCACCTACAATAGGCAGACTTGTTAACTTCTCTACATCACCACGCCCTTCTATTTTAAATTTAGTCAAACCAATTAAAAAAATAATACTAACAGGCAATCCCACTCCTACCACTAAAGCAATTAAGTAGATTATCCTAGGCTTAGGAGAAACTGGAGCACCTTCAGCTGCTGGCTCATCAATAATCTTCGCATTATTCGCAGTAGCGGCTAAAGTAATAGCATTCTCTTCACGTTTCTGCAAAAGCATCAGATAAAGCCCAGCCTTGATTTCCTGCTGACGTGCAATACTTACATACTGGCGCTCCTGTCCCGGAGCATCACTGATACGACGGGAAAAACGACTGGACTCACGATCCAGATCAGCCTTCACGATAAGCAAGCCTTGTAAAGTCCCATCAATAGCAGCTTTTACATTTGCTTTCATGGCACGAATACTTGTATCCAGATTTACAATCATCGGGTTGCTTTCCGTAGAAGTACGAAGTAAACGCTTACGTTCAATAATCAATTCATTATAACGATCTATTTGAGTAGTTAAACCATTATCGGATAAACCAATATTACTAGGTAATAC
>PPYF01028603.1_pt1 | contig 11573 bp, 6 predicted proteins | sample 1559871 | NCBI WGS metagenome assembly PPYF01 (sample SAMN08240021, study PRJNA423297) | Human gut metagenome, whole genome shotgun sequencing project. | reverse complement strand
GCCGCCGAGATGTACGTGGCCCGCGCCGGCGACTCGCCGAAGGCGGTCTACGCCCGCGGCCTTCTCGCCGCCCTCCGCAAGGACTACGCCGCCGCCCGTCCCCTCCTGGAGCAGGCCGCAGCCGCCGGAGTGGAAGGAGCCCGTGAAGCCCTCGACGAGATAGCCCGTGCCGAGCACTCCGAAGCCACCGGAGGAGTCACCATCCTGTAAAGGCAGGTAAAGGTTAAAGCTTTAAAGGTTAAAGGTTAAAGAGTTAAAGGTTAAAGAGGAAGAGTTAACGATTAAAGAGGGAAGAGCCGAATAGGCGCTGATACATGAACTGTCCCTTCCGACCGCCGGATGGCACTGCCGTGCCGCGACTGCAAGTCGCGGAACCCCCCCCGCTCATTCAATCTTCCGCTCTTTTAATCTTCCATCACATCAAAAATAATCAATCACTAAAAACAATAATAATTTTTTAAAACCAACTGTATGAAAACAAAGTTTTTCTATGGAATGACGGCGCTCGCCACATTAGGCCTCGCCGGCTGTACAGCTGATGAACTTGCCCCCAGTGCACCGGGTCAGGTTGCCGAAGCTGACATGACACGCTACATCAGCGTTGATATCTCTGCTCCTTCCGTAGGTGGTACCCGCGCTGCTGAATATGCACAAGATCCCTCTTTTAGCGATGGAGAAGAGTTTGAAAGCGTTGTGAAAGATGCATTCTTCGTCTTTTATGACAAAGATAACAAGGTCGTAGGAGATATTGTTAACGTTCCTGATCTGCATTTCGATAAAGTTGATTACGGGCCAGATGCCTCTGATCATTCCAGCGCACACAAAGTGGTAGGTGTGAACATCCTGAAAGGCCAGAATCTTCCCGCAAAGGTAATGGTGTATATCAATCCGCAGACTCAAGAGGGCATTCTTAATCCGTTGAATGTCATTGAAACTCTCACAAGAAGTGATGTGAAGAAGACTGGAGGTGATGCAACAGATCCTGCTAATCCAAAAGGTTGGCTTTTCTCTATGAGCAATTCCGTTTATTTTGATGAGAGTGATGAAGATCCGGATGATCCTAAGAAAGGTAAATTGTGTAATATTGTTGATATCCCTGAGGATGGTCTTTTCAAAACGGCGGCTGAGGCTCAGAAGGAACTTGATATAGCCCAAGGTAAAGAATATACCGATGACGAGGGTAAGACACAGAAACCTACCGATGATCAAATTGAAGCATCGCTTCAGAAAGTGACGACTGTCCATGTTGAGCGTTATGCTGCCAAGGTAATGTTCAAATGGCTTGCGGATGCAGAAGATGAAAATGAAACCCCTGTGTATGGTGGTGACGGAACGGATGACAAGCCGGTTCTCAACACATATACATATGAGACTAAGGACGGTGTCACAACTGTAACCGAGCAGATCGTGAAACTCACATTTGTTCCTGATAAATGGGATGTCAACGCTGAGAGCAACGAAATGTTTGTCATCAAGACTTTCAGATCACAGAATGCCCTTGGTGACTATACTATGGATAACCTTACATATAAAGGAGCCATGGGAACAGATGCAGATCCCTTGTTGGGCAAGAATACCTCAACCACAAACTGGCTATGGAACAGTCAGAAAAATTGTCGTTCTTACTGGGGATGTTCTCCTTCCTACTATTCAACCACCTATCCCGAAGTTGCTTCAGACTATTTTGAGAAAGGTCCTGATGGTAAAACTGGAACCTATAATCCGGAGATGAAACTGAAGTATCTTACCTGGGATGAACTGCAGAAGAATGGTCAGGATGTTAAAACCGAGAGCACTGTGGATTATGTAAAGGAAACGACTGTCGGCAATCGTGGACTCCATGAAGCCACCAACAAATATGCTTCGATACCCTCTATTATTGTAACCGGCAATTATAATCTGTCATGTTTTGATAAAGATGGAAATGTGGTAGGTACATTGCCTGAGAAGACTACATTCTATCTTTACGGTACGGGTGCCGATAATGGTAAAGGAATCTATTTTGAAGCTGCAACTGAAGGAGGCGCGCAGACTCTTAAAAGTGCCGGAAAGGATAATAATGGCAATGAAGTTGGATCAAGTCTTCTTTATAGACTTGCCAAACGTCAGAATATTGTCAGAATGCAGGTTACAGTAACGAAAACTGTTGATGGCAAAGAAGGTAATCCTGAAACCACCATCAGGGATCTTACTGAGGAGGAAATGGCAAAGATTTTCAAAATTGACAGACCTTCAAGAGACGTTTTGCAGATTGGTGCCATTGTAGATGAGGACGGCACCAAAAGAACTGTGAAGCTTGCTGCCCGTAAATATACTCTTCAGCTGACAGAAAATCTGACATTCGCAGAGACGAATGAAGGCGGAGTTAAAACAGAGTATGCTCTGGTATATAATGATTCCGAAGGGGATAAACCTGTTGTACCTGCAACTGATGTGACTGCTACTCAAAATAAGGTAAACAATTTGTTACTGCGTAATGTGGGATATGCCGATAAGTATACCAACGGCATGGCTTATTATAATATTCCCATCAAACACTATGGATGGTATCGCGTGAATAACGATAATAGGAAGATTGAAGATGGGAATGAGGTGAAAAGTGATATCGACTGGTCCAAGACAAGAGTCGGAGACTTCGGCGTTGTCCGCAACCACCTTTACAATATTCAGGTTTCTAAGGTGAACGGTCTTGCTACCGCTATCTCGGATGAGTATACGCCTATAATTCCTCCTCAGGAGACGGATGAACGTCATGTGGCTTACCGTATATATATCCTCAACTGGGCTGTCTTACCGACTCAGTCCGAGGAACTCTGACGGAATCGAGACCGACAATCTGTGGATCATGGTCTGAACAGACCGTCACATCACGGAAAATTCCCGGGCCGTAGGCCTGTCTAAGGGTGGCAGGGGGTGATACCCCTGCCATTCACCAAATTAAATAAATAAACCGACTCATGAATATCAAGTTTCTTCATAAGTCATATCTATGGATTATGGCGTTTGCCGCTTCGGCATCCTTTTGTTCGTGCAAGGACTGGATATACGATGACCTGGATCCGTGTACGGTGACGTATAAGATCAAGTTCAGATATGATCACAATATGAAATATGCCGACGCCTTTCCTGCGGAAGTGCGCTCGGTAAATGTATGGGCTTTTGACGAGGAGGGTAATCTCGCCTGGCAGAGCGAAGCCGCCGGAGATCCCCTCTCTGATCCTGATTTCAGCATCACCGCAGATCTCGCCCCCGGCACCTATGATTTCATAGTGTGGGGAGGACTCGCACCGGCATCCCCGTTCAAGGTTGAGAACGCATCCCGTCCCGCACGCATGGAGGATCTCGGATGCGAGCTCCGGCTCTCCGACGGCCCTTCGGGAAAATATATGAACCATGAGCTGCCCGACGGCCTTTACTATGGACGCCTTGACGACGTGCGTCTCGAAGTGCGCGATACGGAGCATGTGGTGCAGACCGTCACCATCCCGCTCAAGAAGAACACCAACGAGGTGCAGGTTATCCTGCAGCATATCGACGGCTCCCCGATAGGGCGCACGGATTTCTCTGTCAGCATCAGCGCTGAAAACTCGTCGCTCTCCTGGGACAACGAGGTGCTCCCCTCCGACGCGTTCATCTACACTCCCTGGTCGACAGTCCACGGTTCCGCCGATATGGACAATCCCTCGGTGCGCGCCGCGGCTTCCACAAGAGACACCCAGACATCGGTCACCACACTTCTCAACGAGGTGGCGATGAACAGGATGATCGCCGGGAAAGAGCAGATCCTGACCGTGACGCGCAACACCGACGGACGCCAGGTGATACGCATACCTCTCATACAGTATCTCCTGCTTGTGAAAGGCAACTACCACCGTGATATCTCCGACCAGGAATATCTCGACCGTCAGGATGAATACTCCGTATTCTTCTTCCTCGACCATGACAACAACTGGTATATGGCCGGAGGTATATATATCAACGGATGGGCCGTGGTGCCCCCGCAGGAATCGGAAATGTAAAGAAGAAAGCGAGATGAAGCACATAAAGACATATAACTATCCTCGGAGGGTGTGGCGGTTCATGAATGCCGCTCTGCTTCTTGTTGCGTGTGCAATCGCGCCCTTTGGCTGCACCATCTCCGAAGAGCCCCTCCCTGAATGTCCCGGCAAAGGGGAGACTGTCCCCCTGAGGGTCAGCTTCTCGATGTCGGCTGCCTACGGCAAATCCCCTCTCTTCACCCGTACCGACCCCGACAACCATCCGGAGGTGGAGGCCGACAATCTCTGGGAAGACGCGATCGACATATCGTCTGGCGACTATGCCATCTATGCTTTCAACGACGCAGGCGAATGCACGTTCAGTTCGCGGGCGCTTCCTGCCGGAAGCGACGACCTGAAGGTGTTCGGCTCCCCGAGTTCCGGCTATGTTGTCAACTCCTATATCGGCGACGTCGATCTGACCGGTGTGGCCGACGAGATAACGTTCACCGTTGTGGTGATGGCGAATCTCGAAAGTGCCGGCGGCACATACCCCACCCCCGAAGTGAAATCGAAGAGCGAAGACGGAACTGCAACCGCCGGAACCTCCATCGCTGATTTTGAAAGTAACAAGGTAAGCTTTACTCTCCATTCGAGCAACACCAGCGGCTGGTATCCCGGAGAGGAATTCACTGATGGCGGTAAAACGATGACAGCCTTCATCCCGATGTATGGCAAAAAGCGATACAGGATAAAGAAGACTGTACTGTCAGATCCGGCCAATCCTCAGTATCAGCTGACCGATATCGCGCCCATGTACCTTCTCCGCGCCCTCGCCAAAGTCGAGATCATCGACGCCATAGACAAGGATGGCGACAGTGACTTCCCCGGTATAACTAATGTGACTGTTAATTCTTTCCGCAATAACGCCATGCTTGTACCTGATAATTTTAAAGAAGGATATCAAGTCGGTGGTTTGACTATCCCCACGCAAAGCAGCAATCAGAATGAGGCGCTTCCTATGCGGAAATTAAGAGGCGAGAAAACTGTAGCCTATGACAATGCAGGCAATGAAATAAAAAAAGAAGTCACGTTCTGGCGCTTCTATATTCCTGAGCAGGATCTGGGAACTACAAATCCGGTATTTAATGTGACATATCAGTATTATACTGATGAAACTACCCCTGTCGCGGTTGTAGGATCCGGAACTGTCAGCCTGAACAAGTATGCTGATTTTCAAAGCATGGTGATGCGCAATCATATCTACAGTGTCGCGATCACTGGATTGAACTCAAATATAGACCAGCTACTGTATTGGGTATGCCCGATGTACGAATACTCGGGAACAATACCGCCATTTGAATAATTAGAATATAATCGTATTATAATATGAAGTGCATTCATAATATTATATCACGTTTTTCCCGGATTATCCCGATGATTGTCGCGGTAGGAATCGGGATTTCATCATGCACCGATGAAATATCCATTCCCACCGCCGTGGATGGCCCGGAGGGAGAGCCTGCTGAGATTTCGCTTACCCTGTCGGTAGGCGACATGACTGCATATACACGTGCCTCTGATGATGACGATTATCGCCGTGTAAACTCTCTGTGGATAGGTATCTATAACGCGACGACAGGGAAACGCACATTCTCAGGAATGATGGATAGCGAGAATAACGGGTTCACGGCAGGATTAAAAGACCATGCCTCCGATTATTCGCTCAAAGGAATAAAAACGAAGTCAGGACGAAGTTTTATCGTGGCTGTGGCCAATCCTGAAAATTACACCGCCATGGTCGCAGGCGCGCAACAGCCGGAAGATAACGCCCTGCAGTCTATCCTTCAGAACTATGCCGATGACTGGGATAAGTATAAGTCGATCGTGGTGACAGGGAAACTTCTTCAGAACGGCACTATGATAGATATTGAGGCTCCGACAGTTGATGATAATTCCGGACTGTTGATGAGCGGTCTCTATGCGGCAGCCGGTGTCGGTGATCCGGTATCGTCCGAGACCCCGGCATATATTGCCGCAGGAACGGATAAACTCACAGGAAGAATACATCTCCGCCGACTCGTGAGCCATATAAATTTCTCTATAAAGGCTGGCGGAGATGTAGTGGAGATTATCCCGCAGAGCTATCAGGTGCATCGTGCGCCCTATGCTTCATGGCTGCATGAGCACACGGCTTCGGCTGATATTCTGAATGCAGGCGATGCACTTTGTGCCTCATATGATGACAATCAGGAATATTACAAATCTTCGCTTGTATATTCCTCTACATTCATATCGCACAATGAGAATGAAGGCACATATTCATTCGACTTCTGGCAGATGGAGAATAAACGGGTTGGACTCGAATCATGTGGAGAATATGCCGACAGGGAGAAGGAATTCGGTAAAAATGGACAGTATACCCCTTCAGATCCGGATGCAAGTTATGAAGGTTCCGGTATCTTCATGTCACTCTCCGGGTTTGAGAATCCGGATCTCAACAATATGGCGACATATGTCGATATTCCATGTATCGTGAAATATAAGGAAAAAACGACCGATGCCAATGCAAAGCCGAATGATATTCCGGATGACGAAAACAATCTGCCGGGTGATGATAACAAATACCTTGACGCGGGACGCACGCGGACTGCTAACATAACCTACCGTGTGCATCTCGGATATGTCACTCCTACAGATAATGCTGAAGCAAATCCTGATCCCCGTGATTTCAATTGCTACAGGAACTCGGATTATACATATAATATGACCGTCACAAACCTCCATAATGTTATTCTCGAGGCTTTCCGTAAAGGCGAAAATCAACCGGGAGGTTTCGGCGATGTCACAGACGTGACAGATGAATTCTATAGCCTTGACGCGCACTACGGCGTATTCAATATTTATCTGACCGAGGAGGATATCGCAAGTTTCTCTTACCGCATGATATCCTATGAAAGCAACGTGGAGCATGAGATAAAAGGGGAGAAAGGTAAGAATGGAGAGGGTAGTGTTATTCCGGTAATTGATAATACCAACCGAAAGTTTTACAATTGGATTATATTTGTATATAACGACGGGATAACGACACCGGATGCTTCGAGCGATAGTCAGAAGAGAAGTATTATGGCTTTCCCGGATACAGATGCGAAGAAATTGTATATGAACGATTTCCTTACAAGGACAGACTTGAAGGAAGGTTGGTATACGGTTTTTGTGAATGAATATACATATGAGACAGGTGCGGATGAATCGGGCACGAATCCTAACTGGAAAACATATGTAAACCAGCCAAACCGGATGTTTTGGATAAATGTGGCCCAGAAGAAGTCTGCTGATGGAGCAAGCACGTTCTATATGGCCAAATATGCGGGTTCGCAAAGGTCTATCCAGACATATTATAATATGGATGCAGCCGACTGCACGACAGCCGTAGGCGTGGAGCATGAGAACGAAAATTTTGGAATGAATATCCGCTGGACGTACCCTACAGGTGATGTCAACTTAAATGCTGATAACGGACGAAGGAATGTATGGAACAGCCTGCCGTCAGGGAGAAGCTGGGATGATTGTGTCTCACGTACATCCTGGCAAAAAGTAGGGGCAATCACAAATACGGATGTCCAGAATCTTCTTTCTGATGCAGAAAAAGCGGGAGGCTATCGTAATGTTCCACAGATGAGTCTTTTGAATTATAATTCAGATCTTACTACCAGTTCAGATAGACCGGCGGGAATACGTGATGACAGATATGATCCACAGGGTTCCGGAGCAGACAAACAATATGTGCAGGCCATCTATAGCTGCATGAATCGTAATCGCGATGAAAACGGTGATGGTATTATAACGCAGAACGAACTCAAATGGTATCTTCCCTCATCCGGAAAGTACTTACGTGTGATTCTCGGACGAAACTCTCTCCCGTCTCCTATCATGAGTTACAACTACAGTAAGCTGCCGGCTGCTGCTTCTTCAGGGGAAAACGGAATTTTCCATTATATCTCAAGTGATAATAAGGTTGTGTGGGCTGATGAAGGCATGTCCTCAAGTCAGTTTTACCAGACCACTGCTCCTGGTAATAACTCTACATCTCATGTATCTGCACCGTGGCAAGTAAGGTGTATACGCAACCTTGGTACGGATCTCTCTTCTGTTGCTACTGGAAACAATGATGGGGTGACACCTGCCTATGAATATACTTTGAATGGCACATCTGCTACAATAAAGGTGACGCACTATCTTGACCAGACATTAAGGAATCCAACTGTGGATCCTTTGCCGATTCATAAGACCAACAGCCCATACAATAGATTGGGAAGATATGGTTTTGAGGTCGCCTTTCGTGGTAATAATGTGACTGCTTCATCGACTGAGGAAGAGATAAGCAAAAGCTATAGGAGGGGGGATAATCAAGCTCTTTTCAAAAGATACATGGAAGCAGGTCTGTCCAATAATGATATTCAAAATAATCCATGTTACCGATTAAATAATAGTACGTCCGGTAAAAAAGGATGGCGGCTTCCCAATCAAAAAGAATTGACAATAATGATGAAGTTGAATATTCTTGGAATAACTGATAACTATGATCATTATGTGATAAGTTGTACTTCCGAATATTGGAATAATGCGGGAAATTCATCTCAGGATGAAATTGACTTATTACAATTCCGTTTGGCTGCTGCTAAAATCAAGAATAATACAGATCCCGGTATGACACAGATATTTTATAATCGAGATGAGACAAATGGAGCCAATGATGTCCGTGTGCTTCTCCGTTGTGTCCGCGATCTTCAGCCAGATGATTTATAATTGTTGAAAATTGAAATAATACCCCCCTCGATTCTGAATGCGAAGTTTCAATCCGGGATGCGGGGCGCCTTGGGCGCTCCGCAGAGGATATTTTCATGTGGCACCAGTTCGTGTTATCTGAAAAAAGCCGGGCAGCCGGATGTCGTGATGACAGACGTGTCCTGGTTGTATAAGTAGTAAGTAAAATTCAAATTTGGGCATTAAATTCTAATGGCGGCGCATCCCGGCAATGGGTGCGCCGCCTTTTCTCAATTAGTAATTAGGAATTTGCAGTTAGTAATTGAAACCTCCATCCCCTTGTTATTCCCCTCTTCTTAAGCCCGGCGTTGCCGGGCGTAGTGTGCCGCGGCCGAATGCCGTGGTCTCCGTCCTCGTCCCCTAAACCCTCAACCAGCGGAAAACGGAAAACTGAAAACTGACAACTGAAAACTGAAAACGGACAACGGAAAATCAAGATAGCATTGCAGAATATTCTGAATGCTCGTCGGCCATGTTTTTAATCTCGAGATTTGCGATTTTCAATAATTCGGAGGCACGCTCGACTTCATTCCCGATCTCAATCATTTTTCGTGCGATTATTCTTATTTTCTCCCATCGGTCGTATTTTTCCCATATGTCACGACGATGACTTACAAGATCTGTCCGATGGTTCAGTCTTAGAAGGTTGATCGTGTATCTGCCTTTGGCGCTTTCTTCCCCATTTATTATTTTAGGGACCACTATATGCTGATGGAATTCTATATATAACGCAGGATTCTCTTTTGCCGGATTGATTAGCAACGGACGCTCACGGGAAATATCCCGGTGAGCAATGTCGCGTCGCGATTCATCTTCTAATGCGAAATGATTGGCCTTGTAGGATACATTGCATTTTGAACAGCTCAACAAGAGATTATCCCAATCATAGGCGAGCCAGTAATAGCCCGGTTTCTGCAGCTTTCTTTCTGGCGGAACAGAATAACCTCCCTTAGGGCGGAAATGTTCGATATGTCCGAAATCTCCGTTCAATCTGCATTCGCAATATGCACACTTGGAATGCTGATCTTTATGAAGCTGTCTTTTCACATCCTCCCCTTTATAGAATGCGGGGTTAATCTGGGATTCTGATTCGGGTGGAAGAAGTTTGGCCAGAGAAGGTGGTATCTTATCAGATTTATGTATCTGTCTCATATCTTTATCCCCATATTCGTGGCTATCTCTGCAAGAAGTCTGCCGGCTGTGATCTCATTAGGAGTATCTCCTCCACGCAACACAGAGAGATCGCGGTTGAGGTAGTCGAGCTCTTGCTGTTCTGCTTGGGAAAGTTGTGATTTTCCAAGCAGTTCGTCTCTTCTTTTAATCTTTGTGTCCCATATTGGGGAACGCAGTGATTCCAGTCCAAAAAGATCACTCAGCAGAATCTGTCCTATGTCCATGGTGGTGAGATCCTGACAGACTCTCAGGTCATCATATTGTCCGGCATTGTCGATATGGATGATCTGGGCTTTGGACGACGCTCCAGTGATTATTATCGGACTGTGAGTAGTCAGTAGGAACTGGATATTGGGGAATGTAGACAGAAGCTGGTCGATTACAATGCGTTGCCATCTGGGGTGAAGATGCAGGTCAATCTCGTCTATCAGGATAATTCCGGAAGTCTGCAAAGGATCAGTCATTGTCGGGTTGGCTTCAGCCATCCTTGAGGCAATATCCGCAACCATTGCGATAATGATCTTATATCCATCACTCATCTGTTCTATACGTAGGGTGCGATCCTGACAGATGCCGCTCTCTTCAGTCATGACAAACCGGAGAGGGTGGAGCTCGATGCGTGGTGAATGATATTTCTTTCCTACAAAAATGTTCAGAGCCTTTCTCACAGCCTCCAATGCCGGTAACTTATAGTCAAAGTCACGCAGCTTTTCACGTTGACGTCGTTCCTCATCTTCCATAAGGTCAAACCATGCGAAGAAGCTCTTGAAATCCGTGGAGGGTGTCAGGGCATTATTATAACAATCCCATCGCTCAAAACTTTTCTGAAAATTCCTTTTTCTTTCCGGTGCATTTATGCGTCCTCTGCCTGTCCCATAATAAGCGAAGACAGGTAATTCCACAGGATTGTCGGACGTAATCCGGTTTTTAAGATCAATGGCAACCTGTTTCATCTCTTTAAGATCGCTTTCAGGAGCTTTCCCAAAACCTTTACGGGTTCTGGATTCAGATATTGTGCTTCCATCTCCAATGGAGAAACTCCCGCTGATCTCAAGATAATCGCTCAGACGTCCTTCCTGGTCTATATGGACATCTGACTCGGAGATCATTTTGTCGGGAATTGCCGGGAACTGAGCAAGAAAAGGACTTATCAGGAGCGCTATGCTGTCGAGCATGGTTGTCTTGCCACAGCCGTTATTCCCTAAGAATATGGTCGCGTTGTGATTTTGGGAGAACTCTATGACAGGAAAGCCCTCACCGATAATTCTGATATTTCTAAGCTTTAGTTTCTCTATCCTCATCTTGCCGAAAGGTTTGATATGCAAATTTAGATAAAAATCGTGAGATTTTATGCTAAGTGCATAAGAAAGTCAATTCCCGTTGTCCGTTTTCCGTTTTGAGCGGTCAGTTGTCATTAGTTGTCAGACTGGTCAGACAGGTCCAACCGGTCTGACGAAGTCGAACGCCCAACCCCCAACTGACAACAGAAAACAGACAACTGAAAACAGAAAACTGACAACGGAAAAGTTGCGGAATAAAAATCCCCACCCCAAATCCCGTATTAACTTTGCCCCCGGAAACAGGAAAGAAGAGTCT
>PPYF01067206.1_pt1 | contig 11574 bp, 7 predicted proteins | sample 1559871 | NCBI WGS metagenome assembly PPYF01 (sample SAMN08240021, study PRJNA423297) | Human gut metagenome, whole genome shotgun sequencing project. | reverse complement strand
ATTTATCTATTATTATTTTTCATTCTTATTTATCCGGATTACCGTAAATGAATAAGCCGGCAATTCATACCCGAATTTCTCGCTTACCTCTATTGTACCGGATACAGGACGAACCTGTTGGTCTGTCGGTTTTCCTGCCAAAACCGTCTTTACGGCAGTGGTGTTCATTCCTTCCAAAGAGGGGAGCTCCACTTGCGCATTCACCGCTACCGGCAGCAGATTCACCAGTTTCACGATCATATTTCCTGTCTTTCCGTCGCGAACTACCGACACGCCTATCCGTTTCTTCACCGCATCTTGTGCATTATCCAAAGTCACGGAAGAAGCGATGTATTCACTGCCCGCATTTTGTCCGTACATCTGCTGCGCATAGTAACCTACGGTGGGTTTTACCTCCGTATTATTGAAATAAATCAAATCCGGATTCCACTGGGTATGTCCCTCCTTAGCCAGTAACGGAGCGTAAGAAGTCATGGTCACCACATCGGCATTACGCTCCACGGAAGTCAGGTACAAGGCCTCGGCCAAAGCTGTTTCTATATTGTTGGGACGTCCCGGCAAATGAGCCGCATACTCTCCCAAATACACTTTCGCCTTGTTACGGTCATAACGGTCATAGAAATCCTGATTGTTGATAAACCATCCCGGGGTGTTATAATAATGTTCGTCCACCATCGGAATACCCATCTTAGTGGCGAATTTCCAGCCTTCCTCATAATCACTGCCCTCATAGAACGGACCTACCGTTCCGATAACGGTCACTTCGGGATATTTCTCCTTCACCGCATTGAAAATCATGGTGAAACGTTCTTCAAAGATATCGGTAATCAAATCCTCGTTACCAATACCGATGTACTTCAGATTGAAAGGTTTGGGATGTCCGGCTTGCGCACGCTTCTTTCCCCACACGGTCTTCTTCGCATCTCCATTCGCATATTCTATCAAATCCAGTACATCCTGCACGTACTGCGGCATTTCCTCCATCGGGATTCCGCCTTGCTGACCGCCGCAACCCAGTTCGCCTACCGAGTGATGACTGCAAGTACCCGAATTCTGACAAGGCACTCCGGCTGCCACTACAGGAACAGGTTCGGCCCCCATATCCTCGCAGAACAAAAAATATTCATGATATCCCAGACCGCGGGTCTGATGATACCCCCACAAATTGCGCAGAGGCTTGCGTTCCTCCAACGCTCCTATAGAGCCTTTCCAATCATAAATATTGTCCACACCATCTCCGTGAGCCACACATCCGCCGGGGAAACGGACAAAACGGGGATGAAGGTCCGCCAAAGTCTGTGCCAAATCGGCGCGCAGCCCGTTCTTCCTGCCTTTAAATGTATTCTGTGGGAAAAGAGAAACCATATCCAAGGCATACTTCCCAGCCATCTGCGGACAAACGGACAACACTGAGCATTGTTAGCATGGATGGGACTGTCCTCACTGACAGACAGTTCCGCATCAGTACCCTGTATACTCCACGCATACGTGCTGTTCCAGTTCTTATCTCTTGCACCGTCTTTGGCAGAATATTCAAAATCACGGTTCTGAACCAGCTCCGCATAAAGTCCACCATCGGCTCCATAATTGATATCCTCAAAGAAAATACCTATCAGATGCTCACTAATAGGCTTCACCCGTCCGGCATCCACCCGGATGGTGGCAGTGACCGGTTTCAGTCCGGCAAAGCGGACGGCATCCTGTTCGGTACGCTCATTATTCTGTATATCGCGGAATTTCTTATGCTCAGCAAAACGAATCAACTGTTCTATATCCGCATAAGGTACTTTCTGCATATAACCGTTCAAGGTATCTTTATCAAGGACAATCTGCCGGGCAGTGACCAGTCGGGGCACGGCAGGCTTCTCCGCATTGACATATTGTTGGGGAGCCCACTTCAACAAGTCGGAAGAATGGGAAGTACCCCATACTTTTCCGCTGGGGGTAAGCTGCCACCGGCAATACCAACGTCCATCTTCCGCTTTTTCCAGAAGAGGTTTAATCATTCTCTTTTCCGCCCCCCAACGCCCGAAATCACATTTCAGATAGGCAAAGCCGTCGGATACACTCAGCCACTTGTCGCCATCGGGACTCCATGCGAATTTCAGTCCGCTGCGTCCCTCGTCTTCCGGATGGGCGTAAGAGAAGATGTAGACCGAATCGGGCTCATTATATACTTTTTCCACGGCAGCACAGACGGATTGGCCTGCTGCCAATGAGGCGATTGCCAGAGATAATAAGGTCTTTTTCATGGTATATGCTTTATTGTCATGTTTCTTTTATAACGTGGGAACAACCTTCCTGATGGTTCCATCCGGATTAAATTCCATACGGTCTATACATACTTCACGATGCACGCCAGGACCCTTCTCACGATCTATAAAGTTCTTATTAATACGATGATATACAATGTACCACTCATCCGTACCCGGAATTTGTAGGACTGCATTGTGCGCAGGTCCATAGATTTCCTTTGCAGGATCCTGAATCAGTACCACCGGTTTCTTAGCAACCTTTATAGGACCTAGCGGAGATTTCGACGTACCGTATGCCACATGATAGTTGGGCGAACCGGTATCATCCACCGACCACATAAAGTAGTAAAGACCATTACGATAGAACACATATGCCGCTTCACGGAAAGCGTAATCTTTCAGACTTCCTCCTTTCGGTGTCAATACGGTCAAGGTATTCTTTTTGATGGAAACCATATCCTCATTCAGTTCGGCGCCCGCCATATAACCATTGCCCCAGTACAGATAGGATTTTCCCGAAACCGGATCATACTTTCCATCCACCATTTTCTCTTCAATGCACGGAGCCCATGCGTTTCCATCCGCCCATGCCACCTGATCGGATTTCAAATCAAGCATCACCCCTTCATCTTTCCAGTCCTTCAGATTATCCGAAGAGAAGACACTGAAATACCATCCGCCCCATCCGGGCTGTCCGTCGGTGGTGGAATAGATATAATATTTTTTAGTCTGATGAGAATACAATATCTCGGGGTCAGCATGGAAACCTTGCAGCACGGGATTGTTGGGAATCGTCATATTGCCCATTTCCTTTGAAGGCCATTTGTCGGTGATGCGCTTCAACTCGGCACGGGTAATGGGGATGATAGTTCCGTGACGCGGATGAAAATTCATCTTCACCTCACTGTCTATCACTTTAAAGTTTTTCAAATCGGTCGTTTCGGTAAACTGGTATTTACCTTTCATATAGACATCATACATCAAGATGTATTTATTCTGACCTATCAGTTTGAAAGTTCCCGCACCTTCCACCGCTTCCGGGGTCTGCTGCTTGTAGTCGGGTTCTTCCTCCCATTGTTATTTTCCGGCTTCCGCATCGAAGATAGTCTGAGGAGCCCATACCCGTTTCAGTTTTTCCTGGCCGGCATAACATTTCTGCATATTGATGACAGAATGGTTCCAGTTCACCAAGTCTGTAGATTTCAACAACACCATGGCACGATTGGAATCCCATCCATTGTCAGAAACCATATCGGTAACCACCATATAGAATGTCTTTCCGTCTTCGCAACGCAGGATATGCGGATCGCGCACACCACCGGTAGAACTGATGATTTTGGAATCAATGACAGGTTTGTTGTCATTCAGTGCCCAATAGGTATATCCGTCCGTACTTACCGCATAGCATACGGCTTCCTCGCTGATGTGGTTACCTGTAAAATAGGTAAAGAGATAAGCTATGTAATCTTTTTCGGCTACATTGTTTTGTTTGGAAATAATCTGCTGCGCCCCTGCCATCCAAGGTAGCAAACAGGCAAATAAGGTGATAAAAAATTTGTTTTTCATATAATTAGTCCTGAATTTGTTTGATGCAAAGATATAGTATAGGAACCTATTTTCAGGTATATAAATCTTTCAAAAGAGGGACTTTATTCGGTCAAATGGAGGAAAAATGGAAGTTTATGAAAGACTGGCATAGAAAAAAACAAAAAGTTCTTCCCTATTAAACTACAGTTTCAGTAAAAGAAAAAAGCAAAAGAATCAGCTACACAATAAATTCTGATTATTCATTATAAATGATAACTATTAGCGAAATATATTCAGTTTTCATCACACCTTTTGAGAAAGATACAAAAATAATCCTTAGAAAGGACATATTTAACATTTCTATCCATATGAATTTCATTGTTTGATTTCTCAAGCAATATGTACCATTCTACTTCCTCGCTAGATACAAAATAACAAGAATAACCCACAAAAAACTACAGCAGGTTAGTCATAACCTGTAATTTATTAAGAATAACAAAAAAAAATAAAAGAAAAGATAGCGTTATATTCTTATAAAATAATACATTTGCAGCAACTGAAATAGAAAGGGAATAAGATCCCTAAACCAAACTATTTACTAATTTAACCTTATTAATCTATGCAATTCTACCAGAAAAGAAGGGAAAATTGTGTAAAGACACACGTAATTTTGAAAAAAGCCTCTTTTTATGCGTGTCTTACACTATTTGCCGGAATGGCTTTCCCAATGCCTTTGTGGGCTTCGCAGTCAACTGCCATCGTGCAACAGCATGTCAAACAAATTACAGGTATCGTAAATGATACAAGCGGAGCTCCTGTAATCGGTGCCAATGTAGTAGAAGTGGGAAGCACCAACGGTACTATTACAGATGTGGATGGCAAATTCACATTAAATGTATCCGTAGGGGCTAAACTGAAAGTTTCGTATATCGGTTACAACGACCAACAAATTACCGTAGGCAACAGCAACAGTTACACCATTATCTTGAAAGAAGATACAGAATCTTTAGATGAAGTGGTAGTAGTAGGATACGGTACTCAAAAAAAAGTAAACCTGACAGGTTCTGTGGCAACCATCTCATCCGATAAGCTAGTCAACCGCACCAGTGCCAATGTCACCAACATGCTGGCAGGACAAATGCCAGGTGTCACCATTATCCAAAATACCGGTCAGCCGGGAGCTGATGCCGGAGTACTGCGTGTGCGTGGTCTAGGAACTATGGGAGATGCCAGTGCCATGGTTGTGGTGGATGGGGTAGAATCTACCATGAGCAGCGTGGACCCCAACGATATTGAAAACATCTCTATATTAAAAGATGCAGCCGCCTCAGCCATTTATGGTGTACGTGCTGCCAATGGCGTTATCCTTATCACAACCAAAAAGGGAACCAAAGGACGTACCATTGTATCATACGATGGATATGTAGGCTGGCAAAGTGCCTCACGTATGCCCAAATTTTTGGATTCTTACAATTATGCAGTGCTGATGAATGAAGCTTACACCAATGACGGTTTGAAAGGTCCGTATGACGAAACAGCCCTACAAAAGTTCAAAGACGGAAGTGATCCTGACTTTTATCCCAATTCCGACTGGCTGGGTACGCTATTAAGTGAAAACGGCCTGTTCAACAACCATCACTTGAGTATCAAAGGCGGTGGAGACAAAGTAACTTACTCGCTGGCATTCAACTATCATGATAAAGACGGATTGATAGTCAATACCAACTACAACAAGTTCAATGTACGTGCCAACATTGACGCTCAGATAAACAGTCGTCTGAAACTGACTACAAATATGGCGGTATACCGCAGTAATATGACTGCTCCGGCGGCAGGTATCAGCAACCTGATGCACTATGCTTTCCGTGAGACTCCGGTTACTCCCATCCAATTGAGCAACGGCAACTATGCTTTATTCAAAAACGAGCACAACTCCGTAGCCTATGCACGTGAAGGAGGAACCTACAAAGAGATAAACAGCAATTTCCAAGGTAACGTAGGAATGGAACTGGACATCATAGACGGACTGAAACTGAGAGGAGTCGCCGCCTCGACTTTCAACCTGACCGACAATCCCACCCACGTCAATACTATGACATTCTATCAGGCAGGTTCAGACACACCGGTAAAGAAAACCACTAACTCCATCACAGAATATGACATCAAAAGTATGGAACTGAACTTGCAAGCTTATCTGGACTATAATAAAACCTTCGGCAAACACACAATAGGAGCCTTATTAGGTTACTCACAAATTTATAAACAGACACGCTATCTGCAAGCTTACCGTAAGAACCTGCCCAACTCCAACTCACTGGACCAGATCAACGCCGGTGAAGTGACAGGACAGACAACATACGGTACAGAAATAGAATACGCCCTCCGCTCAGCTTTCGGACGCGTGAATTATTCATACGATGACCGCTATCTGCTAGAAGCCAACCTGCGTTATGACGGCACTTCACGCTTCCCCAAGAACAACCGCTTCGGCGCATTCCCCTCTTTCTCCATCGGATGGAGAATCTCGGAAGAAGAGTTCTTCAAAGCCGATTGGGTGGATAATTTGAAACTACGTGCATCATGGGGATTGCTAGGTAATCAGGAAACCGTAAACTCGGACAACAGTTCTAACTATTATCCGTATCAGAACACCTATCTGTTCGGTTATGACTATAGTTTCGGCAACACTTTGACTCCGGGTATTTCCATTTCCAACCCGATGGCTAACCAAGATATTACGTGGGAGAAAACCGATCAATGGAACGTAGGTGTGGACGCCGCTTTTTTGGGCAATAAACTGACATTGGGCGCAGACTGGTTCCGCAAGGAAACACGGGACATATTACTGCAACTTCCAGTTCCCAACATGATGGGAGTCAGCGCTCCGATGCAAAATGCCGGCGTAGTGCGTAATACCGGTATCGAACTGCAACTGGGACATAACAACCGTATCAATGATTGGAGCTATTCTATCGGAGCCAATTTCAGCTATGTAACTACCAAAATCATGGATTTGAAAGGCGGTGACACACCGGGGCAATCCGTAGGCGACCCACTGTGGGCATATTACGGCTACGTATGCGACGGCATCTTCCAAAACGAAGAAGAGATCAAGAATCATCCTACACAGAGCATGGGTACTCCGGTTCCGGGTGACTTAAAATACCGTGACCTGAACGGAGACAAAGTAGTAGACAGCAAAGACCGGCAAGTATTGGGTTCCTACTTCCCGAAAATCAACTTCGGTCTGAATCTTTCAGTTCAATATAAAGACTTCGACCTAAGTGCACTGCTGCAAGGTGCAGCTGATGTAAAGAGTGCTCCTGTAGCTGAAATCAGATATGCCTTCTACAATGGCGGTAAAGTAACGGAACAGCATCTGGACCGTTGGACTCCGGAAAACCCGAATGCCACTTATCCCCGATTATCCATGAGTGACTCCAAAAACCGCGTGACTTCCAGTTTCTGGATGCAGGATGCCTCTTATGCCAAGCTGAGAAACCTGCAAGTAGGTTACAGCCTGCCCAAACAGCTGATATCCAAATACGGAATCAGCCGTCTGAGAGTGTATTGCAGTATCGACAATCTCTTTATGATTTCCGGCTTCGACGGTGTAGACCCCGAAGCCATCAGCGGCAACTATTATCCATTGACCCGAAATTATTCCTTCGGTCTGAATGTAACATTCTAAACACTGACAACTATGAGACTAAAATATAACTTTATAGGATTAATATTGGCATGCGGCCTTGGTCTGAGCTCTTGCAATGACAGTTTTCTGGACAGAAATCCTAAAGACCAATTATCCGATGCATCTTTCTGGAAAAACGCAGAAGATGCCCAGAAATTTGCAACCGGAATTTATCTGTATCTGATAGAACCGGAAAACCATACTATCATGACAGACTGCTACACAGATAATGCCATTCCTGTACATGTCACAGCCGAACAGGGACAGTTATCTGCTGGTACGGCAACTTCCAGCAACCCACATTTCCTACAATTATGGAAAAATGCCTATCAATGCATCCGCAGATGCCTGGTATTTTACGAACATATAGGCGATGTGCCGATGGATGAAAAAGAAAAAGCGCAACTGACAGCCGAAGTACAGTTTCTCGAAGCTTTCTCATACGCTAACATATTAAAATATATGGGTGGCGCCTCCCTGCTGGATCATCCGTTGGAACTGAACGAGAAACTTCCTTCACGCAGTTCTGAAGAGGAGACTTATAATCATATAGTAGGATTATTGGATAAAGCAGCAGCCAGCTTGCCCGATATCCGCAGCAACAGTGACCACGGAAAACCGAGTGCCGGAGCCTGCTACGCACTGAAAGCCAGAGTTGCTTTCTACGCACACAAATATGATGTGGCGGAAGCCGCCGCACGCAAAGTAATGGGCATGAATGTGTATGGACTGTATGATAACTATGGTGACTTGTTCCAACCTGTAGCAGAGTTATGTAACGAAATCATCTTTGATCGCGAATATCTAGAAAACCCGAAAAACTCCAATGAAGGCAGTTATATAGGACAGTTCTTCGCTCCCGTCATGATGGGAGGATGGGAAGCTTTATCACCTACTCAAGACTTGATAGACTCCTATCCATGCAAAGATGGCAAATCAATCAAAGAGTCTCCTTTCTATAATCCGGAAGACCCGTTTGCCGACCGTGACCCCCGTCTAGGCTTCTCTGTACTGTGGAACGGGTCACAAATAGCAGGAAAGACTTTCAACCTGAACAATATGGGAGATGGCAGCCATACCCGTACAGGATATAGCATGAAAAAGTATATCAATCCGGACAATGACGGTATCAATAATTATGACTGGACCAACTTTATCTATATCCGCTATGCAGAAGTGCTGCTGACCTTCGCCGAGGCTCGTAACGAAAATCTGTCTGCTCCGGATACGGAAGTATATGATGCGGTCAATCAAATCCGTCAGCGTCCCAGCGTAAATCTTCCTCCTCTGCCTTCCGGCTTATCCAAAGATCAAATGCGCGAAGCTATCCGTTTGGAACGTCGTTTGGAATTTGCTTTCGAGGGAATGCACCTGTTTGATACCCGTAGCTATAAAACAACTGAAAAGGATGTTACTAAACCAGTATACGGGGTAAATGCAAAAGGAGAAAGCATTTTTATTGAAACCCGCAAGTTCAACGCCAACCGTGACTATCTGTGGGCTATCCCCTTGGAAGAGGTAGACCTGGCTCAGGGTGCACTGAAACAGAATCCGGGTTGGGATTAACCCGGTCATTTATTTGGAGGGACAGACTCATAAAGCTGTCCCTCCAACTCTTTCTACACATCTCTTTTCATTGAAGGCAAAAGTAATTACCTTTCCTCTCGAAAAAAGATAAAGCACTTTCAAGGAATATATGGTTTTCCCACCACCAATTTATCTCTGGAAAAATCGACTTCAAACAAGTGAGGAATACGAATATAACGCCCGTTTACATCTTTATGACTATGTACAGACATCAACCATTTACCGTCCAAGGTCTGAAACAACATCCCATGACCGAAATTGGGAGGAGTAATCGGGTCTTTCTCCTGTATCCATGGTCCATCCAAGGTTCCGCTTTCAGAATAAGCCACTCCCTGAGTGTACACATTATAAATCCAACTAGTCCAAATCATACCGAGTCTACCTGTTCCTGTACGGAACAGATACGGACCGTCAGTGACTTTATTCGGTTTGTCCTTGCCATCCGCATCTTTTTCACGGCTCCACGGCGATTCGCTGGCACGGAACAGCAATTTCCCTTCGCCTATGGTTCCACTTAAGTCAGGCTTCAGTTCTATTTTCTCTATCGTACCGTCCAAGGCTTGCAACCATTCATAACAATATACCATATAAGGCTTTCCGTCCTTATCCACCCAGAAAGTCCCATCCAAGGTTGGTTTATCAGCAGGCAGGTAAGTGGAATCCTTCATCGGAACGTAAGGTCCGTCCGGGTTATCGCTCACCAAAACATGACTGGCACGGCGCTCTATTACATTCCCTTGTACCGTATCAATCTTCACCGCCTGATTGGTGAAAGTGGCAAAATAATAATACTTGCCCTTATACGGATGTAACTCGGCAGCCCAAATCATTGGTTTCGGTCCCATCCACGAACCGGAATCAGTCTTTGCCACATGAAACGGTCCTTCCCAAAGTTTCAAATCCTTGCTTTTCCAAAGCATACCGCCGGTTCCGGTCATATAATACATAGCCGTCTTCCTGTCTGCCAAAATGCAAGGGTCACTCAGTACAATAGAATCCAAAGGCACTTCCTTCCGTCTTTCCTGCTGACGTTCTTGGCAAGCAGACACCAGCCACGAAAGAGAAAAACCTAACAACAAAAACAATCCAATCTTTTTCATGCATATTCTATTTTAAGTTTCACAAATTCGACATTACAAATATACGAACCTAGAAAGGTAATGAAAACAGAAAGGCACATTTCCTCACGAAATATGCCTTCAATTCTAACTTAACCTAACCTAAAATTCTATTATCACATCACAGTATGTTAACCTTCTTCCTAAAAACCTATCTTTAATACCTATTATCTCTTTTTACCGATAGCAAAGATAAAAAATCTGATTGACAACCATAGGGGTAAAATCGAGCAAGATGGATGCAATAATCAGTCAAGAACAGACTATTGCACTATTTTCCATCCTTCAGACTATTTTCAACAGGGATTACTGAAAGAAATCCAGTGTCCAGTTGTCCATCCACTCCACGTATGGAATTCCTTCCTTGAATTGAACAGGTAACCAAATGTAACGGGCATCACTGGGATGCTCCGGACGCCAGATATCCGCCATAAATATAAAGGCGTCTTTCTTCCCCTCCACTTTCAGAATATAAGTGCTCTGTCCGCCAAACGTAAGTTCCGACTTAGGTCCCACACAAGGGTTGGGATGCTGAGACCACGGTCCGAAGATGGAAGAAGACGAGAACATACGAGCCTCATTGGGAGCCCAACCGGTACAACCGGAAGTGATCATCCAGTAGGTTCCGTCTTTTTTGAAGATAGCAGGTGCCTCATTGTGTCCTGCCGGAGCCACACGCACATAATTCCCTGTGTGTGAAAGATAGTCATCGCTCAATTCCGCTATTTGGAGTGTGAGGTTTTCTTCGGAAGAGTAAATATGGTAGGCTTTACCATCCTCATCTACATAAAGAGTCATATCGCGAGACATCTGTCCGCCATCCAAATCACGCTTTACTATCAAGCCTTTGTTCACAGCATCCGTCCATTCGGGAGTCCACCATTTTTCATAATTCTTGGCATTCAGAGTATCCAGCACTGCAACAGCCTGTCCGTCCATATCAACAGGCAGCTTACCAGCATTGACACGTCCCGAACGGATGAAACGGTAAGGACCGGCAGGAGTATCACTGACTGCTACCCCGGCACGGGCGGCTGCATAACCTTTTCCTTTCAATTCCAGATGGAACCACATCACAAACTTCCCTGTTTTCGCATTATATATCACTTTAGGACGTTCCAATATACATCCACGCGCTATGTCGCTGCTGTCGTTATCAACAACAGAAAGCGCTACGCCTTCGTTCTTCCAGTCAGTAAGATTCCGAGAAGAATAGCACATTACTCCCACCATGGCACTGCTGGTAGTATCACATTTATTCTCACCGAACCAATAGTATGTTCCATCATGGTACATTACTCCGCCCCCATGGGCATTGATATGCTCTCCGTTGTTATCAGGCCATATCTCACCTGAACGAATGGGTTGCAACGGTTCATTGCTGCATCCGCAAAAG
>PPYF01103451.1_pt1 | contig 11575 bp, 10 predicted proteins | sample 1559871 | NCBI WGS metagenome assembly PPYF01 (sample SAMN08240021, study PRJNA423297) | Human gut metagenome, whole genome shotgun sequencing project. | reverse complement strand
GAAAAAATATATATTTTGTACACAAGAGTTTGCTATAATACTTTTAAACCGTTAAGAAAAGAGGAAAATATATGGCGATAAACATTCTTGTAGTAGATGATGAAGAGGCGATTGCAGATTTAGTAGAAGTATATTTAAAAAGCGAAAATTACAATGTGCTGAAATGTTACAACGGAAAAGATGCGTTAAAGTGTGTAGAGAAAGAGGATATTGACCTTGCAATTTTAGATGTGATGCTTCCGGATATCGATGGATTTGATATCTGTCAGAAGATTCGTGAGAATTATCACTTTCCGGTGATTATGCTGACTGCAAGAGACGAGAACATTGACAAGATTACCGGACTTACGATAGGGGCAGACGATTATATCACAAAACCATTCCAGATGCTGGAGCTTGTTGCAAGAGTCAAAGCACAGCTTCGCAGAGTGACGAAGTACAATCAGCAGGATGTAAAGATGAATGAAAATGTGATCATCATCGGCGGTCTGGTTGTAGACAAAGAGAACCATGAATGCACGATCAATGACGAACCATTGTCTTTGACCCCGACAGAATTTTCAATTTTGTGGGTATTATGTAAGAATCGTGGTAAAGTTGTGGATTCTGAAAAATTGTTTGAGGAAGTGTGGGGAGAAAAGTATTTTGTGAACAGTACGAATACAATTATGGTTCACATCAGACATTTGCGGGATAAGATGAATGATTCAGCGGAGAATCCAAAGTATATCAAGACTGTGTGGGGAGTGGGATACAAAATTGAAGGATGATGTTCGGGTATTTAAGAAAAAAATATTGTGGAAGACAGCATTTTTTCCTGGAGTTCTCACCATAATATGGGCAGTCAGTCTGTTTATTATATCTGATGGAGTACTTAAGGCGGAAAGGCAGAAAGAGATTGTCTGCATAGTCGGAACAATCCTATTTTTTTTAACCGCATATTCTTTTTCGTTAAAGAAAATTATAAAATATTTTGATGAGATTGGAGCCGGCATCAATCAGCTGCTGGAGGAAGAAAACGACAAGATACAATTGGAGCCGGAACTGGAATTTATTGAGAAGAAAATGAACCGGTTGAAGATCACGCTGGAACAGCGAACCAAAGATGCGATCCGCACAGAGCAGAGAAAGAATGATCTGGTCGGTTATCTTGCACATGATATCCGTACACCGCTGACTTCCATAGTCGGCTATCTGGAACTTCTAAATGACATGAAACAGATGGAAAGGACACAGCAGGAAAAATATTTGCGGATCACGTATGATAAAGCAAAGCGATTGGAAAAACTAATCAATGAGCTGTTTGATATTTCGAAATTAAATATGCAGACAGTTGCCTTAAAGAAGGAACAGGTGAATCTGACTTTCATGTTGTATCAGATGGCAGATGAATTTTATCCGATGTTAGAACAAAAAGGACAGAGCATGAAGATGGAGATTGACGAGAAGATTTTGATATACGGAGAGGCAGACAAATTAGCGCGTGTGTTTGGAAATATTTTAAAAAATGCAATCGCTTACGGAGATGCGGGAAGTGAGATTACAGTGCAGGCGGCGAAAGGTGTGGAGAATGTTGTGGTCACCTTTGTGAACAGGGGAGCAGAGATACCAAAACATCAGTTGGAACATATTTTTGAGAAATTTTATCGTTCGGACAGTGCAAGATCTACAGATACCGGAAATGCCGGACTTGGTCTTGCGATTGCAAAAGAGATTGTCACGCTGCATGGTGGGGAGATTTGGGCAGTTAGCAATAAAGAAGATACAAAATTTATTGTAAAACTTCCGATTTTATGTCATTGCGACTTCGGAAGTGAAGATGTATAATGGGTATATAAAAAGAAAAGGGGGCTTATTTTATGAAGATAGATATGCATTGTCATGTAAAAGAAGGATCCCCGGATAGCAAGGTAAGTTTAGATGAATATATTACGATTCTAAAAGCAAATGGCTTTGAAGGGATGCTGATTACTGATCACGACACGTACAAAGGATACAGGTATTGGAAAAACAAGATGAAAGGAAAAAGCCATGAAGATTTTGTCGTCCTGAAAGGAATTGAATATGATACCTGTGATGCAGGGCATATTATTGTCATTATGCCGGAAGGGGTAAAGATGAGGCTTTTGGAGTTAAAAGGACTTCCGGTCTCTGTGCTGATTGACTTTGTCCATCGACATGGAGGTGTGCTTGGACCGGCACATCCGTGCGGAGAAAAGTATATGAGCTTTACGAACACAAAGAGATTTTATAAAAATCCGGAAATCATAAAGCGATTTGATTTCATTGAAGTATTCAATGCGTGTGAGTCAATGGAGTCCAATGAAAAGGCGGCAAAGCTGGCTTATAAGTATCAAAAAGTGGGAATTGGGGGAAGCGACGCACATCGTCCGAACTGTGTAAGTATGGCTTACACAGATTTACCGGAGAGGGTGACTCGTGAGACAGAGCTGATTTCCCTGATTCGAAAAAAGGTGCCTCTGGAAGTCGGCGGAATGTTATATAATAAGACGACGAAGGAAAAACTTGGAAAGGCAAATAAGATTCTGGTGTATTCGTTTTGGATCTATAACAAAACAGGTGGACTGATTAAAAGAAGCAAACGAAAGAGAAAGAGTATGCTGGAGAATCCGATAGATCCGATAGATCCAATCGAGATGGAATATCTTGCAAATTACAAAAGATAGCAGAAAGGAAGACAGTTATGTGGACAAGATATGATTTGAAGATGAATGCAAAGATGGCATTTAAGAGAAATTACTGGACGTGTGTGGCTGCAAGTCTGGTGGTAGGAGTTTTGAGTGGAAGTATGTTTGCCGGTTCCGGAAGCGGTGTGCAGACTACGTTGGAGGTACAGCATAACAATCCATATGCATATGACAGTTACAGCGCATATTCTTATAACAGCAGCAATTCGATATTCGGGGGAATTATTTTTTCTTCGATAGTAATCACGATTTTGCTGGTGATTGCTTTGTTAGCTTTGTTATATACGATTTTTGTCGGAAATGCGGTATCTGTAGGCGGATGCAGATATTTTATGGAGAACAGAGAACATCAGACAAGTGCTTCAAAGGTGTTTTATGGATTCCAGAATGGAAGATATGGAAATGTGGTCAAGACAATGTTTTTCCGGGATTTGTTTATTTTATTGTGGACACTGCTTTTGATCGTACCTGGAATCATTAAAAGCTACAGTTACAGACTTGTTCCATATATTTTGTCAGAGAATCCACATATGGACAGAAAACGTGCGCTGGAGCTGAGTCAGCAGATGATGGACGGGCACAAGATGGAAGCGTTTGTGTTGGAACTGTCTTTCATTGGTTGGTTCTTATTATCGGCATTGACTTGCGGACTGGTTGGTATCTTTTATGTAAATCCGTATCTGGATGCGACAATTGCAGAATTTTATGTGGCAATCCGAACAGAGAGCATCGGAAAAGGACTGGTGGCAGAAGGAGAACTTCCAGGTTATAGTGCTCAGACAGTTTAAAAAGGAGAATCCTGCATCTGCAGGATTCTTTTTATGATAAAAGATGGAAAAAAGAGGACAGATATGGAAAAAATCTTTCTAATAGGAGTTGTTTGTGTTATCTTAATATCGATTGCAGTAGTGGATGCAAGAAAAAAGAAAATTCCCAATATACTTTTGGGAATACTTTTTTTCTGTGCGGTGCTTTCCGGCTTTATCTTTCCAGGGATATCGTGGCTGGATCGAATTGCGGGAGGGATTCTGATCAGCGCAGTGTTTTTGACTGTGATATGGATTCGACCGGGAGCATTTGGGGCAGGTGATGTCAAGCTCATGGCGATATCTGGTCTTATGCTCGGTGTGGGGAGAAATCTCACTGCATTTGGATTTGCGACAGCGTTAGCGGCATTATATTGTCTGCCGGGGATATTGCGCAGAGATAGAAAGAAAGAGTCGGAGATTGCCTTTGGACCATTTTTGTGTGTGGGAATTTTGCTTTCTATCTTTTTTGGAAAGGCATTTATCCGATGGTATATCAGTTAAAAGTGAGGAGAAAATAGATGATTATTGTGAGAGGAGCGGGAGATCTTGCGACAGGAACAATTTATGAACTTCATAAGGCGGGATATCGTGTACTTGCCCTTGAGTGTGCAAGACCGACGGCGATTCGAAGAGAAGTTGCCTTCAGTGAGGCGGTCTATGACGGAGTGAAGGAGGTAGAGGGAGTCACTGCGCGTAAGATTAGTTCTGTAGAAGAGGTGGCAACAGTTTGGGAAAAGGGAGAGATTCCTGTTTTGATAGATGCCGAGGGAAAAAGTATTGAAGCATTACGTCCGTTGGCAGTGGTGGATTTAATTTTGGCGAAGAAAAATCTTGGTACGAGACAGGATATGGCGCCGCTTGTAATTGGAGCGGGACCGGGTTTTGCCGCAGGAGAACATGTGGATGTAGTGATTGAGACGATGAGAGGCTATGAGCCGGGAAAGGCGATTTATCAGGGAAGTGCACTGGAGAATACAGGCATTCCCGGAATGGTAGGCGGATATGCAAAAGAGCGGGTGATCCATTCGCCGGCAGAAGGAGTTCTGAGACAGAAGCATCACATTGGAGAAATCGTGCAAAGAGGAAGCGTGATTGCTTTTGTTGGGGAAGAACCGGTGTATGCGACACTGACGGGAATTCTGCGCGGATTAATCCGAGATGGATTCGCTGTGAAAAAAGGAATGAAGATTGCGGATATCGATCCGCGACTGGACAAGCAGGCTGCATGTTATGAGCGGTCGGACAAAGCAATTGCAATTGCAAAAGGGATTTTAGATGTAGTGCAGAAACATTTGAGATTACAGCACTTACTTCAGATACATCCGACACAAGACAGAGTGATCGCATTTGTAGGAGGCGGTGGAAAGACGACGTTGATATACGAACTTGCAAGAGAATTGGAGTCGGTTGGAAAAAGAGTGATTGTCACAACAACAACGCATATGCTGCGACCGAAAAATGAGTGGGAATTGCTTCATACAGTCGGGGTGCCGTGTGAGGAGGAACCAGAGAAAATCAGGGGACTTTCGGAGGGGGAGTACCGAAAACTGAAAACACAATGTGATGTGCTGTTAGTCGAAGCGGATGGAGCTAAGCGAAAGCCGCTCAAAGTTCCGGCAGAGCATGAACCGGTGATACCAGAAGATACGGATATGGTAATTGGAATCGCAGGCGCCTCAGCGATTGGGCGGACGATCAAAGCAGGCTGTCACAGAGGAGAACTTGTGGGAGACTTACTTGGGAAAAAACTTAGTCAGATCCTGACAGAAGAGGATGTGATGACAATCCTGAAAAGCAAGGCAGGACAGAGAAAGCATGTGAAGCAGAAATATCGTATGGTCATCGGACAAGCAGATCTTTTGACGCAAGAGCAGGTGGAAAAATTCAAAAAAGAACAGGGGATTTGCCTGTATTCAAGGAAAGGAGGAGCAGATACCAATGGAGAAAATATCGGAATATCGTGAAATTGCAAGAATGTTAAAGGACGGAAAAACTGTGGTAAAAAAGACGAGGATTACAAAGGAGCGCTGTCTGGAAGAAAGGCTTAGCGGAGGATTTACACTGGTAATATGTGGAGGCGGACATATTTCGTATTCACTTTGCAATCTTGCGAAGATGCTTGGATATCAAGTGTGGATCATTGATGACAGAGAAGAGTTTGCCAATGAAGAACGATTTCCGCAGGCGGATCACGTATATTGTATGGGATTTGAAGAGGCATTTGACAAGGTGGTTTTTCCAGAGAGCGCGTGGTATGTCATCGTGACAAGAGGTCACCAGAATGACTATGAATGTCTCAAAAAAGTGATGGAGCGAAAGAATAGCTATGTGGGAATGATTGGAAGTAAAGGGAAAGTGCGAACGACACTTGAACGTCTGAAAAAAGATGGTGTTACAAAAGAACAGCAGGAGCAGATACATGCTCCAATCGGGCTGCCAATCGGAGCAAATACCCCGGAGGAGATCACAGTTAGTATCATGGCTGAGATGATACAGGAAAAATCAAAGCTTGGTTATACAGATTTGCCGAAAGAGATGATAGAGTGGCTTTTGAACAAAAAGCAACCGATGGTGATGACCACGATCGTAGGAAAGAAGGGCTCGGCTCCGCGTGGAGTTGGTGCGAGAATGCTTGTTGCAGCAGACGGCACGATGACAGGGACGATTGGTGGAGGTGCAATTGAGAATCTCGTGTTACAAAAGGCATGTATCATGCTCGAAGAAGAGAAAGAGTTTGCCTTAGAGGCTTATGATCTGACAGCGAAAGCGGCGGCGAGTATCGGAATGATCTGTGGAGGATATGTAGAGGTTCTGTTTGAAAAGGTCATCTAAATATGATAGAATATCAGATTGGGTAAAGAAGCATAAAATGACGAAGAGAAAGGGGAATATCGTTGTTTCACGCAAAAAATTATATAAAAGTAACAAGCCTTGAAGAGGCGTATGAATTGAATCAAAAAAAATCAAATGCGATTATCGGAGGAATGCTCTGGCTGAAGATGAGCAACCGAAATATGCAGACAGCAATTGATCTGTCGGGACTTGGTCTGGACAAGATTGAGGAACAGGAAGATGCGTTTTCCATCGGATGTATGTGTACACTTCGCCAGTTGGAAATGCACGAAGCATTGAATCGCTATTTTGGAGGCGCGATGAAAGCTTGTACAAGACATATTGTCGGTACACAGTTCCGCAATGGCGCAACGGTTGGCGGAAGCATTTTTGGAAGATTTGGATTTTCGGATATATTGACTTGTCTTCTGGCATTAGATACATATGTGGAATTATATCATGCAGGTGTGATTGCGTTATCTGAGTTTGTGGAGATGCCTCGTGATAATGATATCTTGGTGCGCATTATTATAAAAAAAGATGGCAGAAAGATTGCCTATCGGTCACACCGTGAGGCGGCGACGGATTTCCCGGTGATCGCCTGTGCGGTGGCAAATAAAGACGATCAGTGGTATGTATCTGTCGGGGCAAGATCAGGAAAAGCGAAACTTCAGGTAAGACAGGCGCGGATTGAGAATGCAGAGACATTTACCAAAGAGGTGATTGCCGGATATACATTTTCTTCTAATATGCGTGGAAGTGAAGTATACAGAAGACATTTGGCAGAGGTGTATACGAAAAGAGCAGTGGAAGAAATACTGGCAAAAAACAGTGAGAAGGGAGCATAACATGGCGGAATTAAAATTGGTTTTAAATGGAAAGACAGTACTGGAAGAGATTGCACCGGATATGCTTCTTTTGGACTTTGTACGTTCACAAGGGTGTTATAGTGTAAAAAGAGGATGCGAGACTGCAAACTGTGGTCTTTGCACTGTTTTGGTGGATGGAACACCAATGCTGTCCTGTTCAACGCTTGCGATGCGTGCGAATGGAAAAACGGTGACGACGATGGAAGGCATGCAGGAGGAAGCGGCAGAGTTTGGGACATTTCTTGCAAATGAAGGGGCAGAGCAGTGTGGTTATTGCAGTCCGGGATTTATCATGAATGTGATTGCCATGTCCAAAGAACTGGAAAATCCAGGTCTTGATGAGATTAAAGAATATCTGTCTGGAAATCTATGCAGATGCACGGGGTATATGGGACAGCTTCGTGCGATTCAGAAATTCTTAGAGATGAAGAAGGAGGAGAAGTAGATGAAGTCTGTAAATGCACCAATTATGAAAAAAGATGCGATGGCTCTTGTAACAGGAAAGCCAGTCTATACAGATGATATTGCTCCAAAGGACTGTCTTGTCTGTAAGATTCTTCGAAGCCCACACGCACATGCATTGATTGAGGAAATCAACACAGACATTGCGATGAAAGTGCCGGGAATTGAATGTATTTTGACTTATGAGGATGTGCCGGATAAAAGATTTACAATGGCGGGTCAGACCTATCCGGAACCAAGTCCGTATGATCGCCTCATTTTGGACAGACGAGTACGTTTTGTGGGCGATGCGGTCGCAATTGTGGCAGGAAAGACGGAAGAGGCAGTTGAAAAGGCACTGAAATTAATAAAAGTAAAATACGAAGTGCTGGAGGCTGTACTTGATTTTCACCAGGCAAAAGATGCCAAGATTCTTGTTCATCCAGAAGAGAACTGGAAAGCACTATGCGATGTCGGCGCGGATAATAAAAGAAATCTTTGCGCGACCGGTTCGGAACAAAATGGAGATGTGGATAAGATTTTGGAAGACTGTGATTATGTAGTGGAGGGAACGTATCATACGCAGGCAAACCAGCAGGCAATGATGGAGACATTCCGCACATATACATATATGGATACTTATGGAAGACTGAACGTGGTATCCTCTACGCAGATTACATTCCATGTGCGACGTATCCTTGCGAATGCGCTGGATATACCGAAGTCTCAGATTCGAGTGATCAAACCTAGAATAGGAGGAGGATTCGGAGCAAAACAGACAGTAATCACAGAAGTGTATCCGGCAATTGTGACAATGAAGACGGGGAAACCGGCAAAAATTGTCTATACAAGGGAAGAATCCCAAATTGCATCTTCGCCACGTCATGAGATGGAAGTGACTGTAAGAGTGGGGGCAAATAAAGAAGGAAAAATTCGTGCAATCGATGTGTATACACTTTCCAACACAGGAGCGTTCGGAGAACATGGACCGACTACAGTAGGCTTGTCAGGGCATAAGTCCATTCCGATGTATGGGCAGGCAGAAGCATTCCGATTTGCATATGATGTTGTCTATACGAATAAGATGTCGTCAGGGGCATACAGAGGATATGGAGCGACACAGGGGATTTTTGCGGTTGAGTCAGCGGTCAATGAGCTTGCTGCCAAGATGCAGATGGATCCGGTAGAACTTCGCCTGAAAAATATTGTGCGGGAAGGTGATGTGATGCCGGCATACTACGGTGAGACTGCAAACAGCTGTGCGCTTGACAGATGCCTTTTGCGTGCGAAAGAGATGATTGACTGGGAGAAAAAATATCCGGCACGTGATATGGGAAATGGAAAAGTCAGAAGTGTCGGTGTGGCGATGGCAATGCAGGGATCATCAATCTCCAAAGTGGATCATGCATCGGTATCGATCAAGGTAAATGATGATGGGTTCTATTCGTTGATGATTGGAGCATCTGATATGGGAACCGGGTGTGATACCATTTTGGCACAGATGGCGGCAGACTGTATGGACTGCTCGGCAGATGATTTTATCGTGCATGGGGTGGACACAGATATTTCGCCATATGATTCCGGATCGTATGCGTCAAGTACGACATATCTGACCGGAATGGCAGTGGTGAAAGCGTGTGATTCCCTTCGGGAAAAAATACTGGCGCAGGGAGCAAAGTACTTGGAATGCGATGTGGAAGAGGTAGATTTTGACGGACAAAAAGTGTTCATGCGTTCCAAAGATGTATCCATTTCTTTAAAAGAAATCGGAAACAGAGTGATGACAAATAACGAGGAAGCACTGGTAGCTGCGGGGGCACATTCTTCGCCGGTGTCACCACCACCGTTTATGGTCGGAATGGCAGAAGTAGAAGTCGATAAAGAGACCGGAAAAGTAGATTTGATTGATTATGCAGCGGTTGTAGACTGCGGAACTGTAGTCAATCCAAACCTTGCCCGCATACAGACAGAAGGTGGAATTGCACAGGGAATCGGTATGGCTCTGTATGAGAATGTTGTGTACAATGAAAAGGGACAGTGTCTGAGTAATTCTTTTATGCAGTATAAGATTCCGTCTAGAATGGATGTGGGAGATATACGTGTCGAATTTGAGAGCAGTTATGAGCCGACAGGTCCGTTTGGAGCAAAATCCATCGGTGAGGTTGTGATCAATACGCCGTCACCGGCAATTGCACATGCAGTATATAATGCGACCGGAGTGCAGATCAAAGAACTGCCGATTACTTCAGAAAAAGTATACATGGGAATGCAAAACAATGAAAATTAGTTTGATTTTACTGGCGGCTGGAGACAGCCGCCGTTTTGGCTCAAATAAATTATTGTATGAACTTCATGGAAAACCGATGTACAGGTACAGTGTCGATGAAGTTGGGAAACTGGATACGACGGTATTTGCGGAGAAAATTGTGGTGAGCCAATATGATGAGATCTTGGATACGTTGTCAAGGGAAGGGTATCTGACAGTGCGAAATACAGAGAGTTATCTTGGAATATCGCACTCGATACAGCTTGGTCTTGCGGCGTCTGAAGAAGAGGCATGGTGCTTCCTTGTGGCAGATCAGCCGTACCTGAAAGCAGAGACACTTAAAAGATTTGTGGAAGCATTTCAAAAAAGCGGGAAGAGCTGCGCCTGTGTAAGATATGGGAACAGAACTGGAAATCCGTGTATTTTTACTGCAGAATATCAAAAAGAGCTATTGGAACTTGCCGGAGATATTGGGGGGAAGCGCGTCATAAATAAACATTTGGATGAAACATTTTTTTATGATGTGGAAGAGGAACAGGAACTAGAAGATATAGATGAGAACAATCTCCAATCTGCAACCATAAACGGTTCATAAAAGTAAAAAATAATTCGGGATTTTACTTGAAAGATTGCCAGACTTATTATACAATTGATGCCAGCATGAAGAAGATATAACAGACAATTAGGAGGAAATAGTTTGTATTATTTAATCTTATATTTTTTTGTATATGGTTTTTTAGGATGGTGCACAGAAGTTGCATTTGCGGCATGCAAGGAGCGAAAATTTGTAAACAGAGGATTTCTAAACGGTCCGATCTGTCCGATATATGGAATCGGTGTAGGGATTGTTGTTCAGTTTTTGACACCGTACAAGGAAAATCTGGTGCTGTTGTATATTGCATCTGTAGTGATGGTGACTGCTTTGGAATGGGTGACCGGATTTATTTTGGAGAAAATATTTCATAATAAGTGGTGGGATTACTCAAAGATGCCTCTGAATCTGAATGGTTATGTGTGCCTTTTGTTTTCTTTGATTTGGGGGGGAGCGTGCGTTCTGATCGTAGATTTTATCCATCCACTGATTCATAAAGTGTTGTCATGGATTCCATTTCCAGTAGGAATGACCTTGATTGTTGTGCTGGGTATTGTGATGTTTGTCGATTTGTATGTGACAGCTTCCACAATTTTGAAGATGAACAAGCACTTAGAGAAGATGAAAGAGATTGCAACAGATTTACATCGTATCTCAGACGAACTTGGAGAGAGCATTTATCAGGAAGTTGTAGAAGTGTTAGAGCGAAGAGATGAATGGAAATTAAAAGTGCAGGAAGCATCTGATGGTGTGAAAGGCAAAATGCAGGGTGTATCCGATGAGATGATGGAAAAAATTGCAGATCTGAAGAAGAAGTATAAAGAAGTTGGTGGAAAAGGAACACAGATTTCAAGACGTTTGCTGAAGGCGTTTCCTAGGATAGAATCTCAGAAGTATCGAGAGGCGATGGAGGACTTAAAAAAGTATTTAAGACGGAAATAAAAAGAAAGAAGATGTAAAACATGCGGGAAGAGCAGTTTAAAATGGAACGAAAAGGTCTGGTAGAAGAAGGGCAGGAAGTTAAAGTGACTGAGAGAGTCAATGGAAGTCTTTACAGC
>PPYF01546093.1_pt1 | contig 11576 bp, 15 predicted proteins | sample 1559871 | NCBI WGS metagenome assembly PPYF01 (sample SAMN08240021, study PRJNA423297) | Human gut metagenome, whole genome shotgun sequencing project. | reverse complement strand
GTTCTCAGCAGGCTGTAAACCTCGTAATAGGTGCAGTCTTTTTCCTTGACCTCTTTGTAATAGTTGAGGTTGTAAAGTTCTCCGTATCGGAAGCGGTTTTTGTGCTGTTCGGTTTTCGCTGTCCGCAGGATTGCCGCCAGCGTGTCGCAGAAGTCAACGGTGCGGACTTTCTTCCGTTTGGTCGCTCCTATCTCGGTTTTATGCCTTGCCCCGTTGTAGCGCATACTGCGGCGCACCGTAAGGTACTGCTTGTCAAGGTTGATGTCCTGCCAAGTCAAGCCGCAGACCTCGCCAATGCGAAGCCCCGTGTAGTAGGCAATCTGAATGGGTAGTAGGGCGGGATTGTCTTTCTTTTTCAGAAATTCCTCCAGCTTCAGATACTGCTCATGGCTGAGCGTAGGTGTGGAAGCGGTATCACCGTTCTCGTCCGAAAACAGCTCATAGTCCTCTTTCTTGCCCCGCCATACCACATACTGCATCGGGTTGAAGGTAATCAGCCGTTTGGGGAATACCGCAAAGCGGAACGCCCCTTGCAGGACTGCCGAGAACAATCGCAGATACCCCTTGCTGAGTGCTTTAGCCGTAGTGCCATCGGGATTTGTTCCTCCGAAACTGAGAAAATCCATATACGCCTGCAAATGGTCGGCGGTGACGGTTTTCAGCTTTCGGCTGCCGATAGGGTGCTGTTTGATACGATTGACCGTTCCCTGATACGCCATCACGGTGCCGTTGCTTAAATTGCCGGGTTTCAGTTCTTCCTCCACTCACGCTGTACCAGATTGCCGCTTTCATCTTCGATATAGAAGCGGTAGTACCACTTTTTGCCTTTCTTTCTTACAGAACCTTTTGCCATAGATAAAAACTCCTTTCTATCCGTGGCAATCGGGACTTATGACTATGGTGTGCGTAAAGTAAAGAATGTCACTTTTGCCGGTTGGTTTCAACCGGCATATTTTTTTGTCAAGGTGCCACGGAATTTTCTTTTTCGGCAAGCCTGTTCTCGGCTTCCGTCACTATCCCGAAGAGGTCGCCCATAGATACTTTGGTGCGTCCCTCATCGTAGATATGTAAAATTCCGTCTAAAAAGTGTTTCATATCTTCGATCGGTAATTCCATCTCTTTACGGTAAACCCGTTCTTCGATTGCGCCAGCTTCAATCGCATAGCGCATAAGGGATTGTTTCAGCCCGTCGTCCTCCGCCACACGGTCAATCTCCGCCATAGCGTCGGCAAAGTGATAAGCCATAACCGTATAGAGGTCAATCATCTTTCCGAGGAATGTAGTGAGTAACTGCTGGTGCGGCTCTCCTTTTACCACCGAGGAAACCGTATCAAGATACTTTTTGATATGCTCCTCCATATCCCTTGCACATAGTGTGCGGCTATCATATTCCTTATCTTCGGAAAGTCCTGTTAGCCATTCGGGAGTGGTAAGCAGCGCATCGGCAAGACCGTTGACAATCATAGTACGCTTCGGGTCAACGCCGTCTGCTTCATACCGCTGAATGGTGGATTTGTTTACGCCGATGCGCCTTCCAAGCTCCGGCATGGTAAAGTTTAGTTCTGTTCGGCGTTCCTTTACCCGTTCACCGACCTGTTTTGCGGTGAATATGATTTCATCTTTCAAGGTTTTCACCTCCTAACGGGTATCATTATAGCACACGCAAACTCAATTTGCAACCAATTTTGCAATAATAATTAAAAATATTTTATAAAAAGTTGCAAAACGGGTTGAAAAGGGATAGCAAAATAAGTATAATTACAGGTACATAGTTGCAAAACGAGTATTTACGAAAGGAGGTGTAAAAATGAGCGCAGTTAAAATGGGTTTAACTATCGAAGAAGCCGCCGAATGTACGGGTATCGGCAGGAACACAATGCGGAAGTTGGTTGACTGGGGAAACTCCCTGTCCTTAAAGTTGGGCGGAAAGCGATTATCCGCAGGGACACGTTGGAGCATTTTATGAGCGTCAATCAGGGCAGAAATCTTCTCAATCAGAACGAAATCCTTTGACAGAGACAGCCGATAGGCAAAGAAAAACCGCCGCTATAGTGATACCCATACACGGCGGCATACATAGATTGGTTAGCGTTCCTGCCTTTGAATGACGGTTATCTGTAAATCCTTTGCATTGATGAGCGTTTCCTGCTTGCACTTTGGGCAGTATAAGGGAAAGTTTATCAATACAGTATCTTCCCGCAGCCTGTCACGGGTTTTATTGCCACATACGGGGCATAGTATCCATTTTGTTTTATTCATCGTATTAACCTTTCCAAATCTCTATAATTCATGAGAAATGTATTTTTTTGTATGCAAACAAGCTTCTATTTAAGATGTTTTGTTCCTTACTATTTCTATCGCTTCTTTACCAGTTAAATACTCAATGGAAAATTCCATCATGCATAGAGGTTTCCATTCCTTATTAATGGATTTTTCTCTATTAGCTTCGCTATCATTTGGATAATATTTTATCGCAAGTTTTTCAATCGCTTCTCTTATTTCTTTTTCATCGTCTAAAATGCGTACTTTTCCGAAAGCAATTACACTTCTAAAATAAGTCGTGTATTCCTCTGGAATTATGTTGTCTTGGTCTATCACGCAAAAGGACGCTTTACCGCATTTCTTGATTGCATCTATTTTATGTCCTGCTTTTGCACCATGAAAATATATCTTGGAATTATCATATATATAACTGATTGGTACTGCATAAGGATAATCGTCATCCCCTAACAAAGCCAATACGCCAGCAGTTCCACGGGCTAATACATCAATACTTTCTTTTTCGCTCAGAAGCTGTCTTTTTCTTCTCATTTCTCTAAACAGTTCACATTCATTCCTTTCTGCTAAAACTCAAGATTGTCATTGACAAGTATCATATGGTTTGCTTCTTGTCGTTTCTGCATTTTTGACCAACTGATAAATCCATAAATATCATTTATTAAAAACATAACAAAACAAATAACCACTGATAAATAAGTGATGCTTGACATCGTTGCCATTATCCATAGAATTATCAGGACTACATCATTTGCGGCATAAGCGGCAGCATAAAAAGCGCTTCTTCTGAATGTCAAATATACGGCAAGAAAACTTGTTGTAACGGATATTGTACTTGGTATTAAATTGGCTGTGTGAAAAGCTGACAATATAAAGTAAAAAATACAAGTAATAACAGCAGTCAGCAAAATCATCAAAGCAATTTCTTTCTTCTTTAATCGGTTCACTTTTACTTCCGCCTTGTTTCCGTTATATGGATTTCTTATCCACGAAATCAATGCGAAAACAGCCATTGGCGCAGTCATTCCCAAATAAGTTATCATTTCTCCATAATAAGAAAAAGTAAAAGAGATAATTCCATACAGCACGCTAAACACGACCATAAGGAATTGCCCAAATGGATTACCCTTTGCATTAAAGATTAAAGAGGTAACACCTATTAAAGAAGCTATCAGCGTCAAAATGCTTTCTCTGTCAAAAATAATAAAGGAGACTAATATCAGCATAACAGATATGCACCATAAGGAAATTTCTGTTTTTGTAAAATAGTTCAGTAAAGATTTTACTTTCTTTCTCAACATCTAAATACCTCCGTATAACCAAAAAATAAGCATCCCTTTACACATCTTCTAAGACCTAACGATGTGTAAATGAATGCTTTCGCTTTCTCTACCCGGTGGCAGAATGATTATATATTTTTTGTAACTATACCACATCCCAAATTCAAAATCAATACTTTGCAAGTTTTTTTTCTGCGAAATTTTACATTATTCGCCAATCACTCCCCGAAATAGAAAAGCAGCAGAGATTTCTCCCTGCCACCTTTGCCTGCCTATGCGAAGATGATTTCCTCATTCACAATCTCCCTCGCACATGCCCGTATATTGTTCATCCGTCCGACCCATTCTAAGGCGTTTTCCAGCTTTAGCTGTTCTGTGATACCCTGCGCCTGTTTCATCTGCCCTATGAGCCGTTCAAAGCGTTCCTGCGCCTGCATATCAATGTCGGCAAGGTAGCTGTTCAGCCTACCGTTTGTAAGAAACGAAGTATAAGTTACTCGCTTATGTTCCTTTAGATACCGCAAATGCCGCTGTCCCCATATTCCAATAGGCTTGTTTTCTTCGGCGGGTAAGGTAAGACAGGGGGTATAATAATCGTCCTGCAATTCAAACCACAGCCCGTTATTCATAACCTATTGACATTTGGCCCCTATTGCGGTATCCTATTCATAGACCGACAGACTGTCTATTACTTATGACAAGCCTGAAAGGAGATGGAAGCTATGCGTATTATAAAGGAAGCAGAAGTCAGGAAGAATGAGATACTGGATGTAGCGGAAGAGCTGTTTGCAGTCAAGGGCTTTGATGGTACCAGTACCAATGACATCCTGGAAAAGGCGGGTATTGCAAGGGGGACTTTATACTATCATTTCAAATCGAAAGAGGATATTCTCGACGGCGTGATCAACCGGATGATCGATCAGATGGAGGAGAAGGCAACTGAGATTGCGGCCAATCAGGAGATTCCGGTTTTGGAGCGTTTGACGGCAGTGATTTTAGCGTTTAATTCCAATACAGAGTTGGGATATGAGGTCATGTTGGAGATGCACAAACCACAAAACGCCTTGATGCACCAGAAAATGCAGGCCCGGCTTTTGAACGGGATTGTTCCCATTCTGAAGGATTTGCTGGACGAGGGAGAAAAGCTGGGTACCTTTCATACGGAGTATGGAACGGAGGCCGTGGAGATGATCATCCTGTATGCCAATACAATGTTCGATGACCTGGCGGAGCAGAGCCAGGAGCTGCGGCAGCAGCGGATTCAGGGATTTATTTATAATTCGGAGCGGCTGCTGGGCACCGAAAGAGGGATGCTGCATCAGGCCATTATGAAGATTTTTGAGGAAACCGGCAATCAGAAATGACTGATAAAAGGGAGTTCCGAAAAGAACTCTCTTTTCTTTCAAGCATATAATAGACCGACAATCGGTTTAATTCGAAACAGGAGGAGAATAAACTATGGCTGAAAAGAAAGGGCCATCCAATTTTCATAAATTTCTGCTGCTCTGGTCGGGGCAGCTTGTCTCGGCCATCGGCGGGGGTCTCACCAGCTTCGGCTTTGGCGTTTATGTGTTTAACCAGACCGGAAGCGCCGCCGGCATGGCGCTGGTGACGCTGCTGGCCTTTTTGCCCACGCTGGTGCTGAGCGTCCCGGCGGGAGTACTGGCAGACCGTTACGACAGGCGGCTTTTGATGATGCTGGGCGACGGCCTGTCCGCAATCGGCATTCTGTACATATTGATCTGTATGCTCCGTGGCGGGGCGGCGCTGTATCAAATCTGCATCGGCGTATTTATCAGCTCCGTCTTTTCCTCCCTTCTGGAGCCAGCCTACCGGGCAACGGTAACGGATCTTCTGACCAAGGAGGAATACTCCAAGGCAAGCGGTATGGTCAGCCTCGCGGGGAGCGCCCGGTACCTGATCTCTCCCCTGTTGGCGGGACTCTTGCTGGCTGTCAGCGATATTAAATTGCTGTTGATTCTCGACATCTGCACCTTTTTCCTCACGGTAATCACCACGGGAATGGTAAGGCGCGGACTGACCGCAAAAGCGGCGGAGGTCCAGAAAAGCTTTGTGGAGAGCTTCCGCATGGGTTGGAGGGCGGTTACGCAGAAAAAGGGCGTGATCATCCTGATTCTGGTTTCCTCTGTCCTGACCTGTTTTATGGGTGCTTTTCAGATTCTGGCGGAACCGCTGCTTTTGGATTTTACCAGCAGTACGGTGCTGGGGATCACGGAGACCGTGTGCGCCTGCGGAATGCTGGTCTCCAGCCTGCTATTGGGGATTCGCGGAATCAAAAAAGGTTATGTAAAAGTATTATGCCTTTCCCTGCTTCTGGCGGGAATAGCTATGGCGGCGTTTGGGCTAAAGGAAAATATTGTTCTGATCTGTACTTCCGGATTCTGCTTTTTTGCCATGCTGCCCCTTGCCAATAACTGCCTGGACTATCTGGTGCGGACGAATATCCCGGGGGATTTACAGGGCCGTGCCTGGGGCCTGATCGGCTTCCTGTCCCAGATCGGCTATGTGGTCGCTTACGGTACGGCGGGGCTTCTGGCGGACGGAATCGCAAAGGGCATGAAGCTTGGTGTGGGCCGGGGCGCGGCAGCAGTCATTATCCTCTCAGGCGTACTGCTTGGGCTGACAGCGGCGGTTTTGTACCGGATCCGGTTGGTGAAGGAACTGGAAACACAGTTGCCGGAGGAGCCGGAACAAAGTGAGGATAAAACGTAACGCGGGAAAAAGTGCAGATTAACTGCATAACAAGGCAAACGGTATTGTCTTTTTGGCAAAATTCGCATTTAACTATCAAGCCTGAATAATCGAGCGCCTGACCGGAATTTGAGGAGGAGCATTATGAAAAAGAAAGACTGCCCCTGTAAAAAGAAAAACTGTCCGAGATATGGCGATTGTGAAGCGTGCAGAGCCTTTCATGCTGCTTCTAAACGAAAACTCCCATGCGAGCGTAAAACGCAAACAAATAGATAAATAGGAGTTTATGGAGAGATATTATGGAAAAGTCTATTCAAATATATAATAAAAAACTGGATCATTACTATGATTCTGATGGAAGATTAATACAGTATCCGTCTAAAAGGCCAATGAGGATTATTGCTCTTATAAAGATTACAGAACAAATAGACGCAAACAGGAAATATACAGAAAAAGAGGTAAACGAAATGATTAGGCTGTGTATTGCATTCAATGATATAGAGTCAATTCGCAGGGAAATGTATCAATATAGATTTCTTGGAAGACTTAGGGACGGTTCAGAATATTGGGTAGAAAACGATTGGAGAGATGTATATGCAGAATATATCGGAGAGGATTAGGCAGACCTTATTACAAGAATATGGATTTGAAATTTGTGGTATTCATAAGATAACAACAGGAGTTGGTGGAGATGCTTTTTTAATAAATGCTCATCAAGGGAGATTTATATATAAAATCGTAGATGCCAATGAAATGAATCCCCCTGAAGAAGAACCGGAAATTTGTAATTTTTTATTTCGAAGAGGACTTGAAGTATCGAATTTTCTGAAAAATAAATCAGGAAATTTTGTAACGCCATTTGACGGTAAAAGAGTCAGCCATGTGCAAAAATATGTGGAAGGAAAGGCTTTTGCAATGAATGCAGCTCCAGATTGGTTTATGCTGCAAAGTCCGTTACTTCTTGGCAGAATACATAATGAATTACATAAATATAAAGAATTGCCCATGGGAATTGGAGATGAATTCTTCAGATATATGACGCCGGAAAATGCGAAAAATTCTTACCATCATTCCTATGAATTGGCAAAACAAAGAGGAGAAACAGATATTCTTAACGATTTAGAGTTCCGATTGAAAATCGTTGAGAAGATTCGTGACTGGAAGTTTGATTTGCAAAAACTAACCTATTGTAATTCACATGGGGATTATACTGTCAACCAAATCATTTGTGGCGAAGATAAAATAAATGCAGTTATTGATTGGACTTGCGCATGTCGCCACCCTGTTATTTGGGAAATAACACGTTCTTTCTTTTATGCAGAACCATCTTGTATGGATGGGCAATATGATGAAGTGAAATTCAAAGATTATGTTGAACATTACTGTAGTGTTGCTCCGCTTACGCAATATGATAGAACTAATCTTATCAAATTGTATCTTTATCAGCTTGCAGTATGTGATTATTATTCCCAATATTTAGCGGATATTCATAAAAGAGAAGAGTATTTGTTACAGGCACAATTTGCAACTAAAGTTTTGCAAAATATATAAATATTAATATAATCAGAGAACGCAACAGGACCGGTTTGCAGAGGAAAAGCTTTCTGCATTTCATCGGCGTATTTCGCAACTCACCGGAAAACGGTTGAAAACGGAAATGGAACGCCCTATGATAAACCAGTACAAGCCAGACGCTTAGACGCAGAGCTTCGCCTTCGGGCAGCTCTACGTCTTTATAATTCAGTAGGAGGACACAATGAAAAAGCTATGGATTTGGATCGCTGCTCTTGCAGTGGGAATACTTACGCTTCTGTTCCGCATGGAAATCAGCCAGTATATGGCGGATTTGACCGCGCTGCTGATCGTTGGAACGGTGCTGTCGGTTTTCGGAGCGGCGGGGATTTTGTTGGAACCTTACATTCGGAGGAATAAATGAGCAGTGTAAAAAGAAAAATCATGAAAATAGTTGCCGTCGTGATCGGTATCTTTGCTCTCTTGAATTTGTTTTGGTTTGGCTGGCGGCAGATACGCTATTCCGCTTTTACAGATGGAATGGAACAAACGGAACTATCCACGCCGCTTGTCCCACGCTATGCGGTAAAGGATCGTGACAGCTTTGATTACAGCGTGAAGTGGCCGGATTATCTGTCCTTTACGGGGAATCTGGCGGTTGGCTTTCCGGGAACATCGGACGATCCGTTTACGGATGGTTTGATCATCTGGCCGAAGATCTTTGGCGGCTATGAATATGGTGTGATTTTGAATGATCCAAACGACCCGTCCAATGGGTATATGTTCTATATCACTCCCGATGGCCGGGCGATCGACGCAGAGTATCAGGAAATTGCAGTCCAATGCCGGACTACGATCAAGGAGCTGCTGGAACGGGCAAACGAATACTGGGAGATCAAAAACAACTAAATGGAGGTATTCGCATGAAAACATTGATCCTTTATGAATCCACCCACCACGGCAACACAAAGAAGCTGTGCGACGCCATTGCCGCAGGTGAGAAAGACGTCACTGTGTGGGAGGTTGGTCAGGGCAAGATCCCGTGGGAGGAGTACGGCTTGATCGGCTTTGCCTCCGGCATTGCCTTTGGCAAATTCTATCCTGCTATTACGAAGGCAGCGGAGGAGATCCCGGCGGGCAAGCAGGTCTTTTTCCTCTATACCTGCGGGAAAAACAGCCGGGACTTTTCAGAGCAGATCGCGGAAACCGTGAAGGCCCGGGGATGTACGGTGCTGGGTAGCTACGGCTGTAAGGGCTTTGACACCTATAGACCGTTCAGGCTGATCGGCGGCATCAATAAGGGCCATCCCGACCGGGCGGAATGTGATGGGGCGGTGCAGTCCTACCGCAGATGGATCACGGGGTTAACCCTCTCTGTGAAAGAAATTGAACCGGGAAAAACAGAAGACGCATTACGTTTGGTTTGGAACGTGTTTCAAGCGTATGAAGCTCCGGATTACACAAAAGAAGGCGTAGAAGAATTTTATCGAAGCATCCATGATGAGAACTATTTATCCCAGCTATGCTTCTATGGCGCGTTTGTGCAAGGGAAACTGGTCGGAGTCATCGCCACAAGAAAGGAAGGAACCCACATCGCCCTGTTCTTTGTAGACGGGAAATACCAGGAGCGGGGGATTGGAAGGCAGTTATTCGGGGCGGTACGGGCAAAGCATCCCCTTGCGAAAATGACGGTCCATTCCTCGCCCTATGCCGTTCCCATCTATCATAAGCTGGGGTTTCGGGACACGGATACGGAGCAGGTGGTAAACGATTTGCGGTTTACACCGATGGAACGGATGCCCCTGTAAAAAGGAAAAGTGTAAATGCAAACAAATTGATCAATCGGAATTTACGGAGGGAATGAAAATGAAATTGCAAAATCCTATGTTGGTTGTAACCGATATAGATAAATCAGTCGCGTTTTATAAAAAAGTGTTTGGGCTTCATGTCATTATGGATTTTGGAGCAAACAAAACGTTAACCGGCGGTTTAGCCTTGCAGACGGTTGAAACATATAAGGAGTTTATCGGTACAAGTGAAATTTCATTCGGCGGCAACAATTTTGAAATTTACTTTGAAGAAGATGATTTTGACGCATTTGCAAGCAAACTGAAGGAATGTGATGTTGAATATGTACATCCTGTGAAAGAACATTCATGGGGACAAAGAGTGGTTCGCTTTTACGATCCGGACAGGCATATTATTGAAGTCGGAGAGAATATGAAAGTAGTTTGCAAGCGTTTCTTAGATAGTGGAATGACACCTGAACAGGTTGCAAAACGCATGGACGTGCCTATGAAATTTGTAAATGCTTGTATGAGATAACTTCAAGTTTGCAGAGAAAAAACTTTCTACATTTCATCGGCGTATTTCGCAACTCACCGGAAAACGGAAATGGAACGCCCTATGATAAACCGGTAAAAGCCAGACGCTTAGACGCAGAGTTTCGCCTTCGGGCAGCTCTGCGTCTTTTGTTTAGGCTCGCCGGATCAATCAGAGAAAGGAAGTATTCACATGAAAACACTGGAATCTATCCAAAAGACCTGTAAGGTGTTCAAGACCCTCGCCATGATTGCCATGATCTTGTCCCTCGTCTGGGCAGGGCTGTGCGCCATCGGCATGATATGCTGTCTGGTCTGGCATAGAACCGGGCAGATGCCAGTCACCTTTTTGACCGACCTTCTGCGGCCCCAGGGCGGTGTGCTGGGCCTAATCGGGACCCTGCTGGCTGACTTTGTGTTCGGTGTGACGGACGGGCTTCTGTTTTTCTTCGCCCACCGTTACTTCAAACAGGAACTGGAGGACGGGACGCCCTTCACGTTGGCAGGTGCGGAGCAGGTCAAAAACCTGGGGATCAAGGCCATTGTGATGCCCCTGGTGGCGGTCATTATCTCCGCCGTTATTTACGAGTGTTTCGACCTGGCCCGTCCCGGTGACTGGGGCAACAACCCGATGGTCGGCGCTACCGTGGCCTGCGCGGTTGCTGTTGAGGAAGCGAGTAAATAAAGACCTGACTTGTTAGAAACAAATTCTTGAAGAAAAGAGCTGCTCCTTGGCAGGGGCGGCTTTCTTTTTACAATCTTGAAGGTTGTTTTGTGTACTTCAGAGTTATACTTTGGCGATCTGAGTTTTTGCCATATCAAACAAAAAAGTTATTTAGGATCATATGTAGGAAGAAACGATATAAGAATCTATGAATTTGATGAGAGATACGGAACATACGGAATGTCGTCAGGAATTTATCAAATTTATATCAGAGAAATATTTACGATGGGACTCTGATAATCGCTTGGTCTGCTTATTGCTTGCAAAAGATTACGATAGATGATATCATTAATAATGAAATTCGTAAAGTATAAATAAACGATTGGTTAATAGTCAAGTGCTTCCGAAAGAGAAGCGCTGGAGACGTAAAGCAATATGAAATCAACAAATCAGGGAAAGGAATCATTTATGAGAAAGAATATCGCTATAATTTGTCTGATCAGCATTTTAACTGTGCTATTTTCCATTTTTTTATTCAGTTCTTGTAAGAAGCCGGAGAATGAACCGAAACCAACGAGCACACCGCTTGAAACAACAGGGACGGTCCGCCCTTTCTCCTCACCATCCCCTAGCTTGACAGAGAAAACAGCGCTGCCAACGGCAACATCGACCGTTCCTACGAAAGAGGCGACAGAAACTTCTGCCACAGGGACTCCTACACCGGTGACAAAGTCGCCGACAAAAGCACCAACGGCAACGAAAATGCCTGCTCCGACACCAACGGCAACAAAAACGCCAACTCCGACGCCG
>PPYF01104363.1_pt1 | contig 11577 bp, 17 predicted proteins | sample 1559871 | NCBI WGS metagenome assembly PPYF01 (sample SAMN08240021, study PRJNA423297) | Human gut metagenome, whole genome shotgun sequencing project. | reverse complement strand
GACTGACTTTGATACTGCCCAGCGAGAGCGGGAAAATACAGCTCCAGCAGATATCCGTGATCGGGTTTACAAAACGCCCCTCACAGGCAGAATCCGCAGACGCTGCAGGGACATGGCCGGCGAGAAGGAATAACATCAGCAGCCACAGGCTTCGCTTCATTTTCTGCCCTCCTCTGCCGGAATAAATTCCACCTTCAGGAAGCGATCGCCGGGGACCGCACTCACCCGTGCCGGTACCTGTTCGATGCCGAGGCGCTGGCAGAGCACTCCGTTCTGGTCAAAGTAAACACGGCTGTCCAGGGCCTTCTGCATCTCCGGGATACTGCCCTGCACGAGGATAATTTTGCTCTCCAGTGTGGGCGGCGTCTGGCGTTTCATCCAGGCCACCTGTGCCGGATCGTCGCCATTGATGAAATACAGCGTCTGGTTAAAAGGGACATACTGCAGCGGATTCATCACCTCCCCCTGACGGGCAAACACCCGCCCTTCGTGATCCCGGATATCCGCAGCCAGTCTGACGGACGGGTCAAACAACCGGCTGTTGTATTTCTCCGTGCGTCCGATACCGGGCACGCCAGGGGGCCGCAGGCTGTTGCGGATCACCCGCTCCTTAAACGCATCCATTTTCCGGCCCATCTCACCGGACTGCTCCAGTGCCGTCAGGCGCTGCATGATCACCGTCAGCATGTCCGGCTCCTTTACCGGCCACAGATCGCCCCAGGTGCCAAGATCGGCGGCGGCCACACTCTGCCCCCATACCAGCAGGGCAATCAGCCCCCGGCATCTCATGGTTCCGCCCTCATTCGCCGGGCAATATCCTGCTGGATCTGCCGGGTGATATCCGGAGCCCCCTGTACCACGGCAGGCGACACCAGAATGACCGCGTGGTGTTTCTGCTGCCACGCCTGCAGGCTGGCTTCCAGTGCCGTGTTAAAACGCGCTGAAAGGGCTTTTGACTGTGCTTCTGACAGTTGTTTCTGACTGGCGCTGTCAAAAAACGCATCCACGGTCTGTTTCATATTGAAGGCGACAGTCACCGGTGCGTTCAGTCTGACAATGCCGTAACTGACGGCTGCGTTCAGTAACACCATTGCCAGGCATCCCGGCACCGTCCACCACCAGTGGCTGCGTCGGGGGGCTGTAACGTCAGTCGTTTTTTGCGTTGTGGTCATGCAACACTCCTGTATTTCTCATGTTCTTCCAGCCAGGCTTCCAGCGAAGCCATCTCCGGCCCTGACTTCTTCCACGCCAGCTGCCACACCGCCTCATGAATACTCAGCCCCTCTTTACGTTTCTGCTGCACAAACTCAAAATCCGGGCCGTCAGAGCTGTACATGGCGCGGCTTAACGGGTCCACAAACAGACGGTGCCAGGAGGAATGGTTTTCCACCTGCAGCAGGAAGGAACTGAACCACTGGTCTTTGGCCGCACCAAACTTACCAATCATGTCGCGCTGCAGTGGCAGGAACTGGTCCGGATACAGTTGGTTGTATTTCGCGAACTCCTTCGCACTCTGTTTGAGGATAATTTTGTAGGAGGAGTTACCCCATGCCGCGCGGGCAGCACTGGAGGCCTTGTCAGAGTCAAAGTCGACGATGTTCTGTGTGATGGTGATATAGGCACCGGTATGACGGCGGGCCGTACGGTAGCCTTTCTCAATAAATTCACCGACCTTGTGATTTTTGAAGTCCAGCAGACGCCAGCCTTCATCAATAACGTTCAGTTTCTTGAGGTTACGCGGCGTGCGGTACATCCTGTTCTCGATGTAGATAATCAGGGAGAACATCACCGCAACCAGCAGTGACGGACGGTCTTCCAGTCCGCCCAGCTCCAGCACCACCATTTTTGCGTCATCCCGCAGGGACGGCTCATCAGAGTTAAAATACTGGCCGTAAGTGCCGTTGGCAGTGTACTGGTCAAGCAGCACAATCATTTCGTCCAGACGGCTGCGGATAGTCGGTGACTCGGCATACTGCTCGCTGTCACTGGCGTTTTTCAGGAAATCCACCACGTCATCAATACGTGCTCTGTTCTCTTTGGCCAGCCAGGAGGCTCTGACCGCCTGCAACAGCAGACCTTCATGCACTTCATCCAGGTTACCGTTGGGGCTGGCCATCACTGACAACTGGTCACGGACACGCTCCGCTGACTGGTCAATATCGGTGATGTTCGCAAACGGGTTAAAACGCAGGGTTTCACCGTCCAGATACACCCCGCCCATGTTCTCACACAGGGACTTGTAGCCATCCCCCATGTCGAACACCACGGCAAAGCCTCCGGAGTCCAGCACGCTGCGGATAAGTGGCTGTATCAGCCCGGTTTTACCGGCCCCGGAGGTGCCACAGACCGCCATGTTGTAGTTGGTGTTATTCATCCCCCGGAAGAAAATATCGATAAACGCCAGCTGGTTACGGTAGGTGGGTGCCAGCAGACCTGCAGGTGTCAGGGGGTTATCCGCCACTAACGGCATCAGGTTGGCAACATTAAAGCTCTCTGCGCGCTGAACAACACCAGCCTCTTTCAGCTGTTTAAACAGCCCTTTCCCGGCCATAAAGGGCAGGCAGGTCAGGAAATTGCGCATGTGGTTAAAGCGCGGTGAAATCAGCTCAAAACCGTTTTTACGAAAGCTGTTCAGGATGTCCTGCTCCACTTCCAGCGCCGTTTCATTATTGTCCTTGCAGAATGCTGTGATGTTGAGGAAGTAGGACACCACGGAGGACTGACCGGAGCCCAGCCGCTGACGCAGTTCCCCCCACTCCTTCGCCTCTTTCTCCACGGACGGAAACCATTTGGCATAGGAGGTCTTCGACTTTTTCTCCAGGTCCATGTACTTCAGGTTGGCTTCGCTGTGGGTTTTCACCTGGTCTTCCACCACCAGAGTCAGCGTCAGGATGAACGGACAGGAGATGGACAGTTCCGGGTTCAGCAGGTTGCTGTAGTTGTCGGCCATGTTCCACAGGAAGGCGATTTCCGGGTTACGGGCCAGATGGAAATTCAGGATGCGGGCCGTGCTGTTCCTGCCGTTCTCACGCAGGCCCAGCGTCAGGTAATCAGCCCGGACTTTCAGACGGCCCGGCTTTTTTTCTTCGAAGGAGAACAGTACGAGATAAACACCCGGTAATGGCGCAGGGTCAGGGGCAGATTCATCCCCTCCGGCAGCGGAAACTGTGTCGCTGCCGCTTTCATATAATAGGCCCGGGTAATGGCGTTAAACCGTTCAGCCTGTTCACCTGACCAGGAGAACTCACGCAGCCCGTATTCAATCCTGTCACCAACCAGCTGACTGGACATCAGATGGATACACAACGGAATACCGCGCGGCAGTTTGGTGCGCAGCATGTGATCGAGGGCCTCCACAATGGACTCATTCGCCCCATTGATGGGAATGGCTTCCAGCATAAAGCCCATCGTGGTGTCATTCATGAACAGACCGGATTCCTGGTTGTAATCACGGTACGGCAGCAGACGGCTGAACTGCGGGAAGCTCATTTCGCCCAGAACTTCATTGGCCTTTGCGGATTCGTCAGGCAGTTTCAGTGCTGTGACGAGGGAGTTAACCGCCTGAGTGACGGCCTCAAGTGGGTTATTCACATGAATTCCTTAGTTGAAAAATAAAGCGAGAAATGCGGTAGCCATGAAGGGAATACCTGTAATTAACGCGCCATTTCCCGGCGCATATACAAAGATTTCTGTTTTCTGAATATCCACTCATGTTCATCCGGAATTAAATCACTATGTTCTGCGACTGACTTATGCATAATGTTTTCTCTGTCTTTCCTGATACGCCTGACATTCAACGCACAACGTCACACTGGGAAATATTTTCCGCCGGGCTTCCGGAATAGGATTTCCGCATGCTTCACAGAGATAAACAGGAATACCATGAGCATTTATTTTCTGGCGTATCCGGTTTATTCCTGTCATGGTCAGTTGTTCTGTCACTGAATATGCTTCATCGACTTCATCACTCACGGAATATTCCTCCCGACATGTTCTGACACGCTACCGCCCATCCCTTTTCACGCACAGGGCACTCGTTTTACAGGCAGATTTTGAATACAGAAAGCCCGCCGGCATTGCCGGCTGATATACAACTTCAGGGCCAGTTAATTAATACGTAGTTTTCCCCACGCAGACGGTTTAATAACAAAAAACACGCTGGATGGCTGATGATAAACATCCTGGTTATCAATATAAGGCGCTATCCATAATGCTGCCGTCTGCTCACCCGTTCTTAGCGGACGGGGAGGTGTTACCGGTGCAACTGAACTGACCGGAACGACCGTTTTCACTTCCCGGGCAGCGGTAAACAGCGGGCGTGGTGCCAGCAGTTTCTGCTCCGGATGTGCTGTCACCGCAGGTCTGCTGCCGGACGGAGTGGTCGCGGTGACGGTCTGCACCGGCATTGTCCGGAAGTTCCCTTCAGCCAGGCGCGGCAGTGATGCCGCAACCGGCTTTGCTTCTGAGGACTGCTCCAGTTTTTTGGCCTTCTCATTGGCCTGCTCCATCGTCATACAGGTATCGGATGTGGTGGCGTTACACTCAAATTCCGTACTGGTTCCGGCACAGCCGGAAAGTAATAAGGTCCCCAGCAGAGGAATAAATAAAGAAATCTGTTTCATTGTCCCTCACCTTTCTCATCGCAGTTCACAAAATCCTTCTTCAAATCCCTGACCGTACAGGTTTTTACAATGTCAGGATTTTCAAAAACCGTACTCCGTGATGATTTATAAACATATGCCACAATGCGTTTTCCCCCGCATCAGGTTCTGGTGCACTGACTTCACATAACGGAGGTGTTATTCCGGACTCATACAGCACCGGATAATTTATTTTTTTGACGCTGCCATCAGAAACCAGCTTGTTCATCGAAGGGTCCTTATATTTCTGAATTATTCATCACACCGACAGCAGTCATATTAAAATTGTCCGGCAATGACTCAGAACCGAATTTCTCCGGTGCAGGAAGTACGATTCTTGTGGCGCAGTTACTGAGAACAGCATGAATAAAATCATCTGACACGGTTTTACCCGGCACAGAGAGGACTGTAATAACATTAATATTACGCATGTTCATTTTTATCTCCGTTGTTTCTGTTTGTTCTGTCATCAGGAAGATAAACAGGGCATTTCCTGATTTTTCCCGGCAGGGAAGCGTCTTCCGTATAAACTTCCTTCAGATGTTCATCTGCGGTTACCACCCGGATACATTTCATTTTTCCGGGTCGCACCGGATATTTCCCGGTGATCGCTGCCAGCGAGACATACATCAGTGCCAGTGTTGCCCATAATGCGGTGACCAGTTGCATCAGTGACCGGTCAGTCTCCCTGACATAATCTGCAGCATCAGCCGCGCGGTAATGGCAGATATCCTGTATTTCTGATCTGCCTGAAGAATCAGAGGAAGAAAACCAGCATTCACTGACCGGGAACTGTCCGGCAGGTGCTGTTTGTCTTACGAAGTTAATCTCCTTAACCAGTAATTTCCCCGGCGTGGTGTTGTCCTTCCATAAAACAAACAGAGCCATCAGGGCCATTGTGGCCAGTGGCAGAATGACGGTGTACTTCAGACACCAGAACAGTCCTCGCAGAACCCGGGCGACAACATACCGGGCGGCATGGCACGCCTGACGGGACGACATATTATTTGCCATCGTTGCCCCCTCCCTGGCTGCCGGACATAAACTGCTGCGGATTCAGGTTGCCCAGCTGCTTCAGCATCTGGTCAGTGTTAAAGCCGTTAAGATGACTTTCAGCCGATGGCGGAACAGGAACCGGACTTTCCGGATTGTCTTCTTCCGCTCTGCTCTGCGTGCGTTCCAGCGCCATCTCTTCCACGGTTTTCAGCTGGAAGCCGTCCTGGAACACCACGGTCACTTCGTTGCCCGCACCAACGCATCACCACTTCGCCCTTGATACCGTTTTTACCCCGGAAGCTGACATGCCCCTTAATCGGCATATCAATGGTTTTGTCGTCCTTCAGGCAGCTGATATTGCGGGTACGTACAATGGCACGCTCACTGGAGACATCCCCCCAGGCTTCCAGACCCACAAAACATCCCGTTGCGTCATACGTCTTGCTGTTCGGCATTTCCACCAGGCCGGTGATACGCAACTGCATCGGCACCGTGGATTCATTACCGGTGACTGAGGCATTGGCATCCGCCCCTTCAATCAGCATGGCTTTCGCAAAACTTCCTGACGGAATGTACGGCAGCGATGGTCCCTGTTTTCCCTCATTACGGGTAAACACCTTACGCTGTATCCGGTTAGGCACCGGCACAGACTGGTACGTCACCTGTGGTGGTGGCGTGACACCATTCCCGGGATAAAACGCCGTCGGCGGTGGAACAGCAACGCTGCCCTGCGGCGGGAAGGATACGGGGGTGTTTCCTGGCTGTGGTTCGCCTTCCGGGCCGGGCGGTGAGGCAGGCATCTGCGGTACAGGCTCACCGGTCGCCGTGACGGGATTAGCACCCAGGGCTTTTACCTGCTCTGCGAGGGCGGCATTGTCCTGTCCCAGCTTTTCAATACGACGCTGGTCATCACCGCGCTGTTTGTTCAGAACATCCAGCTCACGACGGATTTCCTCATACTGCTTCTGCATCTGCGCTGCCGTCACCTGCATCTCTGTGGTGGCATGCTGACGCACCTTGTCATCAAAGGTCGTATCCACCACACCGGTCATATCCGGCACAGGCTCCTGTTCAGCCACCGCCTCACCGTTACCGGACATGTCCACATCAGACAGATACAGTGCACCACCAATCGCGGAGGCTGCACCGACAACCACAATCCCCAGCCACAGGCACTGCTTGCGTTTCACAATGGTATTGATACTGGCCATCAGTTGCCCTCCCCGTCACGGATGACATACACATCCATGCGCGCACCTGCCAGTAACTGGCCGGCAGGCTGGCTGAACATCACGGCACGGGTTCCCGGTTGCCAGAAATCACTTTCCCGGATATTCAGGGCAGACAGCGTTTTATTTTCCACGGTAAAGCGGACCATCTTCAGGTGATTCCCCGTCCATACGGCATCTGCCACTGAAGACAGCCCCGCCGGGGCCTGCAGGGTTTCCTTTGTCACCGGGACCTGATACCAGCCTGCGGGTAATTTTCCGCCACGGACAGCCTGGCTGATGGTCACAAGCAGGGATTCGTAAGGCGTGGACGTTTCCCACGCACCGGCTTCTTCTCCGGTTCCGCGCAGGTCACTGACCAGCTGAATGGTACGCCCCGCGCCTTCACGGGGAACGGCCTGAATGGAAAGATTCAGACCACGTTCTGTTTCCAGAATGAACGTAAAGGGCTTTTTGTTGACGGTAGCCACCACCACACCGCCGGAGGCGGTCTGCTCATTACTGGTCAGGGCACCATCCAGACTGTTCACGGCGATAATCCGGTCACCGGGAACAGTAAACAGATTCGGGCTGGTATTACTTACGGCAATACTGGCCTGACCACCGTTCAGCATTGGCACCACGGTGGGGGCCAGCGTGCCGTTTGCGGCCATCACGCTGCAGGAAAAAAACAGGCTGCCGAATATTATTGCCGTATTATTTTTTCTCATCGTCTGTTTCCCCGAAATTATCCAGCCAGGTCACCCCGTTTTCCCGCTTCAGAATAAGGATGTAATGTTTGATATCAGTGAAAGGTTTTGAATCACCAATCCAGGTTTTAAGCACACCACGAATTTCCACACGGCCATACTGAGGCCAGACACGAACACTGGTCTGGAAAAAGGCTGAGTTCACGTTATCGTTTTTAATACGCTTCGCTTCTTCAGCCAGAATAACTTTCATCTGGTTCTGTGCGCCCGGGCGGATATATTGCAGAAGCGCCTGATGTGAGGCATCGACGGTTTCTGATGAAACATTCAGACGGAGGGCAATAAATGACAGCGCCATCTGCTGTAAATAAGAGGCGTCGGCACTGTTCTGTGACACGGCAAAGGGGGCATTAAATGCCATTGGTGTCACCGCAGTACGTTGCTCATTCTGAAGACGGTAGTTATTCACCCCCTGAATAACGTTAACAGAGAGGCTGAGAACAATAAGCACTGTCATAAATATAAAGGCGATGGCCATTACACGACTGGTACTTAAACGGGCACCGTGTTCCATATAACAATCCTGGTATCAGTTCTATTTAATCCACTGCCGGAAACACGAATCGGGAACATTATGAAAAATACCGCGCAGCAGGGCTGTTGGCATATACCAGTAAATCAGGTCACGTAACCAGGAACTGCCCCGCCCTTTTTTCAGTTTTTTAATCCCGAAATAAACCAGAACCGCTGCACCAATACCGAACAGATATTTTGATGTTGTGATACCCCAGCCAACACAGATTGCTGCGGGGATCAGTTCATCCAGTGGCAGGCCAAACCAGCGGCTCTGGTTGGTCAGTGTTTCCGGGAAACGATATTTCTTAAGTTTATTCTCGTCTCCCGACATCGTTTTATTTCCTGTCAGAGGCCAACGACGGCCATACCCACAGCAATAAATACAGAGATGATGGCAAAACCGGCTAGGAACTTGACGTTTTTGGTCATCATGTACATGACAGCACCGACCAGAACTTCAGCCAGAACAACCCATTTAACAACACTGGAGTCCTTACCGAAGGTCGCCTTAACCGTGGTGTTACCGCTTGCCATCAGGTCCTGACCACTGCTGCCGGCGGCCATCGCCAGCTGCGGGAAGAACATCATCAGAACAGCAGCCGGGATCACAGCGCGAGCCAGGCGAAGCATATTCAGACGAGTGAATTTGGAAAAAAACGATTTCTTTTTGACGGGCGCAGAAGCACCCTGAACACTTAAAACGGCGTCCATATGATTCCTCTGTTTAATATTGATAGATAAAAACTAAAGTTCTTTAAATGTTGACTCGCTCTCTTCGGTCACCTCCCTGAATATTTCTTCGTTATAGAAATCAGGAAACCGTTTCAGATGATCTCTGAGACGGATCTGGACTTCTATCGTTTTACTTCTTCCACTACGATCTTTGGCCTTAATAAGTCGGTTATTTGTATCTTCATCGAGATACACCGAGACCGTTCTGCTTATACCGCCTCTCGCGTTACGCCTCCTCACTAAATTCACCTCTGTTTCCCGACTAATAAAATTATGATTGCACAGAAATCGTCGAAAAAAAACACGCCAAAATTGGCGTGCCTTATTTAACATTTATTTAACACCATAAAATTCACGAATTATACTTAATAGCGAATCTATTTCTCCTTTATAGATACATGACACTCTGAATAAATCAAAGTGTTCAAAAAACTCTTTTATTTTCCGTTTAACTGGTTTAATTCGATCCTCAGATGCTCTGTCTGTAATACCCAATTCTCTGGCAATTGTTGCGTGACCAACACCCAGCATATAAAAAGAGAAAACAACCAATGTTCCTGGAGAAAGATCATTCCATATCGTTAATTGACCAGAAGTATTTGTATTACTTACACTTTGATTTAACGCAAAAAATGGATAATCAGGAAACGGATTAATTTGCCATAAAACAACAGATTCGTCATTATAAAAAGAAACATTCTCCATCCTTATCTGATAGATTTCGCCATGAAAATTAAAACGACGACAAAATGCAGAGCCATGTCCAAGAGCCTGGCATTCCAGTTCAAGTGATGAAAGAAAAATTTCAACCTGCAGACGTATATAACTCTCTCCGGATAAAGGTTTATCTTCTCTGGAAAAGAGTTCAATAAAAGCCCCATTGGCATAAAGGATTTTCCGGTTTTTGTTACGGACACAAACCGGAACGGGAGAATTTCTGTAGATATTCTGAACGTTAAGGATGTATTTATTTACAGATTGACTGTTAAGTGGCCTTTCTCTACGATCCAGCGCACACATAGGAACCTCCACTAAGGATTCTATGGACAGTCGATGCAGGGAGTTACAGCTCCCTGCATCGGCGATTTTCAGTTTCAATTTTTAACGTGGTATTAACCACGTAATTAATATACTAATTATCTGACGTATTGTCATCTTTTTGAATCATAAAAATTCTTATATTTGAACCAACTCAAACTTCATTTTCATTTATTCATCATCATTTTTTGGGAAAAACCGGTCCATCTCAACAGACACTTTCTCTCTGATATCGTCAACCATACTGGCATATTCAAACTTCGGGTTTCCGGATACATGAGGACTGAGAGACTCAATACCTAAAATCTTTGCCACCGTTGACTGTGTTTTTACAACACATTCAAGAAGAAGTTTATTAAACTCTGTCTGGTTAAATGCAGACTCTTTACGCTCCATCTGAGCGTCATATACACGGAGCCCTAATTCAAGAAGCATTGAAGCAGTTCCTGAAAGGCTTATATCTTTATCTCTTGCTCCCTCCTGACGACGCTTTTCAACAATCATGTTAATTTTTTCATGAACCTCATTACTGATATACAGATTTACTCTGGCCATAAGACAGTACCTTTTAGATTCTGAAATAAGAGTTTTATTTCATCTACTCATAGTATGGTCTGAAAAAAGAAGAGCACCCCTAGCAGCGCCCCTAGGGACATACTATAAAAAAACGCACGGCGCTGCTAGGGGCGGCCCTAATATATCCAAATGTTTTTCATGAAAATTGTCAGCACTGACCCTAACAAGGGTTGTCATAGGGTCGCTATAGGGTCGTCAACGACCCTATTTAATAATGTAAAATAAATTAAAATACATTATTTAGAACATAAACTAATGATTTAAAAAACAAATCAGCAAAAACTTGTTTTTGCGTGGGGTGTGGTACTTTTGGTGGTGAGAACCACCAACCTGTTGAGCCTTTTTGTGGAGTGGGTTAAATTATTTACGGATAAAGTCACCAGGGGTGGAAAAATGAAAAAATGGATGTTAGCCATCTGCCTGATGTTTATAAATGAGATCTGCCATGCCACTGATTGCTTTGATCTTGCAGGCCGGGATTACAAAATAGATCCTGATTTACTGAGAGCAATATCATGGAAGGAATCCCGTTACCGGGTTAATGCCATCGGTATTAATCCGGTAACGGGATATGGCAGCGGACTGATGCAGGTAGATTCCCAGCATTTTAACGAACTGGCCCGCTATGGAATTAAGCCGGAACATCTGACAACAGATCCCTGCATGAACATTTATACCGGTGCTTATTATCTGGCAATAGCCTTTAAAAAATGGGGCGTCTCCTGGGAGGCCGTTGGTGCATACAATGCCGGATTCAGGAAGACCGAACGCCAGAACCAGAGACGTCTTGCCTACGCATCAGATGTTTACCGGATTTATACCGGGATAAAAAGCAGTAAAGGTATCCGGATTCCGGCCACGAAGAAATCACTTCCGGAAATTAACAGCGTGCAGAACAATTAATCTTACAGACATTGTCAGATACCGGTTATGCCGCAAAAGCGGCATGGAAGGCCACACACAAAAATATCATATGAGTGACAATACTGACTGGCCGAAGCCCCGCGAAGCGGGAACCCATCTTATATATACCCGGTAACTGCGCAGCCTCCTGCCAGACCATTTTTCGCGGGCACAATATTTACAGACAACCGGAAAGCC
>PPYF01661803.1_pt1 | contig 11578 bp, 13 predicted proteins | sample 1559871 | NCBI WGS metagenome assembly PPYF01 (sample SAMN08240021, study PRJNA423297) | Human gut metagenome, whole genome shotgun sequencing project. | reverse complement strand
TTTAAAAGTAAGACGTTACTATTAGTATATAACAGAGGTGAATAAAATGGCAGTATCTGCAGATTTATATAGAACCTTTTTAGGGGTAGGCTTATATTTATCCTTTTCCCGTGCCGCAAAAGAATTAGGCGTGTCCCAATCCGCCATTAGTCAAAGTATTAAACAATTAGAAGGGGAACTTAATATGCCCCTCTTCGTGCGTACTACAAAATCTGTAGGGTTCACGCCAGAAGGCAAAGAGTTGTTTGATACGGTAGCTAAAGCTTTCTCCATTCTTGATAATGGAGTTACCCAATTACAAGAACGTGTTAGCCAAGCTTATGAAAGTTTAAATTTGGCTGCCACAGATACTTTGTGTCGCCATTTCTTATTGCCTTATTTACATAAATGGCAATTACAAGAAAGTGAAATTGGCTTACATATTATCAATCGTCCGTCTCCTGATTGTGTAGAATTGGTACTCAATAAAGAGGCGCAATTAGCTGTGGTTAATGATTATGAGGGATTGAGAGATAATCCTCAGTTAGAGGTAACTACGCTAGCTACAATTCAAGATGTCTTTGTTGGCGGTCCTGACTATAAAGGGGCAGGGTTCTTTGATCAAGGGCGCCTTCTTAACGAGCCTATTTTACTCTTGCATAAAGGCTCTGCTAGTCGTACATTCTTTGACGATGTAACACATGGTGCTTGTCGTAAGCCTCGCTTTGAATTGGGTAGCGTCGATGTATTACTAGATCTTGTAGAAATTAATATGGGTATTTCCATGTTGCCTAACCATGTGGTGCAACAAAAAATGCAAGAAGGGACGATTGTGCGTATCGATACAGATATTCCAGTACCAACACGGGACATTGTGCTTGTGCGTTCTCGCTTGGTTCCTCAATCTGAAGGGGCTGCAAGATTTACGTCCTTGCTAGTTAATCGTGAAAGTACTCGAGATAAAGTTTTATAAGAAAAAGACATGTTTAAAGACATACTTTAGGAAACTTTCTTAAAGTGTGTCTTTTTATATATTAGTGTAAGTTTTACCGTGCTATATTATATTCCTATAAAGCAGTTGAGTTATATAATTCATATACAAAATATTTAAGTCTTATTTGCAATGATATTTATGGATTATATTATAAGACTTTTACTAGATATAGGTTGACCCTAAGGGGTTGTTTACGTTAAAATTTAAAGATAGTTATGCGGAGGTATGAGCACATGGAATTATTAAAAGAACGCATTCGTGAAGAGGGAATTGTCCTCAATAATCGAGTGCTAAAAGTAGATGGTTTCTTAAACCATCAAATCGATCCACAATTGTTTAAGGCAATTGGTAAAGAAATCGCGGATCGTTACCGTGATGCAGGTGTACAACGTATTGTTACCATCGAAGCATCTGGCATTGCGTTGGCGTTGATGGCCGCGCTTGAACTGGACGTGCCATTGGTATTTGCGCGTAAGAAAAAATCCATCCTTATGGTAGATGATGTATATCATAGTGTTGTGTACTCTTATACAAAAGAAGAGAATTATGATATCACTATTTCTAAAAAATTCTTGCCAGCTGGTGAAAAAGTGTTGATTATTGATGACTTCTTGGCATCTGGCGAGGCTGCTATGGGCCTTGCTAAATTGGTTCAAGACGCAGGTGATGAAGTGGTAGGAATGGCGATTGCTATCGAGAAATCCTTCCAACCTGGTCGTGAACGCCTCGAAAATGCGGGCTATCGTGTAGAGTCTTTAGTTCGCATTAAAGAATTCAAAGATAATGGTTGTGTGTTTATCGAAGACTAATTAGTCTGATTATTGTTTGAGGGAATTATGAATAAAAAAGCAGAAAAATTCGACTTACTCGTTGCTGATCTTAACAAAGGCGGCAACACTTGGTTTACTAAGGAAGAAATGACAGACGATCTTAATACAGTTGTATATCATGGTCGTTTGGATGTTCATGAGCATAGTCTACCTGTGTTCATCGTTGTAGACGATTCTGCGTTCACTTATGCACGCATTGCTATCACAACAACATCTATTGATGAAAAAGTGATTCCTGCCGTGTTGAAAGAGCTTAACACGTTAAATCAAGATTATAAAGTGTCAAAATATTATGTGAGCGTTGAAGACAATAATATTTATATGGATGTGTCTATGCCATGTTTAAATGAACAATTTGATCCTACTGTAGTAGTAAATCTTTTGCTCGAAGTAATTCAACCGCATTTAGATGCTGTACATAAAGATATTCTTAAAGTAGCTGGTTTAGCTTAATAGAGGTTGTTATGAATCCTAAATCCTTATTATTTGATAAGTTCTTGAAAGAAGAAGAAATCATATCTTTTGAACGGAAGGATTTTGATGATGAAGATGGTACAGTAGTATATCGTTCTTATATCAAGTCTCCTTTATGGGATATGCCTTTATTCGTCATTCTCGATAACAGTATTTATAGTGTAGTTCGTTTAGTGTTAGGACCTGAAAAGGTAACAGCACAAAATATGAATGCTTTGAATGCATTAATTAATCGTGACAATGCGACATATAAAAATTATAAACTATATATTGATGAACAAGATTCTAGCCTATACTTGGATTGCGTATATATGTGTGGTGATGATGCGTTCGAGCCGGCATTGATGTATGCATTGATGTCTTCTATCGTAGATTATATTCCAGAATCTGTAGGTGAATTGAAAGCTGCCTTTGAAAGTGGTACTCACTAATCAATAATAGATACAAGTTAAGTGGTCTAATGTTCGGAATTATGAAAAGCGGATAACCTGTTTTTAACCGGGTTATCCGCTTTTTTATATGGATAAGCAAAACCATACAAATATTATGATTGATAGAATAAATTTATGCTGTTATAAGATTGCAAAGGCAGTATTCTATTTTGCAGATTTATTTAAGTTTAATTTATATGATGCAATCTACCTTTTTATAATAGTTCGGAATATAACGAATAATAAAAATATTTAATAAAAAAATATTCGAAAATAGTATTGATTTTGTAAATGTTAGGTGTTACAATTTGAGTACAAGAAGGAGGTAGCACCGTGAACTATGCAAATCAACAAATTCAAAGCAAGTCTACGGAGGCTACTTGTGCGCATTTGTCCCAGTCTGTTTCGGCTGGGCTTTTTTATTAGGAGGATCTATGAAGGTCGGTATTATCATGGGCAGCAAGTCTGACCTGGACACAATGAAAAAAGCATCTGCCGTACTTGATGAATTTAACATTTCCTATGAAATGGTTATTGCCTCAGCTCATCGTACCCCAGAGGCTGTAAAGAATTTTGTTACACGACTTGAAGATGAAGGGGCTATCGCTTTTATTGCTGGTGCAGGCGCAGCGGCTCACCTACCTGGTGTGGTGGCGAGCTTCACTACACTACCTGTTATCGGCATCCCACTTAATGCAACCGCATTAAAAGGTATTGATTCTCTACTTGCTATTGTACAAATGCCATCTGGCATGCCTGTAGCAACTATGGCTGTAGATGGTGCTAAAAATGCAGCGCTCTTTGCAGTACAAATTGGGGCAGCTTTCAATAAAGACCTGAAAGAACAATATCAAGAATATCGTAAAGATATGGCTGAAAAAGTCTTAGCAGACAATGCAGAATTACAAGGTGCTATTCATATTTAATCATATAAATCATCGGCGATTAAATATTGGTTAAGAAAAACAGTTTATTTAGATATCTATTACATAGTTTGTATCATTAATTTATGATAAAGGAGAAAGATCATGGCTAACATCGATTTGGAAAAATTAACATTATTGTACGAAGGCAAAGCAAAACAAGTATATGCAACAGATAACAAAGATGAGTACATCGTTCATTACAAAGATGATGCCACTGCATTTAATGGTGAAAAACATGACACCATCCTTGGTAAAGGCGTATTGAATAACAAAATTTCCTCTTTCTTCTTTGAATTGTTGAAAAAAGAAGGCGTACCAACTCATTTCGTTCGTCGTGAAGATGATCGCAACCAAACAGTACTTGCATTGAAAATAGTTCCTCTTGAAGTTATTGTTCGTAATATTGCGGCAGGTTCGATGGCTAAACGCTTTGGCATTGAAGAAGGTACACCACTTAAACATCCAATCCTTGAATTCTGCTACAAAAATGATGAATTAGGCGATCCATTTGCCAATGAATCCCAAATTACAGCACTTGGTTGGGCTACTCAAGAACAACTTGATGTAATTTCTACAATTACTTTAAAGGTAAATGATATATTGAAGAAATTTTTGGCTACTAAAAATGTGACCCTTGTAGATTTCAAGGTAGAATTTGGTACCCATAATGGTGAAGTTTTATTGGGTGATGAAATTTCTCCTGATACATGCCGTTTCTGGGATGCTACAACTGGTGAAAAACTCGACAAAGACCGTTTCCGTCGAGATCTTGGTAATATTGAAGAAGCATATAAGGAAATGTTATTCCGTCTTACAGGTGAGCGTGCCTAATAGGGGGGAAGATGAACTACGATTCTGTTTTTGATAAATGGCACGAAGAGTGTGGTGTGTTCGGCATCTATGATAGGACCGTTGATGTAGCACGCTATGTATATTGGGGACTATTTGCTCTCCAACATCGTGGTCAAGAAAGTGCGGGCATTGCTGTTACCGATGGTCATGATGTAGAACTGAAAAAAGGCATGGGCTTGTTGACTGAAGCTATTAAAGAATTACCATCTTTGCCAAGCTATATGGGGACTGGTCATGTGCGGTACTCTACGACCGGGTCCAATAATCCGCGTAATATCCAGCCTTTGGTTATTCACTACCAAGGCGGTCAAATTGCGGTGGCTCACAATGGAAACTTAACGAATGCCTTATCTATTCGAAAACGCCTCGAAGCCGATGGTTCCATCTTTCAAACGACGATGGATTCTGAGGTTATCGTAAACTTGATAGCCCGTTCTAAAGCAGAAACACAAGCGGAACGGATTGCCGATGCGGCGCGTCAAATTGAAGGGGCGTTCTCTTTAGTCATTACTACGAACGACTCTTTGGTAGGTGTACGAGACCCTCAAGGATTTAGACCACTTTGTTTAGGTAAAACTGAAAATGGTTATGTGCTCTCTAGTGAAAGCTGTGCTTTTGATGCGATTAAGGCAGAGTTTATTCGTCATATAGATCTAGCTGTTCGTATGAAGCTAAATGCATTGCCACATATTGTTGGAGGTAAGCGTATCGTCCTTATTGATGATTCTATTGTGCGCGGTACTACGAGTGGTATTATTGTAAAAATGCTAAAAGAGGCTGGTGCTAAAGAGATTTATATGTGTATTAGTTCTCCAACTATTGAGTATTCCTGTCACTATGGCATTGATACATCGGTGCGTAAAGAACTTATAGCAGCTACTCATACAGTGGATGAAATTAGAGATTTTATCAAGGCTGATAAATTACATTACTTGTCTCGTGAAGGCCTATGTCGTGCTGTATCTGATGTAAAGCCAGATGATTTATGTTTTGCATGTTTCAATGGTGATTATAGTGTAGCGGTTCCTGCGGACCAAGAGGAAGGGGTCAAATATGTGCTCGAATAAAAATAGTTTAACCTATCGTGATGCAGGTGTTGATATCGATGCAGGTAATCGCGCCGTAGAACTGATGAAAGAATCTGTTAAACGGACGTATACACCGGGTGTTGTTGGTGATTTAGGTGGTTTTGGGGGACTCTATTCCTTAGCTGGTCATGCTATGTCTGATCCTATGCTCGTATCTGGTACAGATGGGGTGGGTACCAAATTACGTCTCGCTATTATGATGGATAAACATGATACTATCGGTCAAGACTGCGTAGCTATGAGTGTTAATGATATCCTCGTACAAGGTGCTACACCTTTATTCTTCCTTGATTATATTGCGGTTGGCAAACTAGAGCCTGTAAAAGTGGCGGATATCGTACGTGGTGTAGCTGAGGCGTGCGAAGAATCAGGCTGCGCTTTACTAGGCGGTGAAACTGCTGAGATGGCAGGTTTCTACGATGATGAGGATTATGATGTAGCTGGTTTTGCCGTTGGTATCGTAGATCGTCCTAAATTGATTACTGGTGAAAGTATCAAGGCAGGAGACGTTATTCTTGGGTTACCATCTTCTGGGGTTCATTCTAATGGTTTCTCGTTAGTTCGTAAAATTGTATTTGATCACAAGGGTTTCTCCATTGGTCAAGATATTCCTGAATTTGGCAAAACACTGGGAGAAGAATTATTAACGCCAACGCGCTTATACCCTAAAGCTGTATTACCGTTGATTAAAGAAGATTTAATTAAAGGTATGGTTCATATTACGGGCGGCGGTTTCTATGAAAATATTCCTCGCGTCTTACCTACGGGAGTAACGGCAGAGATCGATTGTGATACATGGCCTCGCCTTCCAGTTTTTGAAAAGCTACAAGAATGGGGCAATGTAGATTGGCATGAAATGTACCGCACTTTTAATATGGGCATTGGCATGATCCTCATAGTGGACGCTGCGGATGTGGATCGAGTAAAGGCAAATCTTGAAAGTCGTAATGAAGCGGTATATGAAATTGGTCATATCGTTAAAGTCGAAGGTCCAGTTGTTGTAAAAGGGGCGGTATTTAATGACTAGTTCCGTAGCTAAAAAGCGTCTAGCTCTATTCGCAAGCGGTAGAGGATCCAATGGGGAAGCCCTTTATAAAGCCATGCAAGAAGGATATATTAATGGTGAGTTTGTAGTTATCATTACAGATCACGGTGATGCAGGGATTGTTGAACGTTCTAAACCTTGGAATAACCGGTTGTACGGTACACTTTGTTGATGCCGGAATGGATACGGGGCCTATCATTATGCAGAATACGGTTCCTTTATTATCGGAGGATACAGAGGATATCCTGAGTGATAGATTATTGCCTATTGAACATAAAACATATAAAGAGGCATTACGACTATTTTGTGAGGATAAGCTCACTATAAAAGGTCGTGTTGTATATATTGAAGATTGATGTGTAAGCAAAGGAAGACGTTAGATGATTAAAAATGCATTACTTAGTGTTTCTGATAAAACAGGTATTGTAGACTTTGCGAAAGGTTTAGTTGATTTAGGGGTAACCATTTATTCCACAGGTGGGACCCTTAAAGCCATAACCGAAGCAGGTATTCCGGCAAAATCGGTAGAGTCTTTGACTGATTTTCCTGAAATGATGGATGGCCGCGTAAAGACATTACATCCTAAGGTGCATGGTGGTATTTTGGCGATCCGTGATAATGCGGAGCATCAACAAGCTATGGCAGAACATGGTATTGAACCAATCGACCTTGTTGTAGTCAATCTTTACCCGTTTCGCGAAACCATTGCAAAACCTAATGTATCCTTAGAAGAGGCCATCGAAAATATCGATATTGGTGGTCCTACGATGGTTCGTTCTGCAGCAAAGAATCATGCCTTTGTGGGTATCGTAGTAAATCCAAATCATTACGATGAAATCTTAGAGATGCTCAAGGATCAAGGTGAATTGACTAAGGAATATCGCTTTGGACTTGCCAAAGAAGCCTTTGCTCATACGGCGGCTTACGATGTGGCCATCGCTAATTATATGAGTGGAATCTTGAATGAAGGCCCTACACCTCCAGAATATTTGAGTGCTTATGAGAAGGTAACAGATCTTAGATATGGGGAAAATCCGCATCAACAAGCCGCATTCTATAAAGAAATTGGTACAGCTCATGGCATGGGGGCCTTGAAACAATTACATGGCAAAGAGCTTTCCTATAATAATATTGTAGACATGGAAGCGGCATGGAATATGGTATGGGAGTTTACTGAGCCAGCTGCATGCATCATTAAGCATACGAACCCATGTGGTGCCGCTACTGCAGCTACATTACATGATGCCTATGTAAATGCTTACGAAGCTGATTCCGTATCCGCCTTTGGTGGTATCGTAGCCTTAAACCGTGAAGTAGATGCAAGTACAGCGGAGGAAATGAGCAAAATTTTCTTAGAAGTTATTATGGCACCTGCTTTCACAAAAGAAGCATTAGAAATCCTTGAAGCTAAGAAGAATATTCGCCTCATTGAACTATCTAAGCCGGAATCTGGCCAAGTGACAGTGAAAAAGGTGTCTGGTGGTTTATTAGTGCAAACAGAAGACGATATCCTAGAAGACCGCGCCAATTATAAAGTTGTTACGAAGGTACAACCAACAGAGGAACAATGGAAAGCTCTTGAATTTGCATGGAAACTCGTAAAACATGTAAAATCCAATGCGATTTTGATTTCTAATGAAAAGCGTACTCTTGGAGTTGGGGCCGGTCAAATGAATCGCGTAGGTTCTGCAAAAATTGCTCTTGAACAAGCCGGGGAAGCCGCTAAAGGCGCTGTATTAGCATCCGATGCATTCTTCCCATTTGGCGATACCGTAGAAACAGCGGCAAAGCATGGCATTGCAGCTATTATTCTATTATGAATTTGATGGCGTTTAGGCGCCGATGGAGGACTTATGAAAGTATGTGTAATCGGTAGCGGCGGCCGTGAACATGCATTGGCGTGGCGATTGTCCATCAGCCCTAGCGTAACAAAGGTATATGCTATTCCTGGTAGCGCGGCTATGTCAGATTGTGCAGAGCTAGTTGGCATCGATTGGCAACAAAGCAATCATTTAATTAGCTTTTTGAAAGATAATCAAGTTGATTTAGTTGTTGTTGGGCCTGAGGCTCCTTTAGTAGCGGGCTTAGCAGATGTACTTAATAAGGCGGGGATTCCAGTTTTTGGTCCATCCAAAGCAGCAGCTCAACTAGAGGGATCAAAGGTGTTTGCTAAAGACCTCATGAAAAAATACAATATTCCCACTGCTGCGTATGGTGTATTCCATAAGGTAGATGAAGCGAAAGCTTTTATTGCTCAAACAGGAGCTCCTATCGTTGTTAAAGCTGACGGCTTGGCAGCAGGGAAGGGTGTTGTAGTAGCCATGACCATCGATGAAGCGAATGTAGCCGTAGAAGATATGCTCAGTGGTAATCGATTCGGTGATGCAGGCAGCACCGTTGTTATCGAAGAGTTTATGGAAGGCGAAGAGGCTAGTTTATTAGCCTTTGTAGATGGCAAGACCGTAGTTCCTATGATTGCCTCTCAAGATCATAAACGCATCTTTGATGGTGATAAAGGGCCTAATACAGGTGGCATGGGGACCTATGCACCGGCCCCCGTTCTTACAGATGCATTGCGGGACGCAGCGATGAAAACCATCTTAGAACCTATGGTAGCGGCTGTGGAAAAAGAAGGCATGCCGTATGTAGGCTGCCTTTACGCGGGGCTTATGATTACTGACGAAGGTCCTAAGGTGGTAGAATTCAATGCGCGCTTTGGTGATCCTGAAACACAAGTTGTATTGCCGCTACTGGATAGTGATTTAGGTGAGATTATGATGGCCTGTGCTAAGGGCACATTAACCTCTAATATGGTGAAATGGAAAGATTCCTCAGCGGCTTGCGTTATCCTTGCTTCTAAGGGCTATCCTGAAACTTCATCTAAGGGCGATGTCATCAGTGGGGATATTAAACAATATGACACAACCATTGTATTCCACTCTGGTACAAAGCTTGTTGGTGAAAATTATGTCACTAATGGCGGTCGTGTGCTTGGTGTTGTCGGACTTGGCAAAGACCTTAGAACGGCACTTGATAGAGCCTATGAACGTATAGAGCATATCGACTTTGAAGGCATGCAATATCGTACAGATATTGGGGCTAAGGCTTTTAAATAAAGTAACAACATTTTGAATATAATGAAAACCTCTACATTCATGTACGACGCATGCGGTGTAGAGGTTTTATTTTCTACCTTTTAACTGTTACCTATGATATAATAAATTAGATATAAAGAGGGCCCATCGACGTGTGATGGCGTTAGGCTCATCTCAAAAATTTGGAAACTTATTGATGACGCCTGACGTGTAGAAGTAAATCTTCTACACGTTAGGTGTTTTTACTATAGTCTATTTTATTTCTTAATAGTGATATACAACTATGATATATAATAAAGAACCGTTAGAACTGAATAGTCCGGTAGCCTTTTGGCTGAATTTTCCCAACGAAGAACGCGTATTCTGGGTGGATCGTCAAAGTGACCGCATCGTTGTAGGCGCTAAACGTTTGGCGACGGTCAAAGATGATGAAGATCGCCATAATTACGCTTACGTGTTTTATGGAGATACTTTTTTTGAGAACTCTAAGGACCCTAAATGGGCTGGCATGGGTCATGAAATGATTGCTTTCACCCATTACTACATCGTAGAAAATGGGGAGTCTTTCTACTTGCACGCTGGTGAAAGCGTCCCTATTACGGATTTCGAGGTGCCTCGAGTTCGCCATAACTACAAGGAAACCAGTGATGATAAGGCGGCTTGGGATAGTTTGATGAACGCTATCGCTGATGGTATTAGTAGTGGTGAAATGACGAAGGTCGTTTCTTCTCGAGAGGTACAGTTTACTAGTGAAACACCATACAATGTGGCAAGTATTTTGGCAAATTTAGTAGATAATAATCCAAATTGCTTTATCTTTGGTTACGAAAAGGATGGACGCACCTTTGTGGGTGCATCGCCAGAGATTCTAGTTCGCCATCGAGGTAGTGAAATTCTCAGCTATGCCTTGGCGGGGACAGCGCCTAAACATGGACCAAATGCGTGGACTAAGGAACAACTGTTAACAGATAAGAAAAATCTCTTTGAACATAATATCGTCCGTGACCGTATTGTGGATATCATGAAATCTATTACTCCGGAGGTTATAATAGGTGAAACGGGTATCATGGAGCTGGCGCATCTATATCATTTGCGCACCATTATTACTGCTAAGGATAGCACAAAATCCCTCGTAGAATGGGCAAAGTTGCTCCATCCTACACCGGCTCTCGGTGGTGAACCGCGAGAAAAGGCGTTGGCATTGCTACAAAAGTACGAAGCTCATGAACGCGGCATGTATGCAGCACCTTTTGGCTTTATGAAAGATATGGGGGACGGCATTGTCATCGTTGCTATTCGATCTGCCCTCATTATGGATAATGTTCTTTATGCCTATGCAGGATGTGGCGTCGTAGCCGATTCTGATGCGGATGAAGAATATGCAGAAACTAATAATAAAATGCGCACCATTTTGGATGCGTTATGATAAATTTCCAAACCCTTAGAAGTTGTTGAAAGGGAATATAATGAACGAATATATTGCTGCCTTGGTAGATGAGTTTTACCAACTCGGCGTCCGGCATGCTGTGTTTAGCCCTGGTTCTCGTTCCACGACGATGGCTATGCTTTTCACGGAGTATGAAGGCTTTGAAACATATATGAATATAGATGAGCGCTCTGCTAGCTTTATGGCACTTGGCATTGCAAAGGCTCATAAAGAACCAACTGTGTTAGTTTGTACATCCGGTTCCGCAGTGGCTCATTATTTGCCCGCTATTTTAGAGGCTCAATATAGTGGGGTACCTCTTATCGTATTGTCTGCCGATAGACCTTATACCTTGCTACATACAGGGGCTCCACAAACAGTAGATCAACAAAAAATCTTTGGTACAGCTGTAAACTATTATGAAGAATTATCGGTGCC
>PPYF01386101.1_pt1 | contig 11579 bp, 5 predicted proteins | sample 1559871 | NCBI WGS metagenome assembly PPYF01 (sample SAMN08240021, study PRJNA423297) | Human gut metagenome, whole genome shotgun sequencing project. | reverse complement strand
ACAACCTCATGTGGTTCAGTACATGGAACGGACTGTCGTTCTATGACGGCTACAAGTTTCATACTTTCAGAGACAACCCCGATGATATTGACGTCCTGTCAACCAACCGTATACTCCAAATAGAACCATCCTATAACAACAACGTGTGGTGTATCACATACGACCACCAGCTCTACGTATACGATACCCACTTCTGCCGGTTCTTTGCTGTAGGACAGAAATTCAACGAACTGTTCAACATCGACCTGCGCGTGAGCCAGGTATACCCAATGAAAAACGGAGCTACATGGTTTACTTCAGAAAATGGAAAATACATCATCCGATCAGCAGGAAGAACCTTTGATGAGCGGAACATAGAACTCATCAAAGTAGGAGAAAAGGGACTCAGAAGCAGAAATGTATGGTACATCCATCAAGATATACACGGAAGAGAATGGGTGCTTACCGATAAAGGCGCATACATATACCATTCGAAATTTCCAAGCAAACTGCCTTTCAAATGGCTCAGAGGGGTGGGAGAAGATGAGTTCCTGGCAACTGAAGACGGTAAACTGGCAAAATATGACCTGCAGAACCGACTCACCATGATACCAATGCCAGAAGGCGTAACCCGTATCAACGAACTGAAAAATACAGGTTACCAGCTCCTGCTGGCAACCAATCTGGGTGTGGTCATCTACAACCCGCGCACCTTCAAGTTTGATATCATCAACGTACAGAGCCCGAGTCAGCCTCTGGCAGAGGTAAAGAAGATTTATACCGATGCTTTCGGTATGGTATGGGCATTCACTGACGGCATGGGAGTAACCCTCGTCAATCCGAAGACTGGACAGAAGCAGTGGCTCTTTGCCGACCAGGACGACCCGATGGACCGCACAACCTGCGAAAGCAATTTCATCACACAAGATGAACACAAGACCCTCTGGGTAGTGCCAAGAGGAGGAACCTTCAGTTATTTTGACCGCAAGGCAGGAAAACTGGTGCCTTATCTGCTGAGAAGCAATTCATCGGGCAACTACCGCATACCGAAGATTACGAAATATGTACTCTCAGACCAGGGAATCCTCTGGCTGACAGGCTCTCACGACCTGACACAGGTAGTCTTCAAATATCACCCTTACATTATCAACAAGCTGGATGTGGGCGAAGACGAAGTGTTCTCGGTGAATGCATCGCCAGACGGACATATCTGGGCTGGTTATCACAACGGAGTAATCCAGGTGCTCAACGCATCCTACCAAAGCATCGGATACCTGTCGCCAAGCGGACAGATCGTGCCACAGCAAGTAAACTTCGACGAGAAGGGCATCATGTCTATCCACTTCGATATCAAGGGAAGAGCATGGATAGGAACCAACGGAAATGGTGTCTATCTGATAGATAAAATGCAGGTAAGACACTTTGTTTATGATGCTAACAACCCGTCATCGCTGCCGTTCGACAAGATACCAGACATTGTAGCCGACCGCACCGGACGCATCTGGATAGGTACCTACGGAGGTGGGCTGGCACTTGTTAACGAGGCAGCAGACGGCAGTATCAGCTTCATCAGTAAACGAAACGGACTGCCTTGGGAGAAACAGCACTACGACCGCATACGCCGCATCTGCTGCACCACTACGGGAACCATTCTCGTAGGAACCACAGATGGTCTCATCACCTTCAGTGATGCCTTTACAAACGCAAGAAAGATCAATTACCACAAGACCTACTACATACCGAACGATACAACAAGTCTGGCTGCAAACGATATGAACAATATCATGGAGCACACCAGCGGCAAGATGTATATATCGCAACAGGGCGGTGTGATGGAAGAGATTGTGAGCAAATCGCTCCTGCAAGACAACCTGAAGACGAAATACTTCCATGCCATCGATGTTAACGAAGGCATCGTACAGGGCATGGTAGAAGACAACCAGGGAAGAATCTGGGTAATCAGAGAATCGAGTATCGACTGCGTAAACCCGAAAACGGGCCAGTGCAATGTGTTCGGACCTAACGACTTCGACTTCAACATGTCGTTCTCGCAAAGCCGTCCTTACCACGATCCGGCAAGCAACAACATCTCGGTAGGTACCCCGATGGGACTGATTACCTTCAATCCGGCTACGCTGAAGAAGAGCAACTACCAGCCTAAAGTCATCTTCAGTTCCCTCCATTATAGCGGAGAGAAGGAGTCGGAACCTATCCTGCACAAGGATAAAGTGGTGATTCCTGCCAACAAGCGAAATCTGACCATCAACTTCGCATCGCTCGACTATCAGCGTAAGTACCAGACCAAATATCTCTATCGCATAGATGGTTATACAGCTCCAGGCGTGTGGATATCAAACGGAAGCAGCCATAGCATCGGCTTTAACCGTATCAGTCATGGCGATTACGTTCTCAAGGTGAGAGCCACCAACTCTCACGGTGTATGGAGCAAGTATGTGGCAGAACTGCCTATCGAAGTGCGCCCTACCTTCTGGGAAAGCATCTGGGGCAAATTTCTGATGCTGCTTCTGCTCTTCGGTATCGTAGGCGCAATCTTCTATACCTACAACCAGCGCCAGCGCGAGAACGTAACCCACGAGATGAGCGTGATGAAGAACGAGTTCTACAACGATGCAGCCAACCGTCTGAGAACCCCTCTAACGCTCATCGGAGCCCCGGTAAAAACCGTTTTGGATACCGAACCGGGTATCACCCGAAAGGGCAAGGAACTGCTGAGAATGGTAATAGACAATGCCAACGAAATGCTGGTAATGCTGGACAAGGCTCAGAGATACGGCAACAAGGCAGACTTCTATACGAACAGCGGTCTGACCGAGGAAGATTACGACCTGACAGAAAGGGAGAAAGAGAACGGACAGATTGACGACCGCAATGCATCCGACTATCTGGAAGAAGTAAATAAACAGAAAGAAGAAAAGGATGAAGAGGCTGAACGACTGGAAGGAATGGGCAAGGAACAGAAAGAAGCACAGGAAGAAACGAAACTCAAAGACCAGACTGTACTGGTAGTTGAAGACAATGCCGACCTGCGCAAGTTCCTCTACAGTATCCTCTCGCCTACCTATAACGTGCTGCTCTCAGAGAATGGAAAGGCAGGTTTGGTGATGGCCCGCAAGGAGATACCAGACTTTATCCTCACGGACGTTACCATGCCTGTGATGGATGGTTTGTCGATGATTCACGAGATTAAGCAGGATACCACCCTCAACAACATCCCAGTGATGATTCTCTCGGCCAAGGCAAGCGTAGAAGACCAGCAGCGAGGTTTTGATGAAGGAGTTGACGCCTATATCACCAAGCCATTCTCTACCCCTTATCTGCTCGGCCGAATAGAGGCTATCCTCACCCAGCGCCGCAACATTCAGGTGGATATCATCAGAAAGCTGAAGGAAGCTGGCGATAAAGATGCCATAGCAGCCTTACGAATACTGCCTACAGTTGTTCCTCAGCCTGCTCTTAACCAGGAAGAAACAAATGCCGAAAACGAAGCGGTTGACCCAAACAGCGAGCTGGCATTTATGGCGGCACAGATGCAGGACAGAACCATGATGCGTGCCTTCAGGTATATTGTTGAAAATGCAGGCAACCCGGAACTCAAGATAGATGATATCTCGAACGAAATCGGTATGAGCCGAAGCGTACTATATAATAAGGTGAAAGCAACGACCGGAATGACACCGGTAGACTTCGTTCGCCATATACGTATCAAGAAGGCATGCGAGATGTTGCGCAAGACAGACGATACACTGAGCAGCATCGCCTTTGCAGTAGGTTTCACCGACCCTAAGTATTTCTCGAAGGTATTCAAGAAAGAAACGGGTATCGTACCTACTGAATACCGAAACAGAACGCAGGGATAGCCCGCATCATTACAGATGAAAGCAGTCATCATTACTGATGGCTGCTTTTATCTGTATTGACAAAAAAGTAATACATATTACAGGACATATCTTCAGTTGTTGTCGGGCACAGTCTTCTTCGTTATCGTACACAGCAAAACGTTCAAGCAAGGAAAAAAGCAGAATAGTCATAAAATTGAGCCATTTTGCTTTGTTTTTTGACCGAATATTGCAAAAAAGTATAAAAATGGGGGGGTATTTGATTAATTTTCCCTTTTTACTGAAAAAAAACTGAGAAAAAGTTTGGTGTTACAAGAAAATGTAGTATCTTTGCAACAAGTTCTTAGAAAAGTTAAATGATAGATTAATCGTAAACCTCTTTTTCTTTGTTTTTTTGAGGAAAAAGAGGTAAAGAAAAAGAAATGCAGGGTTTGTGAAAATCCTGCATTTTTTATTTTTATGCTGTTTCATACTGATATTGTGCAGTTATATCGTCTACCTATTTTATTCTTCTATATTCTATATCTAACCGATATCTACATAGTCAGCTATATGGTATCTGTTTCCCCAGATATACAATATCTATCTACATTATATATATTACGCTTATTCCTTCATCTATGATTTTGTTCGATTTTTAGAATTTTTAAAAAAACTCTTGAAGTATTCTAAGAGAAAAGTAGTATCTTTGCACTCTAGATCACATAAGTTGAGATCGGAAATATAGATAACACATACATAAAGATAAAAAAAATGAGAACTGTTTACGAATTTTCTGTTAAAGACAGAAAGGGAAAGGATGTTTCCCTCAAGGAGTATGCCAACGAAGTGCTGCTCATCGTTAACACCGCTACAAAGTGTGGTTTCACCCCTCAGTATGAGGAACTGGAGAAACTTTATGAGACCTATCATTCTCAAGGTTTCGAAATACTTGATTTTCCTTGCAACCAGTTTGGTCAGCAAGCCCCTGGTACAGATGAAAGCATTCATCAGTTCTGCAAGCTTACATACGGCACAGAGTTCCAGCGCTACAAGAAGATCAAGGTAAACGGAGACGATGCTGCCCCTCTCTTCAAATTTCTGAAAGAATGTAAGGGCTTTGCTGGTTGGGACGAGAGCCATCCTCTCTACCCTGTTCTCGACAAGATGTTGAGCGAGGCTGATCCTAACTACAAGGAGAGTGCCGATATCAAGTGGAACTTCACCAAGTTCCTCGTTAACAAGAAGGGTCAGGTTGTAGCCCGCTTCGAGCCTACCACAAGCTTCGATGTCATCGCTAAGGCTATCGAAGAGTGGTTGAACTTCTAATGAAAGATAGAAGTCTCGAACTGAGAATAGAATTTCTAAAAAAAAGAGAATAGAATTTCTAAATAAAAGAAAATAGAATCTCTAAATAAAAAGCCAGGTTGCTTTTCGCAGCCTGGCTTCTTTTATAATGTGATATTGTTATTTCAATATATCTCAAAGAATAATTGTCAACTGTTTGCTATAAACTATAAACTATTAACTGTTAACAGAAAATTAGTCAACCTTTGGCACATCCTTGAGGAACTGCTGGATTTCTTCATCACTCACAGAATAATCGTGCAAATCGCCATTGATAAAGCTATCGTAAGACGGCATATCGATAAGTCCATGACCTGAGAGACAGAACAGGATAACCTTCTCCTTGCCCTCTTCCTTAGCCTTCAGAGCCTCACGTATAGTGGCTGCAATCGCATGACAGCTCTCTGGAGCAGGAATGATACCCTCGGTCTGAGCGAAGAGCATACCTGACTTGAATGACTCCAGCTGAGGGATATCTACACCATGCAGATAACCATCCTTCAGAAGTTGGGAGATAATCATACCAGCACCATGATAACGGAGACCACCTGCATGAATGTTGGCAGGCTTGAAATCATGACCCAGAGTAAACATTGGCAGCAATGGAGTGTAACCTGCCTCATCACCGAAATCATACTCAAACTTACCGCGAGTCAGCTTAGGACAGCTCTCCGGCTCTGCAGCTATAAACTCTGTATGGCGCTCGCCTGTGAAGTTGTGACGGAGGAATGGGAAGGCAATACCACCAAAGTTACTACCACCACCGAAACAAGCAATCACCTGATCAGGATACTCACCTGCCATCGCCATCTGCTTCTCAGCCTCTAGACCGATGATGGTCTGGTGAAGTGCCACATGATTGAGCACAGAACCCAGCGTATACTTACAGCCCGGTGTGGTTGTAGCCAGCTCAACAGCCTCACTGATGGCAGTACCGAGCGAACCAGGATGATGAGGATCACGTGTGATAATGTTCTTACCTGCGCGTGTACTCATGGAAGGAGAACCCTCTACAGTGGCTCCAAACGTACGCATGATGCTGGAACGGTATGGTTTCTGCTGCATGGTAATCTTTACCTGATAAACTGCTGCCTCCAGGCCGTAGAGTTTTGCTGCATAAGAGAGGGCTGCACCCCACTGTCCTGCACCAGTCTCTGTAGTGACATTGGTATCACCCTCCTGCTTACAGTAGTAGCACTGAGGAATGGCTGAATTGATTTTATGAGAGCCTAACGGATTGATACTCTCATTCTTGAAATAGATATGCGCCGGAGTACCGAGTGCCTCCTCAAGGGCATAAGCACGTACAAGAGGGGTTGAACGGTAGAAGGTGTACTTCTCCAGCACATCTTCAGGAATATCAATCCAAGCGTGCTCTGTATCAAGTTCCTGCTTTGAGCACTCCTTATTAAATACGTGTGACAAATCATCAGCACTCATTGGCTGGTGTGTCTGAGGGTTCAACGGTGGCAATGGCTTGTTAGGCATATCTGCCTGAATGTTGTACCACTGAGTAGGAAGTTCCTGCTCGCTTAAGATGTACTTTTTCTGTCTCATATTTATATATATGTTTAAAATTGTTGTATGCCAGAACAAAGGTACAAATAAAAAATGAAATAAAGAACTTTTTTATGTGTTTTTCCACTATTTTTTTATTTTTATCCAATAAAATAGTTCATTCTACAGGTATTATTTGTTATATAAGTGTATTTTCAGTGTTATTTTTATAAATTTAATCAAATATTACCCCATAAAATACCAAATATTACCCCCTATATTATAATGAAAAGTAGTATCTTTGCAACAGAAAAATTCAAAATGCGTTGTGAAACGCTTATCATCATCTTTTACTTATACAAAAAAATAAAACATTGGAGTTCAATAGGGATATTGAGATTCCAATGTTTTTTTTTATACACTAAACTGAAACATATTATCATGTAAAGTTGACATATCATCATGTAACGTTGTCAGATTTCTAACCTTTCAGTATAAATCAACAGTCTGTTTTATTGTCTACTTCCACAATTGATACAGGATTTTACCCATAGACTGTAGACACAGATTATTTCTTTTCATTACCTAAATCTATCTGCGATATCTGATTCAACAGATTTACAGCCTGCCCTACAGTCTTCACATCATTGATGCGAAGCATTCGCTTGTTGAATTTTTCCTTCAGAACACAATCTTGAATATGGCTGGTAACGTAAGCTAGTATGCGATTAAACATCTGACTTCTGTAGAACGGACTGTTTACATTGCTCACAAACTGCATCTGCATATAGCCCTGCTTGAGAATAATCTTCTCGCAACCTAGCTTCTTGCCTACCCTACGCAGACCTACCACATGCATCAGTTCGTCTGCTTCATGAGGCACAGGACCAAAACGGTCTATCATACGCTTGCGGTAAGCTTCTACTTCCTCATCGCTCTCCAGACGGTCCAGTTCACGATAAAGGAGCATGCGCTCACTGTCACCCGGCACATAGGTCTGAGGAAAATACATCTCCAGATCACTCTCTATGCCACAATCGTCAACGAAATCATCACCCGTAAGCTGGGCACCTTCATCCATCTTCTCCTGATAAAGATCACAGAACTCCTCGTTCTTCAACTCTGTGACAGCCTGAGAGAGAATCTTCTGGTAGGTTTCATAACCCAGATCTTCCATAAAACCGCTCTGCTCAGAGCCCAGCAGATTACCCGCACCGCGGATATCCAGGTCCTGCATGGCGAGATTGAAGCCGCTACCCAGTTCGCTGAACGTCTCCAGAGCCTCCAGACGGCGACGCGCCTCAGGAGTAAGTGCACTCTTAGGTGGCGCCATCAGATAGCAGAAAGCCTTCTTGTTGCTTCTTCCTACGCGTCCACGCATCTGATGCAGGTCACTCAATCCGAAGTGATGAGCATCGCTCACGATAATCGTATTGGCATTGGAAATGTCGATACCGTTCTCTACAATAGTGGTAGAAAGCAGTACGTCATAATCGTAATTGATAAAGCCCATGATGATTTTCTCCAAATCCTCAGGCTTCATCTGTCCGTGACCGATTGCTACCCTACAGTCTGGGATATGCTTCTCGATGAGCATCTTGAGCTCCGGAAGCTTGGATATTCTATCGCATACGAAATAAATCTGTCCGTTTCGGCTCATCTCGAAATTGATGGCATCGCAGATAACTTCACTACTAAACGTTACCAGTTCGGTATGAATCGGATAACGGTTAGGTGGCGGAGTGCGCATGATACTCATATCCCGGGCGCCCATCAGAGAGAACTGGAGGGTTCGCGGAATCGGAGTGGCACTCATCGTGAGTGTATCGACATTTACCTTAAGCTGACGGAGTTTCTCTTTGGTAGACACACCGAACTTCTGCTCTTCATCGATGACGAGCAGTCCCAGGTCATGCCATTTCACGGTCTTTGATATCAGCTTATGCGTACCTATGAGGATATCAATCTTACCCTCTTTCAGGGCGTCAAGCACCTCTCTGGTTTCCTTCGTTGTACGGGCTCTACTGAGATAGTCTACCCTTACAGGCATGCCTTCCAGACGCTTTTTGAAAGTCTGATAGTGCTGGAAAGCCAGAACGGTAGTAGGCACCAGCACTGCAACCTGCTTGCTGTCGCACGCTGCCTTGAAGGCTGCACGGATGGCAACCTCAGTCTTGCCGAAGCCCACATCGCCACAAACCAGACGGTCCATCGGTCTGCCGCTCTCCATATCCTTCTTCACCTCCTGAGTAGCCTTATTCTGGTCTGGCGTATCTTCATACAGGAAGGAAGCCTCCAGCGTATGCTGCAGATAATTGTCGGCACTGAAGGCGAATCCCTTCTCCCGTCGGCGCTGGGCATAGAGTTTGATCAGGTCGCGCGCAATGTCCTTGATTCGCTTCTTAGCTTTGTCCTTGAGTTTATCCCAGGCACCTGTACCCAGTGTAGACAGGCGAGGCGGAGTACCGGTATCGCTGCGGCGATATTTGCTGATTTTATAAAGCGAGTGGATAGAAACATCCACCTTGTCATTGTTCGTATAGACGATGCGGATCATTTCCTGATAGCTGTTGCCCGTAGGAACCCTAACCAGACCGCCGAACTTGCCGATACCGAAGTCTACATGCACGATAAAATCTCCCACTTCCATCTCCTGCAGTTCCTTCATGGTGAGTGCCATCTTGCCGGCTCTCGCTTTATCTGAGCGCAGGTTATATTTATGAAAACGGTCAAAAATCTGATGATCGGTAAAGAAACAGCACTTCTTGTCATGGTCAGTAAAGCCTTCATGAAGCGTCTTGTCTACCGGTGTAAAACGGATGGCGTAGCGCTTCAGCTCTTCGCTTTCAAAGATATCCTTCAGGCGCTGTTGCTGCTTCTGGCTATCTGCCAATATATATAAGGTGTAACCCTGAAGCAGGAAATCCTCCAGAGTTTGACAAAGCAAATTGAAATTCTTATGGAAAAGAGGCTGTGGAGCGATATTGAAAGGTATCACAGCCGAACTCTCTGACGGAGCGACCTTGCCGAATTCGATACGGAGATGAGCCGCTACTGCCTTCTTGAAATCGAGCGGAGAAACGAGGTTGAGCTCGGTCTTCATGTCATGTCTGATGCGCTCAGCCTCTACCTCAGTAGCTCCCTCCAGCTGCTCGGTAAGGCTCTGCGATGAGAAGCCTTCGGTATAGAGCTGACCGATGCGGTCGCAAACGAAAGAAAGGTCTTTCGCAACGACTGGCGTACTTTCGGAGAGGAAATTGAGGAAACACTGCTTGCTGCTCTCGATATGGGCGAGTTCGGGCACGATTTCTATCTCTGTGCGCTTCGCCTGCGAGAGCTGGGTCTCAACATCAAAGGTACGGATGGTGTCAATCTCATCGCCGAAGAAGTCGATACGGAACGGATATTCGCAGCTGTAGGAATAGACATCGAGGATGCTTCCACGCACGGCAAACTGGCCCGGTTCATAAACATAATCGGTTTCTTTGAGTTCGAAATCGCGCAGGGTATGAACCACATCGGTCTGAGCAATCTGCTGGCCTACAGTCAGTTTCAGAATCCGTTCATCCAGATTCTGCTTAGCCACAACGAGTTCTGCCAGTGCATCGGGATAAGTGACTACCAGAAAATGTCCTCCCGAAGAGAGGCGCGCTAGCACCTCTGTACGTAGGATTTCGTTCGCTGCATCACGCTGCCCGTATTTCACGGCACGCCGATAGCTGGAAGGAAAGAAGAAGACCTTCTCCTGCCCCATCATCTGAGTGAGATCGTGATAAAAATAGCCTGCTTCATCGGCATCATCCAGTACGAAGAGTACCGAACGCCTCATCTTCCCCTGCAGAGAAGCAAAGAACATCGGAGCCGAAGAGCACAGCAAACCCTGGAGAAAAATGGAATGAACCGACTTCTTCCCCATCAAATCAAAGAGGGCATCCGCCTGTGGCGAACGCCCGTATGTTTTTTCTATCTTTTGGATTTCCATCCAAGTACTGATTAGTGATTACTGATTACTGAGTAGTGATTACAGAGTATTAATCCTTCTTCGGATATTTCTTGAACCAGCCATCCAGGCGCAGTCGCATCACGCCAAAGAAAGCCTCACCGAAGATGCCACCATTCATCTTGCTCACACCTTCACGACGGTTAACAAAGATGACAGGTACCTCCTTGATCTTGAAACCTATTCGATGAGCCGTATATTTCATCTCTATCTGGAAAGCATATCCCTTGAAGCGGATAGCATCCAAATCTATGGTTTCCAATACCTTACGTCGGTAGCAGACGAATCCAGCTGTGGTATCATTCACCTTAAATCCGGTTACGATACGTACGTATTTAGAAGCGAAATAGCTCATCAATACGCGTCCGATAGGCCAGTTGACCACGTTCACACCCGAAATATATCTTGAGCCTACAGCCACATCATACCCCTCATCGTGAGTTGCCGCATAGAGACGAGGCAAATCATTAGGATCATGACTGAAGTCGGCATCCATCTCGAAGATGAAGTCATAGCCCTGCTTCAATGACCATTTGAAACCCATGATATAGGCTGTACCCAAACCGAGTTTACCCGAACGCTCCAGGATATGCAGACGACCGGCAAACTCATTAGCCATCAAGCCCTTAACAATGGCAGCAGTACCGTCAGGACTTCCGTCATCGATAACGAGGATATCAAACTGCTTTTCGAGACCGAAGACAGCACGGATGATTTTCTCGATGTTTTCCTTCTCATTATATGTAGGAATGATTACTATGCTATCACTCATAACTTCTTCTAATTTTAATGATTCTGATTCTATATAATGTAATACAGATGCAAAATTACAACTTATTTTTGAAATAACAAGCGAAAAACCGAAATTATTGGTCCGGATTCTCTACAAAACCCTGATATTTCTTGTCAAGTCCGTTCAT
>PPYF01196325.1_pt1 | contig 11579 bp, 9 predicted proteins | sample 1559871 | NCBI WGS metagenome assembly PPYF01 (sample SAMN08240021, study PRJNA423297) | Human gut metagenome, whole genome shotgun sequencing project. | reverse complement strand
TGACAACCTCGTGGAAGCGAACTGATCATCGCTCCATGGACGGCCATGATCCAAAGTGCGCAACTTTTCGGGCACTACCTGCCGGCCGGGTTGGTTGGTTATTGGGGTTGGTTTTTGCCGAACATGAGCGCCTCGCCGATGCGGTGGCTGGGGCCGGTGAATTCGATGAGCCGTTCGTGGTGGACGATGCGGTCGATGATCGCGGCGGCGAGTTTGTCGTCGGCGAAGACCGTGCCCCATTTGCTGAACTCGATGTTCGTGGTGAGGATGATGCTGCGTCTCTCGTACGAGCTGGCGGTGACTTGGTAGAGCAGGCGGGCGCCGTCGATGTCGAAGGGCGCGTGGCCGAATTCGTCGAGGATGAGCAGATCGGCTTTGGAGATGTCCTTGGGCAGGTTGTCGGGGTTGCCGTCGCGTTTGGCCTTGCCCAGTTGGAGCACGAGGCCGGCGGTGGGAAGAAACCCGACGTCCATGCCCTTGTCGACGGCGAGCATGCCCAGCGCGGTGGCTAGGTGGGTCTTGCCGCGTCCGGTCTTTCCATAGAAGACCAGGTCCTGGGCATGCCGGGCGAGGTCGAGGGAGAGCATCTCGTCCCTGGTGTAGCCGTCGGGCAGCCTCACGTCGGAGAAGTCATAGCCGTCTGTATTTCGTCAAATTGAGGTGGACGTGTTCGGCACTTAATCTGGACACCGTCGGCGTTCAACTTGGACACCGTCGGCGGTTGGTTCCTTGTTTTGTTGTTTGTTTGGTTTATTTCATGAGGGGGTGTTTGTTCCGGTAGGATTCGCCGTGGAAGCGGAGGATCCTGCCGTGGTGGACGATGCGGTCGATGACCGCGGCGGCCATGTCCCCGTCGCCGAACACGTCGCCCCATCTGCCGGACTCGAGGTTCGAGGCGGAGATGACGTTGCGGGTCTCGTAGCTGTCCGCGATGACCTGGAACAGGAGCCTGGCCCCGTCGATGTCGATGGGCAGGTAGCCGAGCTCGTCGATGACGACCAGCCCGGCCCTGCCTATCGACTTGAGCTCGGCGTCCAATCTGTTGTCGTCCTTGGCCTTCCTCAAGCGCATGACCAGGCTGGAGGCGGTGAAGAACCTCACGGGTATCATGCGTTGGCATGCGAGCATGCCGATCGCGATGGCCAGGTGGGTCTTGCCGCAGCCGACGTCGCCGTAGAGCACGAGGTCCTCGGCCCGGTCGACGAATTCCAGGCTTTCCAGCTGTTCGCGTCCCCAGTCGGCGGGGAACGAGGCCATGCCCCCGGTCGTATCCCTCCAGGGTCTTGCTCTGGGGGAACCCGGCCTGTTTGAGCAGCCGCCGCCGTTTGGATTCGGCCCGGCTCGCGTTCTCCTTCTCGAACAGGTTGGCCAGGAAGCCGAGCCGGCCGGGCGTGGCGTCCTCCGGGGCCTTCCCGGGCACGCTGTGTGTCAACGGCAGGTTGCGGGCGAGGCCCATGACCTGTTCCGGCGTGGCCTTGTCAAGAACGCGGCCGCCGCGCTGCTGCGGTTTTTGCTGGCTCATTCGGCCTCCTTCATGTATTTGTCGTAACGCTTCAAATCCTGCCCGCCTTCGGTTCCCGCACCCTCGAGGATGCGTTTGGCACATGTGCCGATCGCCGCGCGGTCGACGGTCCGTCCCGCGTTGATGACGGTTTCCACCGCTTTGACCGTGGCGGCGAACCCGCAGTCGGCGGCAACGGCTCGGATGTCGTCGAGCAGATCGGAGCGCGTGCGTGCGTCCATGCGGTCGAGCAGGGCTCGCACGGTTTCGGGGAAATCGTTCCTGATCGGGCTTTCGCCCCATATGCGGGGCTTTCGCGCGATGATCGCGAGCAGGCTCGCCGGATCCACCTGGGTTTTCGCCGAATGGCCCCAAATCCTCTCCGGCGTGATGATCGTTTCGCCGTCGGGGCCCCGCAGTCCGATCTCGAAGACGCGCACCCCGGCCTGCAGGCGCATGGAACGCCATTTCGGTCCGGCCGGATACCGGTTCGCGTCGATCGTGGCGGCACCGGTCTTGTCGGCCTTCACGCTCCTCCGGTCGCACGGGTCGAACCGCACGCCGGGCAATGGAAGCATGTGGTCCTTCTCCGCCTCGAACAGTTCGATCACCGGAACATCATGCCGGTAGTGATCCGATCCGGCGACGCGTTCGCACTCGTCAAGCCACACGCGCGTCAGCGTTTGGAAGCTCTCGGCCGACGGCATCGGCACCATCAGGTTGCGCCTGACGAAGCCGACGGCGTTCTCCGCACTGCCCTTCCCGTGGCCGGAATACGGGTCGCGGAACCGCGGCTCGAACCCGTAATGCGCGCAGAACAGGGAGAACAAGCGGGTCCGGGCGGCCGTGCCGTCCGGCCTGCGATGGCCCACGCCGGTGGCGTTGTCGAACACCACCACCCTAGGCGCCATGCCCATGCGCTCGAAGATCCACAGCAAACCCTGGCACACGCACTCCGAGGTCTCGCCGGGAAGGGCGACCACCCAGCGCATGTTCGAATACGGGAACGACACCACCAGGAAATGCGCCACGCGTTCGACTCCGGCGACCACGGCCCTGGCCTGGCCGAAATCGACCCGCGCGCTTCCCGGCGCCCACTCCAACTCGGCGAAGCCGTCCGACTCCATGCGATGCTCCCGCCGCCAGCGCTTGACCCAGCGCTGCACCGACGAATACGAGCCCGTGAACCCGCACTCCGCCACGAGCCGCTCGTACACGCGCGTCGCGGTGTGGCGCTGCTTGACGGGCATGCGCAGATCCGCGGCCGGCCACCCGTCCACGACGGCCGAATACCCCGCGTCGACCAGCGACCTGCCCGCATGCCCCGAGCCAAGGGGCTTGGGAGAGTAATCCCCGTGGTTGGCGTACCTGGCCACGGTCGTGCGCGATACGCCGAGTTTCCGCGATATCTCCCTGTGGCCCAGGCCCTGGCGGTCGAGCTGCCTGATACGCTGTCGGACACACACCGGTGTCGTCATTTCCTTTCCTCCCGAGAACCATCAGTTTGGTTGACAGGCACTCGGGAATCTACCAAGGAACCGGACGATGCCGGTGTTCTCATTCCACCGGCGCCATCACCGCCGACACCGTCCAAATTGAACGCTCAGGGTGTTCAGGAACAAGTGCCGACAGTGAACACCTTTATTCGATCACACACACCCAACGGCCTTCGCCCTGAACTCCGGCGTGCATCCCGCGCCCTTCGCCATGGCCCCATCATCTCCCATCGAGCCAGGGGAAATACGGAACAAAAAACAGTTCATATCAGGATGATTTTGGAGTTGGGGAGGGACGGGGTTGTGGGGTGCGGTTAGAGTTGGCGATTAGGGCGTTCGCGCCGAATTATTTGGGTTTGATGACTTTATTCGAGAGAGGCTGACGAATGGTTTCGCCACATCATCTTTTGAAGATTGCGACTGCGCTGTCTGCGGTTGCGTTGACGGCTTCCGTCGCGGTTACGCCGGCTTACGCATTGCAGGATATCGCGATTGAGGATGCTGTCGCGCAGAGCGGTCCCGTTACTGCAGATAATGGCGTTGTTGTGCAGTCTGACGATCAGTCTGACGACCAGTCGGGCGACCAGCAGTCGCAAGACAGCATGCCTGACAATCCGAATGCGAAACTTCCAGGCACTGTCAGTGACGAGATTTCCGACGATGCCACCGTGGTTTCGGAAGACCTGGCCGTCACCCCTGAAGGTGAGGTCAAGAATATTGAAACCGGCGAAACCGTGACCGATGCGACACTGGTCGGTACGCAGGATCAGCAGCCGGATCCGCTCGCCAAAACCAATGGCGAATCCTTCATTCCGGTGAGTGCGGAAGATGTCAAAAATGCTGTAGCCGACGCGAACGTACAGCTCTCCAAATTCGAAGGCAATGAATACGGCGCGCACTGGGGCACTTACAACAATACGAAAGCCTTCTTCGACTACCAGAACAACCTGTTCGTGCAGCAAGCCAAAGGCGTGATCGACGTTTCCGAATGGCAAGGCGACATCGACTGGGCCAAAGCGAAAGCCGACGGCGTGGAAGGCGTGATCATCCGCCTCGGCTACGGTTGGGGCAACAATGCTGACAGGAAAGCACAACGCAACATTTCCGAATGCAAGCGACTCGGCATCCCGTTCGGCATCTACTGGTATTCCTACGCGGACACTCCGTCGATTGCCAAAGAAGAAGGTGCCGGCGTGGTCGCCAAACTCAAGCGATTCGGTGTGCGCGCGAGCGACTTGGCGTACCCCGTGTACTACGACCTGGAAAAGTGGACGTGGAAGGGGCATCAGCCGCCCACCGATCCGAACGTGTACAGCGATATCGTCAACAATTGGTACGGCGCGCTGCAGTCCGCCGGATACAAGAACCTGGGCGTCTACTCGTACACCAGCTACCTGCAAGGCCCGCTGAAACATGCCGACATCTACGCCAAAACCACGTGGGTGGCGCAGTACGGCGCTCGCATGGGATTCGACTCGTTCCCGACCAACAGTCGCGGATGGCAATACACCAGCTCCGGCAAAGTGGGCGGCATCAGGGGCAATGTGGATATGAATGCGTTTGGGAATAAGGAGTATGTGAATGGCGGGAGTAGCAATGATTTACAAGCGGCCATTGATGTACGCAAAATGACTGCAGTTACCATTCCGAATGGCAATTATTACATCAATGTTCGTTCCAAAGTCGCGTCCAGCGTTGATATTCCTGGTGGAAGTGCCGCAGATTCCACCGCCATTCAGTTGTATTCCGGCAACAGTTCCAAGGCTCAGCAGTTCACTTTTACTAGGCAGTCTGATGGGAGCTATGAGATCGTCAATGTGAATTCCGGCAAGGCTTTGGACGTGCGTAATGGTGTTGCTGAGAATAACGCTGTAGTGCAACAGTATTCTCGAAATAATTCCCAGGCTCAACGATGGTTTATTCGTGATTCCGGAGCGGGATATTATTTGCAGTCCGCTCTCGGTAATTGGGTTCTGGATTTGAGTGGCGGAAATACTGCGAATGGTGCTGCGATTCGGCTGTATGCGCCCAATGGCACTGCTTCACAGCTGTTTGTTGTTTCGTCAAGCGATGTCAATATAGCTACTGGAGTGTCGATGATTATCACTTCGGTTGCGAATAAAAAACTTGTCACGGATGTGACGGGTGCGTCAACGGCGAACGGGGCGCGAGTTCAGCTTTATTCAAGTAATAATACGAACGCCCAGAAATATCGATTTGAATCAATCGGCAATGGAACTTACAAGATTATCAATGCTAATTCGGGCAAGGTGCTGGATGTGGCTGGCGGATCCACTGCTAATGGAGCGGCATTGCAGCAATATACGAGTAACAATACTGTTGCTCAGCAGTGGACGGTGCGGAATTATGGCAGTGGCAGGATTGCGCTGGTGTCGGTGAACGCCAACAAAGCTGTCGATATTCCAGGTGGCAATGCCGTGCAGCAGGCTCAGCTGCAGCTTTATTCGCCGAATGGCACTGTTGCTCAGCAGTGGTTGGTCGCAAAGGCGCCGTTGACGTTGCGCGAACGTTTGAACGAAACCGCAGCCAAGCATAGGCAGGATCTGCCGGATGGCACCTACACGTTCGGATCGAGGCTTAATACGTCCATGAAGATGGATGTAAGCGGCGCTTCCCGTTCAAATTATGGAAACGTGCAGATCTGGGCGGGTAATGGAACCAATGCTCAGAAGTGGAAAGTGACGCATGATTCCAACGGATACGTGACCTTGACCAGTGTGAACTCCGGCAAAGTGTTGGATGTGAATGGCGGCGTATCTGCCAACGGAACCAACGTGCAACAGTACGATTCCAATGGAACATACGCTCAGAAGTGGATAGCAGTCAAGAATTCCGATGGCTCATACACGTTCCAGTCGGCGCTCGCGGAAAACAAAGTTCTTGATGTTTCGGGTGCTTCTACCTCGAATGGTGCCAACGTGCAACTGTATACCGCAAATGGCACGAATGCTCAAAAGTGGGTGAAATAGCAGACAGATTAACCAATAGAATATGGCTGAGGACAAGTATCTTTTTGCTCTCAGCCATATCTGGAATCTGCGCTATTTCTGGCGCCGCATCATGGCGAATTGATTGGCGTCAATGATGAATGCTTTGCGGTCGTTTTTGGCCATGACATCGAGGATGATGCCGGTGATGAACAATAGCAGTCCGGCAATGACGAGCATGACAGCGCCGATAAGCGTGGGGAATCGCGCCACCATGCCAGTGTGCCAGAAATCCACGGTCACGCTGCCGCACAGCACGATGCCGATGATGCCGAGGATGGCGCCAAGTCCGCCGAAAAACGGCAGCGGCTTGTATTCGCGAATCATGCGGAAGATGGTGCTCATCACCTTGATGCCGTCGCCCACGGTGTCGAGCTTGCTGACCGAACCCTCGGGGCGGTCCCGATACTGAATCGGCATCTCAAACAGGCGCAGATTGTTGTTCAACGAGTGAATGGTCATCTCGGTCTCAACTTCGAAGCCTCGCGAAAGCACCGGATAGGTTTTGACGAACGTGAACGAGAAGGCACGGTAGCCGGTCATGATGTCGGTGACGTTCGCATGGAACAGGCCATTGATGGAACCACGTACCAAACGGTTACCGAAGTTGTGGAATGGCCGTTTGTTCTCTTAGAAGTAGGTGGAGCTCAAGCGATCGCCAATCACCATATCGTAGCCTTCGAGGACTTTGCCCACCATGGCCGGCGCGGCGTCGGCGGGGTACGTATCGTCGCCGTCGGCCATGACGTACACATCGGCATCGATGTCCTCGAACATGGCGCGGATTACGTTGCCCTTGCCCTGGCGCGGTTCCTTACGCACGATAGCGCCTTCTGACGCAGCGATATCGGCGGTGCGATCAGTGGAATTATTGTCGTAAACGTAGATGTCTGCTTGTGGCAAAGACGCTTTGAAATCGCGAACAACCTTGCCGATAGTCACTTCCTCGTTATAGCAAGGAAGCAGCACGGCGACGGTGGGAGATTGGTTTTCTGGCACAAGCATCACTATACCCTATTACTGTGGATTACTGTGGTTTTTAGGCTGGCAGGCGTCTCTGATGATTCGGTTGAGAGGCGAATGATGTGAATCGGTTTGTGTCGTCACCGTTCGACTTGCGTGTGAGGCCGTATTCTCGACTCCGATTGAACCCATTGTGTATTTGGTCACTGACAAGTATTTCGTCGTATTACTTGTGGAAAGTATGAATGATGGGTCGCCGGAACGCGCATAGTAGTGGACGCTTCGTATCATTGAGCACACGAAGCCGGAATGAGCGAATGTGATTTTCGGTCGGTGCACGCGAGGAGCGTGTTTGGAAATCCGGTAGCAGAGAATTGGAAGACGTTGGAAGTTCAAAATGAGAAGGCCTTGGGCGCGCAGGCCGCAAGCGCGAAACCCCCAAATGTGAAAGCGGTGCCCGCCCAATGGGTGCGTTTGGCGTTGACATTGCTGGTCGCCGCCATCATCAGCTGTGTTTGCGTCAAAGCATATCCTTGGTTCTCCGCGAAGGTGTTCAACCTTACGCTTGCCGGCGTCGATCTGCATATCAAACTGTTGCGGCTCGCCATACTGTTCCCTATCTGGACGTTGGTGTGCTCATGGTTCTCGTTTGGCCTTCCCACGGTAGGCGACTGGCTGCACCGCAACCGGTTCCGTCTGGGTGTGGCCATCATTCTGGCCGCGGTAGTGTTGAACGTCAACGGCTCCTCGATGGCCGTGTGGAACATCTGGCTTGGCCGAAATGGTACCCAGGATCTCGTGTTCGGCACACCACGCCCCATCCGCACCGACGAATATGTGGTCGGCACCCCGCTGGCCTTCTCGCAGGCATACAACAACTACGGCTACTTCAACGGACTATTCGGTGATAAGCCGGCTGACATGTTCATCATCAAGGACGCTCCGGCATGGTTCCCCACCGAAGTGTTCCGCCCATTCCACTGGGGGTACCTGCTGTTGGGTAGCTCCGCGGGATTGGCCTTCTACTGGTCGGCACGACTGATCGTCCTGTTCCTCTCCACTTATCAGTTCTTCCTGTGCGTCGGCAGCGACAAGAAGCCCGTCTCCCGTCCCATGGCGGTTTTCGGCGCTTCGCTCATCACCTTCGCGCCGCTCACGCAATGGTGGTTCGCGGTCAACGGTTTGCCGGAAATGCTGATCGCGGTATTCGTATCCATCTGCTGCTTCGACTACATGCTCCAACGGCAGGAGACGTGGGTGCGGCTGCTATGCGGTGCGGTAATCATGCAGTGCGCTGGCATGTTCATCCTCACGCTGTACCCGGCATGGCAGATTCCGATGGGTTACATTCTTCTGGGCCTCATCATCGCCATGGTGATCAGGCACTGGGGGAAGATTCGCTTCAAGCCCGTCCAAATCGTCGGACTGGTTGTGATAGGACTCGTTTTCACAACATTGCTGGGTTTGGCCCTGCTGAAATCCGCTGACACGATCCGTGCGATGATGAGCACCGCCTACCCGGGGTCGCGTATGTCGAAGGGCGGCGGCCAATCCCCGCTGCTGATGTTCTCTTCCTTGGCCACGCTTTGCCTGCCATTCAAGGATTTCTACGAGAGCGCAATGCTCGCTGGCAACAATGTGGAAGTTGCCGCATTCATCGATCTGTGCCCTCTGGGCATGCTGTTCGCGGTCATGAACATGATTAAGCGCAAGAAAGCCAATTTCCTCGATTGCTATCTCATCGCGTTCCTTGTGTTTATGTCCGTATTTGCCGTTGTCGGATTCCCTGCTTGGTTGTCAAAGCTGACGTTCATGTCATCGGTGACCAGCAGCAGGACCACGGTCGCCATTGGCGTATGCAACATCATCCTGCTAATCAGGTGTGCTCGGGAATGGTGCGCCAACCATTCCGTGAAGGCCAAGGCTGTGGTCGCCGTGGTGTACACGGTATGCGCCGCGGTGATCGCATACATGGTCTTCAGTCCGTATCTGGATGTCACGATGACCGTATCGTGCGCGGCAGCCGGGTTCGTCCTTGCGGCGGCTGTGGTGTCGTGCGATTTGAAGGTCGGTAAGATCGTCGCAACCCTTGCAACATTGGTTATGGCCTTCTCCGGTCTTGCAATCAATCCGGTGCAGTACTCCTCCACGCCAATCACCGATCAACCGGTGGTCCAGCAGGTGCGCATACTGCAGGAGCATAAGCCTGGAGTATGGGTCGCGGAAGGCGGTAACTGCGCACGTCTGGCGAATCTGCTGGTGGCGAACGGCGTGAAGACGTTCAACGCCTTGGCGGTTACCCCGGACCTGCAAGGCATGAAACGCCTCGATCCGGACGGCACATGGCAGCGCATCTACAACAGATACGCGTTCATCAGCATCAACATTGTCGATAAGCCGGCGGAGAAACCATTCGAGCTCTCCGCCAGCGATGCGTATACGATTACCGTGACTCCTGAACAGCTGGAACGGTTGGGAGTGACCTACGTACTTTCAACGAACGATCTGAACAAGCGCAGGTTCGACGGGTATCGTCTCGTGAAGATCGGCGAGACGGTCAGCGGGGAGACGCCGTACGAAGTGCAGCGGATTAACTAATCCCAAGTCGAGTTCTCGATTGCTGCAGGCAGGGAGCGGGGAGAACGGCTCCGTTCGCCCCGCCGGGACTTGGCGTACATACAACGGCAAGGCTAAGATAAAGTTCTATGTCTGAAGAACTTTTCACTCCCAAGAACATCATCGTGACCGGTGGCTGCGGTTTCATCGGATCGAATTTCGTGCATTACGTGGTCGACAACCATCCGGACGTGCACGTGACCGTGTTGGACGCTTTGACCTATGCGGGCAACATCGAGAACATCGCCGGTCTTCCCGAAGACCGCGTCGAGTTCGTGCACGGCAACATCTGCGACGCGGAGCTGCTCGACAGGATCGTGCCGGGCCACGATGCAATCGTGCATTACGCGGCCGAGTCGCACAACGACAACAGCATCGCGAACCCCGAGCCGTTCCTCAAGACGAACGTGGAGGGCACGTTCCGCCTGCTGGAGGCCGTGCGCAAGCACGGCATCCGCTACCATCACGTGAGCACCGACGAGGTGTACGGCGACCTGGCGCTGGACGATCCGGCGAAGTTCACCGAGTCCACCCCGTACCATCCGTCCAGCCCGTACTCGTCCACCAAGGCCGCCAGCGACATGCTGGTGCGTGCGTGGACCCGCACCTACGGTTTGAGGACCACGATTTCCAACTGCTCCAACAACTACGGCCCGTACCAGCACGTGGAGAAGTTCATCCCACGCCAGATCACTAACATCCTCGAGGGCATCCGCCCGAAGCTGTACGGCAAGGGCGAGAACGTGCGCGACTGGATCCACACCGAGGACCACTCCAGCGGCGTATGGGCCATCCTGACCCGGGGCCGTATCGGCGAGACCTACCTGATCGGCGCGAACGGCGAGAGGAACAACATCACCGTGCTGCGCATGATCCTGAAGATGATGGGCCAGGGCGAGGACGCGTTCGACTGGGTCAGGGACCGTCCGGGCCACGACCGCCGCTACGCCATCGACTCCACCAAGCTGCAGACCGAGCTCGGCTGGAGGCCCACGCACACCGACTTCGAGTCCGGGCTGAGGGCCACCATCGAGTGGTACACCGAGAACCGCGCCTGGTGGGAGCCCGCGAAGGCCGCCACCGAGGCCAGGTACAAGCAGCAGGGCCAGTGAGCTGTAGATGAGTGATGAGGCTGAGCTGGAAGCATTGCTTCGCCAGTTGATTGTGGACTGGGAGAACGAAGTCGTTGAATTCAAAGCGGCTGGAGAAGATTATTCGACTGGCACAATTGGGAAATATTTTTCTGCTTTATCCAACGAAGCTAATCTTAGAGGCAATGTTCGGCTTGGCTGGTGTTCGGTGTAGACAACAAGACGCACACAATGGTTGGGACGAAGTACGGCAAAGAGCCGGAACGTTTGTCGCAACTGAAGATGCAGATTACTCGTGATACCGAGCCGCGCTCATCTTTTAAAGACATTCATGAGTTGAATCTTCCCGAAGGAAGAGTGCTCATGTTTGAGATTCCACCTGCTCCAACCGGACTTCCTGTATCATGGCAGGGATATTGGCACGGGAGAAGTGGCGAGAGTCTTGTTGCCCTGACCGCAGACAAGATGGATCGTATCCGAAGCGAAACTGACATTAATGATTGGACTGCAGAAATAGTTCAAGATGCTTCGCTAAGCGATTTGGACGAGGAAGCTATGCGTCACGCCCGCTCGGCTTTTGCAAAGGCTCATGCGAACCGTATTAGCGAAGAAGAAATCGCTTGTTGGACCGATCAGGAGTTTCTTAACCGTGCTCGTGTAACCAAGAACGGTCAATTGACTCGTGCCGCATTACTCTTGCTGGGTAAACCTGAAGCAGTTGATAAACTGCCAGCCGGCATGTTTGAAATGACATGGAAGCTGGTGGGACAGGAGAACGCTTATGAACATTTTGGTTTGCCATTTCTGCTGAGCACAACGCTGTATGGTAGTGCCCGAAAAGTTGCGCACTTTGGATCATGGCCGTCCATGGAGCGATGATCAGTTCGCTTCCACGAGGTTGTCA
>PPYF01370912.1_pt1 | contig 11586 bp, 7 predicted proteins | sample 1559871 | NCBI WGS metagenome assembly PPYF01 (sample SAMN08240021, study PRJNA423297) | Human gut metagenome, whole genome shotgun sequencing project. | reverse complement strand
ATTAGGAACAAGCGAATTTTTTAAACTTTCATTACGCAAGTTTTGTAAAACATAGGATGCCTCTTCACGTTTACTTTTCAAATATCGCTCGTCGCGATCGAAGTCATTAATAACACCGAGAGACTCAGCAATGTCATCAGCCAACATTAAACTTCTGTATATTGAACCTTCAGCATTAAGATGATATGGAGTATCATAAAACAAATTTACATTAAAGTTGTATACTGAAATATCGCCAATAAACTTAAGCGATTGTTCACAAATGGCAGACGTAAGATTATGAATTTGCTTCTTATACACTTCATTTTCCAAATCAAATGAACTATTTTTTATACTCACAGGAGATGCAAAAAGAATTGTAATATCATTCTTTGTGCTATAAGTTTTTATAAAATCGGCAAATTGTAAAAAATGCATGCTTAAATTTGAATCTGCTATATAGCTTATACCTTTATTAAATTCTTCTTTAATTTTTGGCGTTGTTTCTTTATCACACAAAAATTCACCATAAATGTTTACTCCGTCAACGGAGTATATTTTATCATTGGTCAATAAATTTTTTTTCTCATGAAATATATTTTTAATGTAATTTCTAGTGCGTATTGGTAAGCTTGAAAAAATATGCATAATTCTTATAAAATATGCGGGCAATGCCCGTATGAAGTACTGTACTTGAGTGCTTATATTTTGGCGCAACATATCTTCAACACCCCATGTTGTAAACTGTTCCACCATCCACATATCCGGTTCATTTCTAGAATATAGTGAATATTCAAATGGAAAAACTACAATATCGCCATTTCTTGCATATTTTTTTATTTTCTCCTCAAGAAAGAACAGCGGAAGGTTAGCATGAACTGCCAAATTTAAAACTTTATAATTAAGCTTTTTCTCTAGCACATCAGAACAGACGCCAAATAATGAATTTGAGCCTGACAGAATAATAATTTTGGGCGAAGTTATTTTTGCAGCGCGTAGATCCTTTAAAGTATACACTTCAGGAATCCAATATTCAGCAGGCGTATATAATGGCCCACTTATTAATGATATATAGACAATAATAGGATACGTAACACAAGTTATAAACAGTAGTATAACAAAAAAAAATGCATTTTATTTTATATATATTCATTTTAAAATTGAAAATACAAAAATTCATATTGTTTTTCAGGAATACAAATCATACTCACAGACATAATAAACATTATAACATAAATTAATATATCAATCTTTCTTTCACTGTAGTTGCCTATAAATTTATAACTATTATTTGAAAAAAGAACAAAAATAATTAAAAAAAGAACACTTAAAGATAATACACTAAACCCCTTATTAAAATCAAACCCTACACTTTTGAGCACTATTTCACGAAATGACTGCCTTAATATAAAACCATTGTACCCAAGAAGCGCATCCCCAAATTTCCCCAATCGGGTGAAATCTGTCGTTCTAAAAGGTATCCAAGCAAGCACAACAAAAGAGAACGTTAGTGCCCAACCCAAAACAGCAGGCATGCTTCTGTTCCATAGTCTTGACCACACTCTATGTACCACGAGCGTTACCCCGTGTATGGTTCCCCACAGGACAAAAGTCCAACCTGCGCCATGCCAGATGCCACCAATAAGAAACGTAAGGAAAAGATTCCCAAGAATTCTGCTTGTGCGCCCCTTGTTTCCACCTAAGGGGATATACAAATAATCTCTGAGCCAGCGCGAGAGCGTTATATGCCAGCGCCGCCAAAATTCCTGAATGCTGACAGCTTTATAAGGGGAGTTAAAATTTTGAGGAAGATGGACATTGAAAAAGAGCGCACAACCAATAGCCATGTCCGTGTAGCCAGAAAAGTCAAAATACAGTTGCAGCGCGTAAGACACACTACCAAAGCAAGCCTCCAAAAATGTTAGCGAGGAAGCGTCATCAAAACAATATTTGACGATTGGAGATAGGGTGTCGGCAATAAGCACTTTCTTGGCGAGGCCCATACTCAAAAAGCACAAACCTTTATACATATTTTCCCAGTTTATGCTTCTGTTTGAACCGTCAGCAAACTGGGGCATCATTTCTTTATGGTGCACAATTGGCCCAGCAACAAGCTGCGGAAAAAATGTCACGAATAAACCGTAATTAATCAGCCCTTCGCCAGTCGGATTGTGCCTTCCCATGTAAATATCTGAAAGATAGGCGATTTGCTGAAATGTATAAAAACTGATGCCAATGGGTAGCACTATTTGCGTAAGCGGGATGCTGCTACCCACGAGGTTGTTGATTGTTGCAATAAAAAAATCTGTATATTTATAATACACTAGCAAAGCAATATTTGCGGCTATACCTGCACAAAAAATAAATTTTTTATTTTTGGTGCTCAAATGAATCATTTTCCCAATACCATAATTTACTAACATTGAACACAATATTATAACTGTATAAATTGGATTCCAGTACGCGTAATAAAATAACGAGGCACAGAAAAGTATTGCCGTACAATATTTTCCATAGGAATAGTGCTGCATAAAATGGTATAGAAACACCGTGAATGGTAGGAAAATAAACAAAAATGGGAGAGAGCTGAAAACCATATCAGTTATCTCAGCTCAGAAAAAGAATTCCTGCACCACGAAGTGATGCAGGAAAATATTTAAGAGAGGACTAGAGAGAGAGCAAAAATAGCGCCAAAACGGCGGCAGAAAGCAGAGTATTCCTCAAGAATGCTCAATTCTATCCGTCTGTAGCCCTTGTCACTCCCAAATCTTTGCATCGCTCTGCCTATTTTTGCGATTTCAAACAATCTCTGGGGCAGGGTGTGGGGCAAAATTGCCCCACCTAATAAAAAGGGACTCACATTCTCATGTAAGCTCTTGATTTTCTTTGGCGTCCCCAAGGAGATGTGTAGGTGTAAGTAAGTATCTAGTATTGAATGATATATGACGGTCATATTTTGTCAATACCTACATAAATACCTATGAATACAATAAGTTGAAGCGCATTTCATCGGACTGTATCGGCCAATCTGGCAAGCAGTGCGTGTCGCTAATTTTGCCAATGGCGTTGGCAAAATTTAGCTCACGCCCAATTGTGCCACCGACGGTGGCACAATTGGATTCCACTTAATTGGGTCAACCCCATTGGCCCAATTGCAACGTGTTGAACTTGGAATGGATGGAAATGGGTGTTTTTGTGGCTTGACAAATTGGATGTTTTTGGATGTATAAATAGGTATGATTAACACCGAAACTGTAAACATTACCCCGGAATTTCTTGGCCTTATCGCTGAAATAGACGAGTTCAAAGGCGCATGGAAAGCCTTGGGAACACTTGCGCCTGAACGCCTTTCCGCATTGCGCCGGGTCGCTACCATTGAAAGTATCGGTTCTTCCACTCGTATTGAGGGAAGCAAGCTGTCCGATAGTGAGGTGGAAAAGCTGCTATCCAATCTTTCCGTCCATTCCTTTGCCTCGCGTGACGAACAAGAGGTTGCCGGGTACGCGGAAACCATGGAGCAAATTTTTCAGTCGTGGGAATACATTCCACTGACAGAAAACCATGTCTGCCAACTTCATCGAGATTTGTTGCGGCACAGCGACAAAGATGAGCGACATCGCGGAAACTACAAAACCACACCGAATAACGTAGTGGTCTTTGACGCTGAGGGCAACCAGCTAGGCGTTGTTTTCGAGACTGCTACCCCCTTTGACACTCCCCAACTCATGGCCGAACTGCTTGACTGGACAAACGCGGCTTTGGAGACGAAAAGGCTGCATCCCCTGTTGGTCATCGGCATTTTTACCGTGACCTTTCTTGCCATCCACCCTTTTCAGGACGGAAACGGGCGCTTGTCGCGCATCCTGACAACTCTTTTACTGCTACGTTGCGGCTATGCCTACACGCCGTATAGTTCGCTTGAAAGCGTGATTGAGAACAGCAAAGAAGGCTATTATCTGGCCTTGCGCCAAACACAGACCACCATCCGCAAGGATGCCCCTAACTGGCAGCCTTGGCTGTTGTTCTTCCTGCGCGCCTTGCACCAGCAAATGAAGCGGCTGGAAAAGAAAGTGGAGCAGGAGCATATTGTGCTGGCTGCTTTGCCGGAACTTTCCCTGCAAATTTTGGAATACGCCCGCGATCACGGACGGGTGACGGTCAAAGATATGGTCATCCTCACCGGGGCCAGCCGCAATACCCTGAAAGAGCATTTCCGCAAGCTGGTGGAAAACAGGCAATTAATTATGCAGGGTAAGGGACGAGGGGTATGGTATCGATTTGGTTGAAAACGGCTTGTGTGACCGCTATATTTTGTTTTTGCTGCATAAGCAGGCTCTGTACTAGCCTGGAATTAGTTCTGGTGAGGATAGCGATACGGGGGGCTATTGGCAGCCAGCGTTTTGAGCCTTGACATGGTATGGCCACAGGCTCAAGCTCCTATTGTAAGCAAAGTATCACTGGTTATCATAAAAACATTTTTGCTGCCGAATAGCACACTTGCGGCGCTGATTTTTGTAACGTTGACATTGAGAGCATCTGTGGCGTCTTTTTATATCTTGTATAGGAAGTAGTACATGACACAAAAAGTACTTTCCAATCCCTTTTCTACAGGCAGTGGAGGAAGCAGTTTTGAAACTCGAGTCCAGACAGCCTTTTTGATTAATATGCTTTCTGGCGGAGGTTTGCCATCGCTAAAGGGCCATCTAGCATATAAGATAAAGCTACAAGGGAAATATGCAGGGTATAATACTGATGATTTTATAGTCTATGCTAGAAACGCAAAAACTGGAGTTGAATCAAAGTTATTAGCACAGATTAAACACAGAATTAGCTTTACAGAAGATAATGAAGTATTTAGCGAAGTAATAAATGCGGCATTTGAAGATTTTAATAGTAAAGAATTTGATATCGATACAGATAAAATTGCCATAATTAGCGGACCAATATCTGCAATAGACATAGATAATACGCGAGTTATTTTGGATTGGGCAAGATACTGTGAAAATGAAAAAGAATTTTTTTTCAAAATTGATTCTAAAAAATTTAGTAGTAATGCAAAACGTTCAAAAGTAAATGCTTTCAGGGCGCAGCTGGGAAAATCAAATGAGGGTAATATATCCGATGAAAAGTTGTGGAAGTTTTTAAAAGTATATCATATTTTTTCATATGATTTTGACGTAGATTCAGGCATTGATTTATCTCTTGTATCTTCAATATTGTCACAATATACATCAGATCCTATTTCATTATTTAATAATATTTCTGAATATATCAGAAATGCGAATCAATATGCTGGAACAATAACATTTGACAATATTCCAGGCGAAATAGCTTGCCTATTCACAAAAAATATAAATCCCCCACCCATAAATATCTCACCTCTTGAAGAACACTCACGGTATATATTTGAAACAATTAAAACAGATATTAATGGTGTGATGATTCGGCGTGAGGAATATCTTTCACAGCTAGCAGAAGAAGTGATCAAAAATAAATTTGTATTGGTCAGTGGAGCACGCGGAACTGGTAAGTCTGGTTTGGTAAAATCTTTCATTGAAATGCATACAGATATACTATGTTTTTATTTCAGAACAGAAGATTTTGACCATTCACATCTGGATAAAATGCTGCATACAATCGGTATATCTTCAGGGCTCTCTTCACTTGAACATCAGTTAAGCTTAACCCCATCCAAGATAATAGTTCTAGAATCTTTGGAGAAATTATTAGAACTACAACATGTTCAGGCCTTTCGAGATCTAATAACGTTCCTGAAAAGAACGAAAGGTTGGACGGTTATAGCCACTGCTCGAGATTATGCTGTTCCCCAGCTAATGATGAATTATTTCAGCGAAATGGATTTTCTCTGCCAACAATTCACGGTTGGCGACTTTACAGGTGATGAAGTTGACTCTTTGTGCGCTAAGATCCCAGAGCTCTCAGAAATAAAAAATGGCACCTATCTAAAAGGACTATTGGCAAACCCCTTTTTGGCAGATTTTTTATACAGAGTTTCTACAAGCCCTTACAAATTATCTCCGACGAGCACGGTTGATGATTTTAAGAACGCTGTCTGGGAATATATTATCGCAAAGTCAGACGAAAGGCGTGATGGATTACCCTTGAAAAGACGCCATGGGTTTGTCCAACTTGCAGTTAGCCGCGCAAAATCTATGACGTACTGGGTTCCAGTGTGGGGAATCGACCCGGAGGCTGTCTTAAATTTGCAACGGGATGGCCTAATCGCGCTAAGCCAAGGACATGATAAGGTGGCACTTTCCCATGATATGCTTGAGGATTGGGCTTTAGAGTCTTATATTCAAGAAGCATATTCACAACACAATAATATCTCTGAATTTTTTTCCGCAATAGGCTCTGAGCAGGCCATCTGTCGCGCGTTTCGGATTTGGCTTTTGTCAAAAATGTTAAACGGCAATTATGATCAAGATTTTTTGAAAACTGTATTGTCTGCTGACATCCCTCAGTATTGGAGGGACGAAGTTATTGCTGCAATTCTGCAGAGCGATCACTTGCCCAACATCCTGAGTAATATTTCAGAGCTTTTACTTGCAGACGACTGCAATATATTGAAACAACTTTGTTTTATTCTGCGGGTCGTTTGTCAACATCCCATATCTTTTGCTGAAGCCTTTGGAATAAATGAAGATAAGCGTACCATTGATGACTTAAAATTTTATGAATTGCGGCCAAACGAAAAAAATTGGATATATATTATCGATTTTATTAGTAATAATTTTGAATCAATAATTGAATCAATGGAGAATGATATTCTCGCCCTTATTAAAGAATGGAACAAAGTGTATTCCAAATACTTAAAATCAGGACACAACTATATCCAACCTGGATTACTATCAATCAAACTACTGGAACGAAATGCATCATCGTATTCAAGAAGCGACGAACTTGGGCCACCATTGGAGACATTAGCTTATTCTGTTTGTTGCATAAAAGATGATGTCAATGCGTTCCTTGATAAGCATATATACTGCTCAAAAAAAAGACGAGATAGAGCAAGGTTTGCCGATACACTTAGGGGTATTTTTTTAGAAAGTTTAGTAGCGTCATCTGCGGTATGTAGAAATGCACCTGGCATAACTCAAAAGCTAGCCTTGCATGAGTGGTTACTTGACACACAACATAGCGATAGAAGCTACAGCTCTACGGATATTCATAAATATTTTGGACTGGAAAGGCATTATCCTGACGGGTTTTCTCCTGAGTCTGGTGCCAAGGGATTCTTTTCAACTTTTTTCCAAATACACCCTTGGAAAGCATTAGATTTTTCCATTAAGCTTCTCAATTATGCAGCAGAAAAATATTCTACCTCCAGTCTGGATAAAAGAGAGAGTGATAGTTTTTGGGGCAGGGATATGTCCTTATATGAAGAGAGGTTGTACTTTCCCGATGGCACATCTAAACTAATTATTTGTTCAGAACGCCTCTGGTTAGCTTATAGGGGTTCGTCTGTTTTCCCCGATTTGCTTCAATGTCTATTGATGGCTATTGAAAATTGGCTGATTAACCTTATGGAAAGCGAGATAGACGATAATATTGTCAAAAAAATATTTGAGCTAATAATAAAGAACAGCAATTCATGTTGTGTCCTTTCTGTTCTTGCATCAATAGCTTCAGGTTTTCCTGAAAAGTGTGCTAAGCATATACTTCCAATACTGTCTGTAAAAAAGCTCTACAAATTTGACATCTCTCGCGTTGTTCAGGAATCAAGCGTAAAGATGTTTAACTGGTTCGGGATGAGCCATGATCCATATGCAAAAATATATGCTGAAGAGCGTAAAATATCCGCAGAACGCCCATGGAGAAACAAAGACCTCCGTGATCTTGCAATAACAATCTATATCCAGATGAATCCAGAACGCCCTTATTTTATTAATGTCCTGAAAGACGAATATAAGTCATCAGAAGATGTCGATCTTGGATTATTGATTAATCAGATTGATATCGAAAATTGGAGAGGGGAAATAAAAGACGACAAGGTTCTTTTTTCACCACCAGATATTACAGATGCCAATATAAAAGAAAAAGTCGATATCGCTGAAAAAGAATATGAACACGTTCGTCGTTTTTCCTCTTTGATGCTTTGGGCCGAGAATCATATCCGCAAGGACCGGCAGAGCCAAGTGCAAACCTCCTGGGAAGAAGCGCTTAAACTCGCCCAGGAGTTGAAAACAAAAATAGAGAACGGCGACGATCCATTACGCAGGCCTTACGTCACAAAATCTGCAGCTGTCTTACTCAAAGAGTATAACACGGTTCTTTCGAATGAAGAGCGTCGATGGTGCTTGGAGATTGTCGCAGAGGCAATTGCAACTACTTGTGACGTTTTAGACCTTGATCATGGTGAAAGAATCGACCCTGTTGATCAATATGGTATAGGAATATGCGCTAGTGCTATTCCTTTCCTTTACAGACTAGACGAAGATATTGAATATCGTGATGATATAAAAAGTCTTATCCTTTTAGCAATTACTCATCGCTCAAAGCTAGTAAGAGTAGAAGTCGCTAAATCTATAGCAACACTATGGGAGTCAGAGCCTGTCTTAGCAAAATGGTGTGCTTGGTGCGCTATTGAGTACGCACAATTTATTAAGCAAGAAGACGTTTCGATTTATTTTCAACTACGCTCTCAAGATACTTATCAATCGGCAGTGGAGACAATCCTACGCCTCCGAGATGAGTTACGGGATCGGTTGTTTGAAAATGAGCCACCAGATGGGTTACTTGAACTTTCTTTTGAGCGATTATCCGCAAGCCATTCTTTAGAGGTATGCTTAATGCTCCCAACCTCCACAGTATGGGAGCAGCATTTTAGCTTTGCGAGAAATTTCATTGAGCACTTTTGCCTTTCAGAACCTCATAGATATTCTCAAGGACGTGAACGTGAGAATTATTTTTCTTATGAGGCACATGTTCCCTTTGCAGAGTGGCTTGGTGAACTTTGCTTTAACCATACAGATCGTGTGATTCATGAAATTGGAGTAGATCTAAAAAAGGCTTGTGAACTTGCACCATCGTTCACTCACTTTCTTTTTCTTCAGATATTAATACACGGTGAAAAGATTAACGATTTTAATTGTTACAAGAGATATTTTGAATATCTTATGACAACACTCGTAAAATTATCTATAAAATATTGTGATGACAGTAAACATGACCATCATGGAGACACCCGAGCATTACTAAGGATGTTTATTAATGCCAGTACTCCATGGATAAAAAATCTGGAAGAACAAAACAGTATTTTGGATGCAAAAGAATTAATTATTCGATTTTCTCGTGATGCAGCATGTAACAAAGAGGTGTTTCTAGGCCTATCATCACTTGTATATAAATTCCCAGAAGTGTTCCTCAACGAAGCCCTCGGCACACTTGCAAGAAATGTTGAAAGTAATCGACGCGTTATGGATTCAAATGCTGCATTTTATTGTGAAACCTTCATTCATAAGTACTTATTGAATTCCCATGGGCCGCTTCCGCGAGTTATGCATAGGAATCTCAACATTATCCTAGATGCATTGGTTGAAAGAGGATCAGCAAAAGCCTATTTTCTCAGGGAGCATTTGGTAAGAAGTAGAAAAATTGAAAATTGATCAAAAAAGCAAAAGGTATAAGAATCACCAAAAATTTGATTGCAGAATACAACGAGGAAAGGGCACATAGCCATTGGGCGATTTGGGCACACAAAGAAAAATTGCCATGCTGTCAATCAAGTTTTCATCGCTTTTATTAATTCATCAGGTTCAATATTCAGCGCGTTAGCCAGCCTGAAGACCATTTCCAAGCTGGGAATTTTCAAGTCACTTTCCATTCTGCTTATATGTGACGGTGAGACGTCAACAAGCGCCGCCAGCTCTTCTTGAGACAAATCTTTTTCTTCTCTGAACCGGCGAAGTACAGGGCCGAAAGGTGGAAGATTATTTTTCATAATCCACCTATAGGCTATTGCGTTTTTTCGAGCCTTGACCTATTGGTCAAAAAATGACCTATAGGACAAAATAACGGATGGTAGCCAGTTGCAAACACAAGGAAAGGAAAACGCCTTTTCAAGGCTTTATGCGGTCACGGGCTGTCGTACTCAGATACAATTAGCTGAGCTTTTTGAAATTCGCCAATCATCCATTTCAGACGTCAAAAAAAGAAATGCCATCCCGGCGGAATGGCTTGTTAACTTGTTGAGACTTAAGGGAATTAACCCGGAATGGATTTTGACGGGGCTTGGCCCGCAAAAGTTGGGGCCAGCCAAAGGTGAACCAGCAACCCATGTGATCTATCTGACGGAAACCAAGCCCCCCAAAGAATGTTCTGCTCAAGATTTGGTTAACGAGCTTGTGCGCCGGGCATTGAGCAAACTGTGATTTGTTACCGTGAAAGCCCTCGGCTCCTTTCCAAAGCCCTGTCCATTTCCCCTGTGATGGCAGCAAAGGCTTTTTCACGATCCGGGGCAATACGGATATAGCTCATGGCTTCCTCGGCCAGGGCAGTCTGTTTTGTCCCTGTTCCGCCGAAACGCCGCAGCCTTTCGGAAAGTTCCCGGCTCATTTCTTTCAGACGAGGTGCCTCAGTGGTCATGTCCGTCTCCATCCGTTCCCGGCAAAAAGCGAAAGCTTCGACCTTATTGTCCGCCTCGACAAAGTATTCCATGTAGGGCTGGATGTGAGCCCGATGATAAGCGTCCGTCTTGTAGGCATCCTGCTTGGCTAGTGTCAGCAAAACGGCCTGCCATTCTTCAACTGTTGGAACTGGTGTTGGAGCCGGAATTGATTCGGGTGCAGATTGCAAAACCTTAGCTTCCTGCTTCCGGTTCCGGTTGCCGCGCTGGGTACTAATACCTTTCCGTTCCATAGCTGCGACGCTCGGCCCCAGGTGCGTGGTCGGTATACGGTCAATGCCTTGGGCTTCCAATGTCCTATGGTCAATTCGGGCTTCATGCCCGGCAAGGCGCAAGGCGTGATTCGCCCACTCGGCCCACAGCTCCCGGCATTGCAAAAGCCACTCTCTGGGCCGCAGCTCATTGGTCTTTTTCGCGCCGCCTTTTGCAGAGTCTTTTGCAGCACGCTTGAACCATCGTTCAGGAGCGCGGCTGATACCATCGTTCACCCTTTCGGAAATCAACAAATGGCAATGCGGGTTTTCTTTATCATGGCCTTTATGAACCGCAAAACTGTATGGCAGGGGACCGTCTTTTGTCTGTGCCATTTCCCGGCAGAAAGAAGCCGACAGAGCGATTTGCTGCTCCGGCGACAATTCTTTGGGTAAGGCGAACTCAAGCTGCTTAAACAATCTGCCGTTTGCTCGCTCGTGGACGTCAGCGGCCTCCCAATAATTTCGAGGGGCATCTGACGCCCAGGCGGGCATATTTCCGTGGCCGATATGAAGCAGTTCCGCTTGGTCGCCAGCGTACCGCCCACAACGCTCAATATAGTCGCTGCGGACGGCGGCGCTCACTGACGAGCCACGGGATACGGTCTTCGCCGTCAGGTGGTAAATCGCCATGCGATTCTGCTCTCAGCCTCGCAGAGCGCACTCAGTTTCCGGAGGAAACTGAGTGCGCCCTCACCGATGTGAGGG
>PPYF01188553.1_pt1 | contig 11586 bp, 9 predicted proteins | sample 1559871 | NCBI WGS metagenome assembly PPYF01 (sample SAMN08240021, study PRJNA423297) | Human gut metagenome, whole genome shotgun sequencing project. | reverse complement strand
TATCATCACAAGTGGTCAGACCTCCTACAAGACAGGGGCATTTCTCTATGATGATTTTGAGTATTGTTTTAACCATTGCTTTACTCGGTGTGCTCTTCTATCACCGCGTCAGTTTGACGCTCGGTAGCCTGATTTTACTGGCCTGGACCGCGGCGCTCGGCGCTGCGGGTCTGTGGAATTTGTGGCTGCTGGTGCCGCTGGCGATCATTCTGGTGCCGTTCAACTTTACGCCAATGCGTAAAGCGCTGATTTCCGCGCCGATATTCCGCATGTTCAGTAAGGTGATGCCGCCGATGTCACGCACCGAAAAAGAAGCGATCGATGCCGGTACCACCTGGTGGGAAGGCGATCTGTTCCGCGGCAACCCGGACTGGAAAAAGCTGCACAACTATCCGCGTCCGCAACTGACTGCCGAAGAACAAGCCTTTATTGATGGCCCGGTTGAAGAAGCCTGCCGTATGGCGAACGATTTCCAGATCACCCACGAAATGGCGGATCTGCCGCCGGAGCTGTGGGCGTACCTGAAAGAACACCGCTTCTTCGCGATGATCATTAAGAAAGAGTACGGCGGCCTGGAATTCTCCGCTTATGCTCAGGCGCGCGTCCTGCAGAAGCTCTCCGGCGTTTCCGGGATCCTGGCGATTACCGTCGGCGTACCGAACTCCTTAGGGCCGGGCGAGCTGTTGCAGCACTACGGTACTGAAGAACAGAAAAATCATTATCTGCCGCGCCTGGCGCGTGGTCAGGAAATCCCCTGCTTCGCGCTCACCAGCCCGGAAGCCGGTTCTGATGCCGGTGCGATTCCGGATACCGGCGTCGTCTGCATGGGCGAATGGCAGGGTGAACAGGTGCTGGGTATGCGCCTGACCTGGAACAAACGCTACATTACGCTAGCCCCAATCGCTACCGTACTGGGGCTGGCGTTTAAACTCTCCGATCCGGATAAACTGCTGGGCGGCGCGGAAGATTTAGGTATTACCTGTGCGCTGATCCCGACCAACACCCCCGGCGTGGAAATTGGCCGTCGTCACTTCCCGCTGAACGTGCCGTTCCAGAACGGCCCAACCCGCGGTCAGGACATCTTTGTTCCAATCGATTACATCATCGGTGGGCCAAAAATGGCCGGTCAGGGCTGGCGTATGCTGGTTGAGTGTCTGTCCGTAGGCCGCGGCATCACCTTGCCGTCGAACTCCACCGGCGGCGTAAAATCCGTCGCGCTGGCCACCGGTGCCTACGCGCATATTCGCCGTCAGTTCAAAGTGTCCATTGGTAAAATGGAAGGTATTGAAGAACCGCTGGCGCGTATCGCAGGCAACGCCTACGTGATGGACGCCGCCGCGACCCTGATTACCTACGGCATTATGCTCGGTGAAAAACCGGCGGTCCTGTCGGCTATCGTCAAGTACCACTGCACCCATCGCGGCCAGCAGTCCATTGTTGACGCCATGGATATCGCCGGGGGCAAAGGCATTATGCTGGGCGAAGGCAACTTCCTGGCCCGTGCTTACCAGGGCGCGCCGATTGCCATCACCGTGGAAGGGGCGAACATCCTGACCCGTAGCATGATGATCTTCGGCCAGGGCGCCATTCGCTGCCATCCGTACGTGCTGGAAGAGATGGCCGCCGCACAGAACAAAGACGTTAACGCCTTCGACAAACTGCTGTTTAAACACATCGGCCACGTCGGCAGCAATAAAGTGCGTAGCTTCTGGTTAGGTGTCACTCGCGGCTTAACCAGCTCGACGCCGACCCGTGATGCGACGAAACGTTACTACCAGCATCTGAACCGTCTAAGCGCCAACCTGGCCCTGCTGTCCGATGTTTCCATGGCGGTGCTGGGCGGCAGCCTGAAGCGTCGTGAGCGTATCTCCGCGCGTCTGGGCGACGTGCTGAGCCAGCTGTACCTCGCTTCTGCGGTACTGAAACGCTATGACGATGAAGGTCGCCATGAGGCCGATTTACCTCTGGTGCACTGGGGCGTGCAGGATGCGCTTCATCAGGCAGAGCAGGCGATTGACGATCTGCTGAAGAACTTCCCGAACCGTTTTGTCGCTGGCGCCCTGCGCGTCGCCATCTTCCCGACCGGCCGTCATTATGATGCGCCGTCCGATAAGCTGGACCACAGCGTGGCGAAGATTCTGCAAACGCCAAGCGCCACCCGCTCCCGCATTGGCCGCGGCCAGTACCTGACCCCGAGTGAACATAACCCTGTGGGCCTGCTGGAAGAAGCGCTGGTAGACGTGATGGCGGCGGACCCTATCCACCAGCGTATCTGTAAAGAAATTGGCAAAAACCTGCCGTTTACCCGTCTGGACGAACTGGCGCGTAACGCGCTGGCAAAAGGGCTTATCGATCAGACCGAAGCGGCCATTCTGATCAAAGCGGAAGAAAGCCGTCTGCGCAGCATCAACGTTGACGATTATGCTGCGGACGAGCTGGCGACCAAGCCGGTAAAGCTGCCGGACAACGTGCGCAAGGTTGAAGCCGCGTAACCCCTTCGATTCGTTATCCCCAAAGCGGAGCCTGGCTCCGCTTTTTTTATCCAGATGGTCCCCACCGCGGCAACGTCCTGATAAGGTGTTACAGTTAGATTTACGTCCTGCAATAAAGGAGTTCATCACGTGCCTGGCTTGAAGATTACCCTTTTACAACAACCGCTGGTCTGGATGGACGGACCTGCCAACCTGCGACACTTTGACCGGCAGATGGAAGAGATTGTCGGGCGTGACGTGATTGTACTGCCGGAAATGTTTACGACTGGTTTTGCTATGGAAGCCGCCGAGCAGTCGATGGCAGAGGAAGATGTTGTCGCCTGGATGCGAGAACAGGCGCTGCGCACCAATGCGCTGGTTGCCGGCAGCGCCGCGCTGCAAACGCCGCTGGGGGCGGTCAATCGTTTCCTGCTCGTGGAACCTGAAGGTCAGGTCCACGTCTACGACAAACGCCATCTGTTCCGTATGGCCGATGAGCATCACCACTATATTGCGGGTAACCAGCGCGTGGTGTTGACGTGGCGCGGCTGGCGCATTCTGCCGCTGGTCTGCTATGACCTGCGTTTCCCGGTGTGGTCGCGCAACCGCAATGACTACGACCTGGCGCTATACGTTGCGAACTGGCCCGCGCCGCGTTCACTGCACTGGCAGGCGCTGCTGACGGCACGCGCCATTGAGAACCAGGCTTACGTCGCAGGCTGTAACCGTGTTGGAACCGACGGCAACGGCCATCACTACCGCGGAGATAGCCGTATCATCACCCCACAGGGCGAGATTCTTGCCACCGCCGAGCCGCACCTGGCTACCCGTATCGATGGGGAACTTTCTCTGTCGCAACTCCAGGAGTATCGCGAGAATTTCCCTGCCTGGCAGGATGCCGATCCGTTTGCGCCAGGGTAATGAAAGGACGGCAAAGTTGTGCCGAAAAAATCTGGAAGGCTAAAACGACGAAAGCCCGAATCATTGCTGATTCGGGCTTTCTGAATAGTGGCGGAACGGACGTCCGCTTGATATAAATCCGATTTGGTACGACAACGTCAACTAAACCCGCACAAATACAGTAAATCACACTATTACCCGTCCGATGTATGTTAGCCCAATCCAAAGAAAGCTTCAATTAATGGCATACCAGATGGCATACTGAAGACATACTCAGATTTAAAGGAAGCCACCACTTATGGCCTTACTCACGGATACCAAAGCCCGTCATATCAAACCCAATGACAAACCGATTTCGCATGGTGGTGTCACTGGCCTTACACTACATCCCTCTTCCACTAAAGGACGCGGAAAGTGGGTGCTACGCTACGTCAGCCCTGTCACTCAGAAACGACGTAATGCCGGTCTTGGCTCTTACCCTGAAATCGGTATTGCCGAAGCGGCTAAACTCGCGCAAACCATGCGAGAACAATTATCGGCTGGAGATGACCCTCTTGAACTCAAAAAATCGGAGACGACCAAAATCGTAATTCCGACTTTTGAAGAGGCTGCACGAAAAGTTCATACTGAGTTGCTGCCAGGATGGCGTAACAAAAAGCATGCCCGGCAGTGGATATCTACACTCGAACAGCATGTGTTTCCTGCTATGGGGACCGTTCCTCTTGATGCGATTACGCCAGCCAATGTTGCGGATGTTTTGCGTCCTTCGTGGATGACTATCCCCGAAACCTCCGGACGGGTAAAACAGCGTATTCATAAAGTAATGCAGTGGGCCTGGGCTCATGGGTTCTGCTCAGCCAATCCTGTTGATGTTGTAGACCACCTCCTTCCCCAGCAGGTCAGCGCCAGTATACGTACTGAACATCAGCCTGCCATGCCATGGAAAGTCATACCGTTATACATCGCCAGCCGCGTTTATACTGAAGATCGTTACAACGTTACCCGAGGATTACTATTGTTTGTCATACTGACAGCATGTCGTTCGGGCGAAGCTCGTGCGATGGAATGGTGCGAAATTGATTTTAAACGCAAGATCTGGACCATCCCACCAAGTCGAATGAAAGGCGGTGTCCGGCACAGGGTACCTCTGTCTCAGCAGGCAATTGGGCTACTTGAACAAATGAGAGGATTACATGAGATGCTGGTATTCCCTTCCCCCAGAAAACAAACTGTTCTCTCCGATATGGTTTTGACATCATTTTTGCGTAAAACCAAAGCTATCAGCGATACCCAGGGACGATTTGCTGTCGCGCATGGATTTCGTTCCAGCTTCCGTGACTGGTGCAGTGAACAACGCTATCCGCATGATTTAGCTGAACGAGCACTGGCTCATACTATCAGGAACAAATCTGAAGCAGCCTACCATCGTACCGACCTGTTGAATGAACGACGGCCGATGATGCAGGCATGGGCAGATTACGTTATGTCTGCGGTCTCGACGACCTGAGAAAGCCGTTTTCGCATCTGCAGAGACTTTCAACCCCACTCATATAATAGACCTGGAGGCGTTTTTGTTTACCATTGGAGCTGCACGTGAAGAGGCGAATAGATTTCGGGAACTACTCGAAAAATGCGATCCGTCAACAACCTACCTCATCCCTCACGGCTTTCCTGTCATGAGTAGCAAGCTTTGCTCAATGTTACTTTCCTTCCACTTTCTACAATTATGGCCCGAACTGGAATTGAAAGGGGTCACTGGAGTCACCGGTAAAAATGGCGCGATTACTCACTTCTGGCTGGAAGTGGGTGATTACGTTATTGATATCACAGGGGATCAATACAACGTCATCAGCACCAGCGAACTAAACGAAGCTATCGTAAAAAACAGGCCTTTTGTGCCTGTTCACGTCGCTCACCAAAAGTACAGCTATCTCTATAATTTATTTAAAATACAAGGGACTGAACTCTTAACCTATGGTTTTCCGACAATCGGTAATGATTTTATTGATGAGATGGAATGCGATTATCGCCAGCTTGTCGGGTGAGGATGAATAATGCAGACCTGTACTTTTATCGGCAAGTCTGCAACTGAAGTTCTATTTGTCGCTCAAGGATCGCTGTATTAGCTGGCTTGTGCCAAAGTTGCGATAACCGTCATGGAAGTCTTTACTGTAGTCTTTGGCCAGATAGGCTACCCGTAGCAGAAAGTCATAATAATCAGCACTTAACGTTAACGCATCATCCCGAGTGAACCACGCGCTGTGATTCTTCGGAAAATGCGGGAGATAAGCATATTCAGGATAATCAAGACCAATGGCGCTGCACCAGGCTTTCTGTATCCGGGTCCCCATATTATCAGCGTCAGGCTTTGTATAATCTCCCAGATAGGCATAGGCCTCTCTGTCAAACAGCAGAACCAGATGGTAGTGAGGATGTTCCCCGGTAACCCGTTCCCTGGCCCAGATATAGCCGAGTGGCACAGGCTCACCAGGCCTGCCAGAACGCTTGTGTTCTTCCCTTAACTGGCTTTTAAGGGATTCCATAGCCCGAGTAATGGCTTTCTCATCATCCTTCTGAAAGCATATCGGCAAGTCCGGCTCTCCTGGCACATGGGACTGAGCAAACCTCAGGTCAGCGCGCAGAGCGAATATCCGGTTATAGTTTTCCAGATAATTAGATATTACAGTCAGCGATCGACGAAGCATATGTCTTGATATTTTCGAATCATATTTATCTTCAGCTTCCTTCTGCAGTAATTTAAACTCTCTCTCGGTTAAATCATAAGGTAATTTCATAATAATATCATTCAGCAACATTCATTAGATATAGGGTAGCAAGCAGCTACCCATGCAATTAGGCATACAGGTTCTCTGCAGGGATGTATTATCTCTGCTGATATATAGGTTTGATTATTATGCTGACATATACCGACGTTTAGTGTATTGACGTAAGAGCACCTACCAACAACGATAAATATATTACATATACCGACTAATCAATACGGATAATAATCCTACTCTCAACAACGAAGCCCGCAGCACACTAAGGGTTATGAGATGCATAACCTCCTGATAAATCGTAAAAATCACTCTGAAGTTATTCTCTCAGAGGGACGCTACTGATAGCACTACCTCCCCCATGATATTCTGGTATACCTTTCAAAGCCTTGTGTTCTGTATCTAGTTCTGAAGGTGCCATTTCGGAAGCCAGGTATTTGACATAATGCGTTCCGCTTTCGTCTTCCCACAACTGGACTTTACCTTCATCAGCAAGCTGTTCCAGAACAGGCTCAAGATCAGCTTTTTTTCTGAGCGAACGATGTATATCCTGCATCATGTCACGCCTTAAAAAATCATAAGACCCATTTTTAACGAGGTGATTTTCAAGCCACCTGAGTACTCTTTCAGAATGGGAAGGCCCCCTGACCACATCCATTTTTACAATAAAATGATTAAGATGCCATTCCGCTATTAACAACGCAGCCTCCAGAGTTTCCAGCGTAATAACGGTTGAGTCAGGAGTGATAAACAACTGCATCACAGCAGCACTCCTGGCTGTATGTTCGCAGTACCGTGCAACCCAGTCGTTATAATGGTACAGCTTTCCCCCCGGCTGCATCAGATACTTAACGTGCCTGCCAACATCACGTAACCGCTTCCTTGCATCAGGTGCAAAAGTCATACAGATACGGGGTTGATTTTTTTTTCTGCGTTCAATCCCTGCAAGTAAATGTTTTTTCTGAATGGCATAAAACTTTTCTAGGTCGGACTCATCGCCAGAAACCAGCTCACCAATATCAATTAGTGTGGTGAGCAATGTAAGATCCATGGTTAACGTGCGCGCATAAATTCCCGTAGATCGTATTGTGTTACCCAGTGATTTCAGTGTGCTGTCATGTGGCTCCGGTTGTGTCATCAACAGTATACCAAGCCGGGGATCTTTAATATCTGTGACACCCGTTGACGCACGACTGATCCGATAATCATCACCACACCATAGCGTATTATGAATTGCGATCTTACGGCGCATGATGCTTTCATACAGAGCACTTCCCTCGTCAGAGGTGATACCCAGACTGGAGTATTGCCCCAGCTCTTTCAGAAGGGCTTCCGGCGTGGGATCCGTTACCGTCAGATGCACCCTTACAGGCTTAACCGGTTCATTTCTGAGACATTCATCCAGTTCATTTCTGGCTGTCTCCACTCCCTCTTTCTGGCGTACAGCTTTCTGAAACGATTTCTTAAGGCTCTTACATTCTTCATCCCATAGCACGTGTTGCCGTTCATACTCCTTCAGTCTGACTGAAAACACCTCTGCCAGCTCACGTTCAGTCTGATGAATTTGCGCCATAATGAGCCTGTATACTGTCGTTTTTTTGCTTCCGGACCTTGCCAGTATTATGTGAAAATGCGATACAGGAACGATAATATCATCATCAATTTCAACATCATACATATCCTGGCAGGCCAGAGCCATGCTCCCCTGGAGGGTTGCAAAGATAAGCTCAACCGCCGCGCTGGTTTTGCCATATATGAAAGATATAATTTGTTGAAAAAACGTCAAAATTGCTCTGGTGTTCAGATTAACATGATGATTTTGAGTTTTTTTATGGGTAAGCTTCATTGCATAGTCTCTTTTGAGAAAAAATTAAACGCTTCTGGAGGCGATCCACTCATCAACGGAAGTGGAACGCCATCCAACGGAAGCAGCACCAAGTCTCACGGGTTTTGGAAACGTTTCGTCGTAATACCTGGATTCGGGATTTAGCTTTTCATAGATAGTTGACCGGGACAGACCGACTATCTTCGTCAGTTCTCTCATGCGCAGAATGCGCTGTTGTGGCTCTGATTGTCTGGTGTAAACAGATGACATTTTCGATTCTCCTGTTGGATGTCTCTGGCTGTGGTCGCAATTTTCCACAGGAGCTGAAATACTGTCTCCGTAAAAAAAACAAAACCAACCGCAGGGAGTGACAATGCACACTTTTGCCAGTCTGATGTACGATGTTTATCGGTCTTTTGGCTTATTCAGTAAAGGGAACAGGCGGGCTGCTATACGGGGGGCTGCGACCTTTTCCAGCCATCAGCGCTTTTTCGGTAATCGTGAGGATGAAAGACATCAGGAACAGAAACACTATGATGAAATCATCGGGGTTCTTGATGCAGAACAGGTGTTCAGCACAACTCAACGAAGGGAGATTTTTTACAAATACGAGCAACTTTATAATGCCCTGATGGCTCGCCCCGTCTTTACTGAACTGAGCCGGGAACAAATAAAAAAGCGATATGCTCTGCATATAATCCCCAGATTAATCGCACTTGACATATATAAAACGTACAAAGACGAAAACAAAAACTGTTTTTATCACCATATACACCAGTTCTTGCTGAAAGATTATTGCCCATGCTGGCAGGATAAAAAGAAAGGGGGTTTATCTGCTGTCCAGAAGTATCTGAAAAGTTTAGCAAGAAAACAAAAGTTCTCTCATACAGATTCAGAAAACCTGGCGCCTCTTTTCAAAGTAATTGAAAATATCCGCCCAGGTAATACACAGAAAAAAAGCACGCTGGAAGCATCAATTATAGACTGCATTAAGGCGTATTCTGGCATTGTTGACGATGATACGCTTAACAGCGTCAGAGTCAGTCTTGATAATATAAAAAAAGCCCATTACTCCCTGACCGCACTCCTTAATGTCGAACGAAAACTCCCTGTCATTAACATCATATCACGGTACTACAGAAACTATGTAGACAAGGGAATAAAACCCGGAAATATATCAGCAATGTTATGCAGACTACTGTATGAGCCAGAACCCCATGATTTTATCCATCATGATACCATGATTAACTCAATTGCGGATTATTATCATGAGAGAGTAATAAAACCGTTCTCCCTGAATATAAACGAGGAATGTTTACAGAGTATCAGCGCATTAAAAAACATCATTTTCAACTTCAATGATAAAACCATTATCTCCGAAGCACAGTTAACTGACATCGCTGTAAAATTAAAAAAAGAATCCCATAAACAGTTTATTCAACCGTATATTGAACTCTGGAAGGTTATAGATTTAATCAGTAAAGGCGAAACAGAGGAAGCATTTGAGAAAGTCAAAACTATTTCTCTGGACGATTTACCTGCAGGATATCTGGCATCCGCTTTTTTAGTTATCCATATTGCATTACGTATAAAATTTGAGAGAAAAAACATTAAAAATGGTGTTTTCTCATCATCTGTAACATCCATCCTGGAAAATCAGGGGGGGTACGCTGACTATATTCCCGTCAGTCAGGCTTATACAGAAACCCACAGTGACGGTTCTGTGATGAAAAGTACTCTCCTTTCTGAATCCATTTTATCAGATGCCAACAATCTGACCATCATGCGTTCGGTAAGGATGTATAATAACATGGTCAGGAGAATAAGTGACTGGAATGACCTTGAGCTGGAAGGCATTTATCCTGAGTCTGTTTACGGGCTTCTGGATAAAGTTGATACTATCCTGGGTAAGATACTCAACATTATCTTTTCTAAAAAAATCACTTCCAGTCAGGATTTAGCCTTCATCCTGAAAAATAATGAAATTCTGACCCGAAGTGAACTGAATGATAGCCTTACAGGCATACTGGTTAACTGTCCTCTTTTGGCGTGCGTACGGGACATCGAGAGTCTGATAAAATATCTTCGCTGTCCGGGGGAGGAAATAAGAAATATGATTCTTTCAGTTGATAAAAATTTGTGGGATTTGATATATGGAGCCCTGAAGATTCTGGAGGAAGAAAGAAAGATACAGGCGGGAAAAACACAGGGAGGTGGAAGATAAGTGCATATTTTTGCATCTCCCCCCGGCTACAGTGGCTACGCGTAGCCACTGTAGCCGGGGGGGCTTACATTGAAAGTAACATTTTACTATTCAGAAAATGCCGGTAAATCAATACTCTGGGTATGCTCCGGCTTTTTTTGTGCTATATCAATACCCGAACCAGGTCACTGCTGCTCCCAGGATAAAAATTGGTTCGTAGCAATTCGTTTATTACTGGAACAAATCCAATAATTTATAAAACGCTTCGTTAACCACTCTATTTAGTCAATCTAGGCTAGCACCACCCCATGATTATGCCGTGACAAACAACAATACCGGGTAATTTTAAGTGATTATATAAGGTTCATTTGTGCGGTAGAGAGGTTACGACTATAATGTAAGCTCCCCCAGAGCGTCAGTATCAACAGGATAAACAGATTTAACTGCCTCAATATTTTTATTGTCGGATAATACTAGCTTTCACGAATTTGCAGAATATATTTTTGTTAGGTTATTTAACCTCCGCTCTGACGATTCCGGTAGTCCTAGCAGGATAAGAAATTATACCAACTCTACGGTATAAAAATTAATTGACTGAGCATTAATATATTGAACATGGATACACTCGTTTTATCATTAGTTGTAATGATAACAGGCTTGTTCCCGAAGAGTTATTAACTTTCCATGGAAAGCTCATTGCTTCATGCATTATATCCATCTCCAGCAAAAATTGATTTACTCAGGATTAACTTCAGCTATATCCTGGACTGCTCCACTTCCCTGAAAACTGCAAATACGTGCTGGACTGCTACTCTCCAGATTATATCCAAGAGTTCGAAGAGCTGGTTCATCATCAGAACCATCTGAGCAAACTCGAAATCAAAATTCACGAAGAAGGGGAACAGAATTTCGTCGTTAACCGTAAGTCACCCCGGAACGGGCCTTCTCTGCGGAGGAAGGCCATTTTACTTAAGGCATAAGCGGTAGAGTTGAGTGATAACCCTTCCATAATTTCATTTTCTAACACACTAATTTAATTTAGTGTGAATTTCCACTTTTAGTCATTATCGCTATCGCTTCATCGATAGTCGGTATTGTAAAGAGAGAATTCTCTCTACAATCCTTGCGAATAACCTTCCTGTTTTTTTGAACAGAAATATTTTCGCACCAGGCTAATGTCCCGGTGAAATGCTTTTCTTCCATCCTCATATCTAGAAAAGCAAGTCGATCATTAAGGGATTGCATATCTTCAGTTACAGTAGAGGGACCTGATTCTAACAGTTCCAGACGGCTTTCCACATCAGCAACCTTGCCTTTAACCTGTGAGACGTCTGAATCGCCACGGGTTTAACAGACACCTCAGAGTCATTTAAGATGGCTTAAAGAGAGGTGCCCATGAGCGGTAAGCGT
>PPYF01547057.1_pt1 | contig 11587 bp, 9 predicted proteins | sample 1559871 | NCBI WGS metagenome assembly PPYF01 (sample SAMN08240021, study PRJNA423297) | Human gut metagenome, whole genome shotgun sequencing project. | reverse complement strand
ATACGCAAGCCGGTCAATATTCCGCCGTCCTGTCTGTCAGAGATTCTTCGGGCAGGGAAGTGAAACGGGCAAACGTATACGCTTATGTGTGGAATTTCACGCTTCCTGAAGAAACTTCCTGCAAGACGCTTACGGATATAGGCTGGCATAATATTTATGCTGTAGATCCGTCTTTGTATAACGGAGATGACGGCGAAAGCTATAAGGCTTATTACGATTATCTGCTGGAGAACCGCATCTGCGGTTATAATCTGCCGCAGATCGTCAGCACCAACGACGACAGTCAACTGGCAAACGCTTACAGCGAACGCTCCGGAATCAACGAATACCTGAATAATCCCCGCGTCGTTGCTTTTAATCCTACGGGATGGGGAAAAGCTTTTACAGAAAACAGAGTAAAAATTTCTCATAATTATCTCAGTCAAAATCCTGAATGGATCAAGAAGGCTTATTTTTATACAGTCGATGAGCCGATGGGCAAACCGCAGCTTGATAAAGTGAACGCCGACGCAGCGCTTATTCAGAAATATTTCGAGGATTATCAGCTGATTGTACCGATGCACCTGAATTCAGCTCTGGATAAGGACTCGGAGGTGGATTTCTTCAAATATGTTTCGGATTCCGTAACCGTATGGTGTCCGCATACATTCTTTTACAACACTTACCGGGAGTACAAAGCTAATCCGCAGCTGACGTACAGATGTTCTTCGAAGCTGGAAAAGAACCTCGGCACGTTTAAGGAGCGTATGGCGGCAGAGCAGAAAAACGGGGATGAGGCATGGTGGTACGTAACGCGGTTTCCGAATAATCCGGAAATTACCCTTACCATCGAGACCCAGGCTGTCAAATATAGAATTCTTTTCTGGCAGCAGAAGATGTATGATGTAGACGGTTTTCTTTATTACCTTGTCAACGATTGGGTAAATTACACGACTACGGATAGTGAAACCGGGCATTGGGGCTGGAATGCAAAGCATGAGGTGGAGAACAATTCCACAACGCCGTATGATGTTTACGGAAACGGTGTGCTCCTTTACCATGGCTTCCCGATCGGACAAAAGGAACCGGTTGGTTCGTTCCGTCTGGAATGCGTCCGCGACGGTATTGAAGATTTTGAGTATTTTACCATGCTTGACAAACAATACGGAGAGGGAACGTCTACGCTTATTATTAAGCAGATCACCACGTCTCTCGGAGAATATATCGCAGATGAAGAGCTGTTTACGATGCTTCGCTCGGCTGTGGGCAATCTGATTGCAGCGAAAAATTAAAGCTTCTTTCCGATACGGTACGGCAAAATTGCCGTACCGTATTTCTTGCGGCGATGAAGATAAATGTGAATAGATGCAAAGAAAATATGTAAAAAATAAGAAAAATACGTATTGATTTTTATCGTAGAAAAAGATATAATGCTTCCATACCAAATATGGGAGCATTTTTCATATTTGGCATTATTTTTTCTCAATATTATCGATTCAGAGGTAGTGTATTTATGCAGAGTCTTGAAGAAAGAATCAGAAAAGACGGAGTGGTGAAAGATAGCGCTGTGCTGAAGGTGGACAGCTTTTTGAATCATCAGATGGATATTGCACTTTTCTCGGAGATCGGTAAAGAATTTTATCGGCTTTTTGCTGCGGATCAAATTACGAAAATTATAACAATCGAGGCCTCGGGAATCGGAATTGCTTGCATTGCGGCACAGTATTTTAACGTACCCGTAGTATTTGCAAAGAAAAGCAAAACATCGAATCTGACCGGAGAAGTATACAAAGGTCAGATTTATTCTTTTACACATCAATGTTTTAATGAGATCTATATCAAAAAATCTTATATAAGCAAAGAGGACAAGATCCTGATCATCGACGATTTTTTGGCAAAAGGCAGCGCTCTGGAAGGGCTGATCCAAATCGTAAACGAAGCCGGTGCAAAATTGGCGGGGGCAGGGATTGTTATCGAAAAAGGTTTTCAAGGCGGCGGCGATCTCATTCGCAGCAAAGGCGTGCGCGTGGAATCTCTGGCAATCATCGAAAGGATGGAAGGCGGAAACATCGTTTTCCGGCACTGATGAAACCGATGTAAATTAAATTTACATAGATTTTTAATTTTGGATGCCGTGAGGCAGGGAGGTTTATTGAATGAAGAAAGTATTTTCATTAGTACTCGTGTTGGCAATGTGCTTTTCCTTTGCTGCAGCGATTGGGTGCGGTGGTCAAAAGGACGATGACAGCGGAAAAAAAGACGACTTTCTGATTGGTGCGATTTATATTAACGGCCAGAACGATACGGCCGGTTATACGTATGCGCATCATAAAGGAATCACAAAAGCAATGGAACAGCTTGGCATGGACAAGTCCCAGCTCAAAATCGTAGACAATGTTTTGGAAAATGACGCGGAAGTTACAAAAGCGATTGATACGCTGGCTTCGCAGGGCTGCAAAATGATTATCGGAATCAGCTTTGGTTATTTGAACGCAATGCAAGAAGCAGCGGAGAAACCGCAGTATAAAGATATCATATTCAGCCATGCAACGGGATATCTTTCAAATGATACGAACTTCAACAACTATTTCGGAAGAATTTATCAGGCACGTTATCTTTCTGGAATCGCAGCAGGCATGAAAACACTGGAAACTGGCAACAACAATATTGGATATGTCGCGGCGTGGGGAACGGAATATGCTGAGACATGCAGCGGAATCAATGCATTTGCAATGGGTGCACAGGCAGTGAATCCGGAGGCTAAAGTATTTGTGAACAAGATTAGCACCTGGGGCGAAGAATCGAAAGAGCGTCAGGCAGCATTGAACCTGATTGAAACATATAACTGTGGTGTCATTGGTCAGCATTGCGACAGCGCACAGCCGCAGATCGCAGCACAGGAGAAAAATGTTTTTGGATGCGGATATAACTCTGACATGACGGTACAAGCCCCGAAAGCGCACCTGACGGCTCCGGTTTGGAACTGGGATGTTTATTATAAACTTGCAATCGAAACCGCAAAAAATTCGCCTTCTGAATTCATGACGAAAGTCGGTATTTATTACGGCGGACTGAAAGAAGGTTTCATCGACATTTCTCCGCTTTCTGAAAATTGTGCTGAGGGCACGAAAGAGATCATTGAGAAAGTTAAAACGATGATCGTGAACGGGGAATGGGACGTATTTACAAATGTGAAACTTTCCATTTCAGAAGATGGAACCATTACGAAAAAGGAAGAAGCACTCAAAGACAATAAAGGCGGAGAAGTTATTTCCGCAGACGGCAATACCTATTTCGTATATGTACATGATGAGAACACAGATACGGATTCCCTGCAAGCAGTAGACGGCGGAAAGTCTGCGCAGGACAGCGTGATCAAAGGCTCCATGAACTATTATGTTGCCGGTGTGGAAGCAATCAACTGATAAAGGAAACACTATGACGGAAAAGCAAAATTATGCGATTGAATTAGAGAACATTACCAAGTCATTTGGAAGTGTTGTCGCGAACAAGAACATAAACCTGAACGTCAAGCAGGGCGAGATTCTCGCCCTGCTTGGCGAAAACGGGTCCGGAAAGACGACGCTTATGAATATGCTCTCCGGCATTTATCAACCGGACAGCGGCACGATTAAGGTCGGAGGTGTACCGGTTTCAATCCATTCTCCGGAAGATGCAAAAAAATACGGAATCGGAATGGTGCACCAACATTTTAAACTGGTGGACGTTTTCTCCGCAGCAGACAATATCTGGATGGGAGCGGAACGAGCGGGCTGCATTTTACGAAAAAAGCGGTATGAACAAATTGCAGAGATCGGCAAAAAATTCGGATTTGATTTTAATCCGAAGAAGCGCGTATCTAATATGTCCGTCAGTGAAAAGCAAACGCTTGAAATACTGCGCGTACTCTATTACGGGGCAAAGATTATTATACTGGATGAACCGACAGCAGTACTGACTGTACAGGAAACGGAAAAATTATTCGAAGTGCTCAGAAAGATGAAAGCAGAGGGGCATTCGATTATCATTATTACACATAAATTAAATGAAGTTTTGGAAATTAGCGACCGCGTATCGATTTTACGCAAGGGCGAATATATAGATACCGTTTATACGAAAGATACGAGTGAACAGGAACTCACAGATCTGATGGTAGGGCGGAAAGTCAATCTCAATATTGCACGACCGGAAACGAAATTCGACCGTCCGCTTCTGGAAATTCGAGACCTGACAATTAAAAGCGATGAAGGTGCAAATGCAATTGAAGATGTCAATTTCTATATTCGCGGTGGTGAAATTCTCGGCGTTGCGGGAATTGCAGGATGTGGCCAAAAAGAGCTTTGCGAGGCCATTGCAGGCTTGCGGAAAATCGAAAAGGGACAGATTATACATAAAGGAGAGAATATTGTCGGATTGGATCCGAAAGTGATTATAGAAAAAGGAATTTCAATGAGTTTTATTCCTGAGGACAGGCTCGGAATGGGTCTTGCACCGTCGCTTTCGATCACAGATAATATGATGCTCAAGACATACCGGGAACATAAAAAAAGTCTTTTTGTAGACCGCAATAAAGCGCGTGCAAAAGCAAATGAAATTATTAAACGGCTTGGCATTGTTACGCCGTCTTCCGAAACGCCGGTGAGACGTCTTTCGGGAGGAAATGTGCAGAAGGTTTTAGTAGGCAGAGAGATTGAATCCGGACCAAACGTTATTATTACTGCATATCCCGTTCGTGGGCTTGATATCAATTCTTCTTATGCTATTTATGATATTTTGAACGAGCAAAAGGAAAACGGCGTCGGCATTTTGTTTGTAGGGGAAGATCTCGACGTAATGCTTGCACTTTGCGATAAGATCATGGTTTTATGTCATGGCAAACTGATGGGCGTTGTACATGCCCATAAGGCCACAAAAGAAGAATTGGGACTCATGATGACCGGCGCAAGAAATATTTCAGAAATAAACGGTAAAATCGCAGGAATCGCAAAAGATTCCAATCTCGACGAGGAGGACGGCAATGCGTAACGGCAGCGAACAACCACTGATCCGGATCGTAAAACGGGAGGGCCTGAAAAAGCGATACATCGCATTGCTTTATGCGGCTTCCGTATTGCTTGCACTGGGGATCGGTGCCATTTTGCTGGTATCCCTAGAAGCAGATCCGGCAGAATATTACAAACAAATGCTTACAATGGGGACGATTGGGAATAAATTTGCATATCTGCAATTTGAGAACTATGCGAAAGAATTGATTCCGCTTTTGATTACATCTCTGGCACTTTCCCTGGCATTCCGGATGAAATTCTGGAATATTGGCGGAGAAGGGCAGTTTATTCTCGGCGCGTTAGCGGGCGCTTCTGTTGCATTCCTGATCCCTTCCTCCACGAATCAATATTTCAGTGTATTGCTTATGACGGTGGCAGGCGGCCTCATTGGCGGCCTCATCGGCCTAATGACGGCGGCGCTGAAAGTAAAGTTTGGGACGAATGAGACGCTTTTCACGTTGATGTTAAACTATATCGCTTTATATTTATTAAAATTTTTCGGTGAAACAAAAGCAGAATGGAATTTTTTCCTGAGAAAAGATTCTCCACGCCCGAAATTCGATAAAATACCGGCAAATTCCTATATGCCGGTCCTTAAAATCGGAGATTTTTCTTTAAATTTATCGCTGATTTTTGCATTGCTTCTCGTTGGTTTGATTTTCGTTTACCTGACCAAAACAAAGCACGGTTACGAAATTTCTGTAGTTGGCGACAGTATGAATACGGCCAGATATGCAGGGATGAAAGTCAACAAAATCATTTGCCGTACCATGTTCCTTTCTGCGTTCCTGATCGGCGCGGCCGGCGCGATGCATGTCTCCAGTGTAGAGTCGCTTTCAGATTCTATCACAAATGATGTTGGATGGACGGGGATCATTGTAGCATGGCTTGCAAAACTAAATCCAATCGGTGTTGTAATTGTTTCGGCTTTGATTACAGTATTGCAATTCGGATGTTCGACAGCGTCTGTCAGTGCGCGGAACATCGACAGCCATTTTGCAGATTTAATGCAGGGAATCATTCTGTTTGTGATTCTCGCCGCAGACTTCTTTATCCGCTTTAAGATCGTAATCCGTACCAAACGCAGGAATACAGCAGAGGAGGAAACGGTATGAACACATTAGCCGTTCTGACATCTTTTTTATTTACGATTGTAAAATATAATATGGCGCTTCTTTACGGTACTGTCGGAGAAATCGTGACAGAAAAATCCGGAAGTCTTAACCTCGGCGTGGAAGGTACGATGGCGATTGGTGCGATCGGCGGTTACTTGGTAGGCTGTGCGTTTGATAATTTGTATGTGGCAATCTTATTTGCTTTTCTATTCGCGGCGCTTTGCGGACTATTGTTTGCTTTTTTGACCGTAACAATGCAGGCCAATCAAAATGTAACGGGCCTTACGATCACTACTTTTGGACTTGGACTCTATTTTTTCATCGGAAATGGATTCAAATCGGCAGGAAAATGGTTTGACCTCTTTGAAAAAGAAGGTCTTTCCAAAGGTGCGGAGCCGATCCGGATTCCTCTGCTCAGTAAAATACCTGTCATTGGAGAAGCACTTTTTTCTCAGAATATATTGATTTACCTCGGAATTATTATTTCTGTTGTAATTTGGTGGTATTTAAAATATACAAAACAGGGACTCCGTCTGCGCGCTGTGGGAGAAAACCCGGCTTCTGCGGATGCCGTAGGCGTCAATATTACATTTTACAAATATATCCATATTATGCTTGGTTCCGGAATTATGGGAATCGGCGGACTATTGATGTGCATCAATTTATCAGGCAGCTTCGAAGGCAGCAATTGTTGGATCAACGGATATGGATGGATCTCCATTGCACTTGTCATTTTTGCGAACTGGAATACGTTATTTGCAATATTGGGGACATTTATCTTCGGTCTTTTCAATACGCTGCAGGTATACGGCGGTTCTCTCTCAGATACGTTCCCCTCTGTACTGGGATGGCTGAAAAAAATCCCGGCGCAATTTATGCAGGCGCTACCGTTCCTTATTACGGCGGCGGTACTTGTGATATCTTCTGTTAGAAAGAAAAAATCAGACCAGCCTGCTGCAATGGGAGTCAATTATTACCGCGAGGACAGGTGAATGGATTTGAAAAATTTATATGAGATTTATGAGAAGCTCGGGATCAGCCGATCAGCGCTGGATCTTGCCGCTGAGGCGGAGCGAGCTTTACAGGAACGCTTTCAGGAGATAGACCGTATTGCGGAATATAATCAAGCGAAAGTTCTTCATGCAATGCAGAAAAATAAAGTAAATGCCACTTGTTTTGCGGCTACGACAGGCTATGGTTATAATGATTTCGGAAGAGAAACGCTTGAGAACGTTTATGCGGATTGCTTTGGAAGCCAAGCTGCTTTGGTACGTCCGCAAATAACATGCGGCACGCATGCTTTAGCCGTTGCGCTATCCGCTAATCTGCTACCGGGAGATGAACTTTTATGTCCGGCAGGTGGCCCTTACGATACTTTGGAAGAAGTCATCGGGATTCGTCCATCGCCTTGCTCTTTGCATGAGTACGGCGTTTCTTACCGCCAGGTCGAGCTGAAAGAAGACGGGACCTTCGATTATGAGGCAATCCGCGCGGCAATCGGCAAAAATACAAAACTAGCGGAAATTCAGCGTTCCAAAGGATATAAAATGAGGCCGAGCTTTTCCGTAGAAGAAATCGGTGAATTGATCCGTTTTATAAAATCTGTTAAGCCGGATATCATCTGTATGGTAGACAATTGCTACGGTGAATTTACGGAATTGTCGGAGCCGACAGAGGTTGGCGCAGACATGGCGGTGGGTTCTCTGATTAAAAATCCCGGCGGTGGGCTTGCGCCTATAGGCGGTTATATTTGTGGTACGCAGGAATGTGTTGACCGATGTGCTTACCGACTAAGTGCGCCAGGTCTTGGACAGGAGGTCGGAGCGAATCTCGGGATTCTGCCGGCATTTTATCAGGGATTGTTTTTATCCCCGAATGGTAGATAGCTATGCTGTGCCGGAACCGTGGGCCATGCCGGGCTACGACGCGGAAGTAATCATGGCTGCGGGAACGTTTGTGCAGGGATCTTCGATCGAACTTAGTGCAGATGGACCACTTCGTGAGCCATATGCAGTATTCTTTCAGGGGGGCTTGACGTGGCACAATGCGAAGTTCGGCATTCTGATGTCGCTGCAAAAGCTTGCTGAGGCAGGGATTGTAAAATGGGAACGATAATGATATCATTATCTAAATTTGTGGTATTGCGAGGTATTTGCGATGAATGATCATAATAATAGAAAACAAAGGATTTTCAGCGGGGTGCAGCCGTCAGGAAATCTCACGATTGGAAATTACCTGGGAGCGCTCAAACATTTTCCGGAGCTACAGGATGAATATGAATGCCTATATTGTGTGGTTGATTTGCACACACTTACGGTGCGGCAAGATCCCGTACTGCTGCGGGAACGTTCTCATGCTGTATTGGCACTTTATATTGCGTGCGGCCTTGATCCGGATAAAACGGTATTATTTTTGCAGTCCCAGGTGGCAGCACATGCAGAACTTTCCTGGATTCTCGGCTGTTATACGTATATGGGAGAACTGAACCGCATGACACAGTTCAAAGATAAATCTGCAAAGCACGCGGATAATATCAATGCGGGACTGTATACTTATCCTGTTTTAATGGCTTCTGATATTTTACTTTATCAGGCAAAATACGTACCGATCGGACAGGATCAGAAGCAGCATTTGGAGCTGGCGCGCGATGTGGCGATCCGTTTTAATAAAAGATACGGAGAAACATTTACTGTGCCGGAGCCGCTGATCTCTAAGCAGGGCGCAAAAGTAATGAGCTTGCAGGAGCCGGATCGAAAAATGTCGAAATCGGACACAAATGCGAATAATTATGTTCTGATTATAGAACCACCCGATTCGATTCTCAAAAAGTTTAAAAAAGCGGTGACGGATTCGGGCAGTGAGATTCGTTTCGATCCGGAAAATAAACCAGGTATCAGTAACTTGCTCAATATTTACAGCACTGTCAAGAATCTTTCGATTCCGGAGGCAGAACGAGAATTTCGCGGGGTACGTTATGGTGATTTTAAAATTGCGGTCGGTACGGCTGTTGCAGATCTGTTGGCGCCAGTAAGAGAAGCGTATGAACGCCTGATGGGGGACAAAGCGTATCTGGAAGGAATTTTACGCAAAAATGCCGTAAGAGCGCGTGAAATTGCGGAAGTTACAAAAAAAGCTGTTTATGATAAAGTGGGATTGATCCTGTGAGGTATCATATATGAACGGAAAAACGGTATTTTTTCAAAAGGCACGTCCTGTCTGGGAGACAGGAAAAGAGAAAGAACTGAATATTACGCTTGCATTTTTTGCCAAATGCCCGCGCTGCAAATCCGCGAAGCTTGTGGTTACAGGTTCATCGTATTACAATATTTATGTAAATGGTGTTTTCTTGGCGGTAGGACCGGCGCGCGCGGCGCATGGATATTATCGTGTGGATGAGTTGCCGCTTCGTTTGGACCGGGAGTGGAATGAAATTAAAATTGTTGTGATGGGATATGCTTGTAATAGTTTCTACCACACAGATGAGCCTTCTTTCTTGACAGCGGAAATTATTTCGGAAAATGGAGTGATTGCATATACCGAACCGAAAGAAAACTTTTTCCAGGCTTCCGAATGGGTTGGAAAAGTCCGAAAGGTACAGCGTTATTCTTTCCAAAGACCGTTTGTAGAAGTGTATGATTTTACGAAAGAGCAATATCGGAGCGTGTCTCTTTCTGAAGCGCCTGAAAAAAAGTACTTGCCGAGAGGTGTATTTTACGGAGAATATGAAACGGAGCCGGCTGTGAACGTAATCCAGAAAGGATCCTTTTCGATTTCTGAAAAGCAACAATATTACAATGACCGTTCGATTGCGGATATCGGCCCGAAACTGAAAGGTTTTCCGCGGGAGGAGCTTACCGTTTTTTCTACTACGGAAGCACAAAAGCTCGATCCTGTAATTTCAGAACGCGGTATGTTGCCGGCAGAGGAAGTTTGCCTTGGCCCGAATGAATTTGCTACCTTCGATATGGGGAAGAATTTGACGGGATTAATCGGTTTTGAACTGGAAAGTGCTGTCGAAAATGAAATTTATCTGGTATTTGACGAGATTTTACAGGGAGAGGAAATCAATTTCACACGCCTTACGGCGGCAAATGTAATTCTTCTTAAGTGCGCGCCGGGTAAAATGGCGTTTCTTTCTGTAGAGCCGTATACGTTTAAATATCTTCGCGTATATTGTAGGGGAGTCGGTTGTGTGATCCGCGGACTGCATCTCCGGAGAATCGGTGCACCGATGGTACGAAAACGTTTGAATTCGGATCATGCAAAGCTGTGTGCGATTTTTGATGCGGCAGTGGAGACGTATCGCCAAAATACGTTTGATATTTATATGGATTGTCCTTCGAGAGAACGTGCCGGCTGGCTGTGTGACAGCTTTTTTACATCGCGTGTGGAACGTGTTCTGACCGGAAAGTCGGAAGTAGAACGGAATTTTCTTGAGAATTATATTTTACCGGATGATTTCAAATGTCTGCCAAAAGGAATGTTGCCGATGTGCTATCCTGCGGACCATTATGACGGTGTTTTTATTCCGAACTGGGCGATGTGGTTCGTTGTGGAGCTGGGAGAATATATGGAGCGTACGGGTGACTCAGAGCTTGTGGCGAGTGCAAAAGAAAAAGTCTATGCGCTGCTGGGGTATTTCCGACGCTTTGAAAATGAATACGGCCTTCTGGAGAAGTTGGAATCCTGGGTTTTTCTGGAATGGAGCAAATCAAACGATCTCGTACAAGATGTCAATTTTCCCTCTAATATGCTGTATGCAAAAATGAAGCGCGTGATATCGGAGCTATACGAAGATACTGCTTTGGCAGAGGAAGTGGCGCGCATGCAGTCTGTAATACGGAAAATGTCTTATACATCAGATGGCTTTTTCTGCGATAATGCGTATCGGAAGGACGGGAAACTCATACTTTCGGGAGAATATACGGAAAGCTGCCAGTATTATGCGTTCCATACGGGAACGGCTACTCCTGCGGAATATCCGGAGCTTTGGAACCGTCTGGTACATGATTTTGGGAGAGACCGCAGAGAAACGCAGAAATGGAAGAATGTCCATTTTGCCAATGCATTTATCGGAAATTATCTTCGTATGGATCTTCTGGCAATGTATGGTAGCAGAGAAGATGTTTTGAAAAACATTGAAGATTATTTTTATTATATGGCGGAGAAGACGGGGACCTTATGGGAGAATGACGGTGATTATGCAAGCTGCAACCATGGGTTTGCCTCGCACGTCGCATATTGGTTTGACCGCTTCGGGATGATAGAAGATTGTTGAAGACCTCTGAAACAGACCATATAAAGTCAGAAATCTTTCTGATTTTGTGTTTCATTCAAAGTTTTTCTCAGATACGAATAAACCTCCTTTGTCAGTTTCTATGATCCAACAAAAGGAGGTTTTTTTTAAAATAAATTGATTTTTTTACAATCTATTACGAGGATTTCTTT
>PPYF01370911.1_pt1 | contig 11587 bp, 8 predicted proteins | sample 1559871 | NCBI WGS metagenome assembly PPYF01 (sample SAMN08240021, study PRJNA423297) | Human gut metagenome, whole genome shotgun sequencing project. | reverse complement strand
GGCCATCTGACTACAGTGTCATTCTCAGCAATATTTGCCGCCTGACATGCGCTGACGCGCATAAAAACAACATTATGAAAGTTAATCAGTTCAGATGCAGCCCTTCTAAACAAGCAGTCCACAAAATTTTGGCGGTTTTACGCGGCCTCCATGGACAGAGACGACAAAACCTACCGTTTGTAATTCCAGTATTTCTTTCTGGCGTATGTTGATAGCCGTGATTGATATCGCGATCGTGTTCAATTTCGCATTCAGGACACCACCAGATAATGGTGATGCTCAGTTATTGCAAGGCTGTTATGACTGAATGCCTTTAAGCGGGTAATGGACAGCACCTCAAAAGTCCAGATGGACTATATCTGCCAGCAATATCCCGGATATTATCGCTTTACGAAATGGATGGAACGGCTAACCAAGGGGGATTGCTGATGGTGTTGATGGTGTTATTGAGGTTCCTAAAGGTCATTAAAAAATCACATGCTGGAAATTTTTGGGATATCGGTGCGGTTCTGTAACGGTTGAAAAATGTACTTGGCGTACGTTTTCGTACAGGTGGAGGTCAGACCCCTTTAACTGCCCTTACAGGTAAAATGTTTATACCTACAGTGGGTATTGGTGTTGACAGTGGGTATAAAATAATTTACTATCATCTTGGTTTTGAAAAAGAGAGAGATAATGTCAAGCGATGAACTAATCAAAAAAATCAAAGCGGTCGGCTGGGAATTTGTGCGAGCTAACGGCTCGCATCATGTTTTCGAGAAATCAGGGGAACCTAGACCGATAGTAATTCCGCACCCGCGCAAAGATATAGCGGTCGGAACGCTCAAAAGCATACTAAAACAAGCAGGTCTGAAATAACGTAATATAAGCGGTCTCACGGCCGCTCTTTAAGTAAAAGAGAAGGTATAAGCATGAGATATCCCATTTATCTACATCAGGCAGATGACGGATCGTTTTCCGGTTTCGTGCCAGACGTGATCGGATGCTACTTTGCTGGCGATACCATCGATGACGCGATCAGTGATGCACAGAACGCGCTAGATACGTACTTTGAATATATGAGTGAAAAGGGTAATACACCTGACCGGGCTAAGACCGTTGCTGATCATTTAAACAATGAAGATTGCACCGGTGGAAGCTGGGCATATGTTGATATCGATTTAACCAAATATGATGGAAAAGCTACAAAGCTAAACATCACAATGCCGCAATTTTTGCTGGCACGAATAGATGACTACGTTAACTCACATCGTGAGTACCATAGCCGCAGCGGCTTTTTAGCAGAGTTGGCACGGCGTGAACTGGCGAAACACTCGTAAGATAATTATTCTCTATCAAAACCATTAAAAACCCGCCTTGTGCGGGTTTTTTCTTTTGGTTCTTAACCTGGACCGCCATATGCCGGGTTCCGATCTTATGTCACCGGCGTGTCGCCTTGCTGTCATGAGGGTGCCGTATACGGTGCCGGACTGATATGCAAGTATTATCACAGGCATTGCAGAGAACGGGAACAATGATGACTGTCGCTGAAAAGATAAAAACATATCGTCTGAGAAAGGCATGGTCACAGGAACAACTGGCTGAAGTCGCCTCTCTTTCTGTAGGGACCGTACAGCGAACTGAAAAAGGCCAGAAGCCGAGTCTGGAAACACTCAGTGCGATTGCTTCAGCCTTTGGTGTAAATCATGAAGTACCCGTCCTAACTGCGTTGTGCCTGTCAGTGCACCACTCGGGTGATTGACCCGGAATATGCCGTGTTTGTTAATATATTCGCGGGTCGCCAGCATATAATCGGAGGGGCCCGTCCGGGTAACCGGCGGGTCTACTCACCTCAAATCCCTATAAGGGGTTTAAAACCGAATGAACCAGAGCGACTGTTCTATGAACAGTCTAATACGATGGCCAATATTAGTTGACTACTACAATACTCATTGCCCTTGGTGCTACTGCCAGATTGAGAGCGGAGCACCTTGTGGTGTCAACACCTGTTAAAAAGTATCCGAAGATCCTGGTCGTTTCACATGACCGTGGCGGGATTCTATGCATTAGTTGCCCGTGATAGTATAGGTTGCTGATCGCTGGCATCAATTGAAGAATATTGGCGAAGCAATAAGCTGCAGATGGAATAAAGGCATTGTAGAATGTCACATTAATAGACTGAAAATACTTAAACGACAGATGTATGACCGAACTGGCTTCGAGTTACTGCGTCGACAAGTAATTAGCCCACCGACATAAAAATCCCCCCCAAGTTGTGGAAGCCCCGGTTTTTCATCGTTGTGGACATCTAAGTTCCGCGATGTCAAATAAAACATGAGCTATACTATTATGAACAAAGTAAAATAGATAAGGTGACGTTATGGCTTACTTTATTGAAGGTACGTTATTTATAATTGCAATCATATTTGTGGTTATAATAATTCGTCGGATTTGGCATGTATGAATTTTTATTAGTTCAAACCTGAACTGACAGTCTGGTTTGAATTTTTAACTTAGCCCATAAGTAGGTATTTAATCAGTATGGATGAAGAGTTCTGAATACAGGTGGTGATTTTTATTAAATTACTTACAGGATAAATGCGGTTCACATTATCATTTAATGTGAACCGAAATGTTCGCTAAATTAGATTCGGTGGAATTTATAATGTGAGATGTTACTATAAATAACCACAATTAATCATTAATTTTTATTAAAGATAAGATAGCGTTATTTTAGCTAAAAAACTAAACATTATTGTGAACGGTGTTATCTTTAGTCTCTCACTCTATAGGTGAGTTCATTTTATGAGCAATAATAATGCTATTGTTATATTGTGAATTGTTTTATTTTTTTTTCTTATTATTTTATCTTTGATTACAACAAACGAATGTTTGTTTTTTATTAAATAACAAACTGTTATGTTCAATGCGTAAAGCATTCAAACTATCATATCGTTTTACTTTTAATGTTTTGCTTATAATCATTATTTGATAATAAGATTAGCTAATTATAAGGTGTTTCCCCCATGTAATCACAATGTACTGAAAAATAAAGATAATTTATTTTTATAAGAAAAATAAATAAAAAAAACGCAATGCCAAACTTGCTTTTTTTTTTTAAATATGTCATTGATAAATTAAATTAATAATCGTAGCTATCAAAATTAGCTTTTATTTAACCAGTAACTATCAACTGTGGAAAAGAAAATGAATGAGATATCAATTGACTCAACAAATGAATTAAATGTGCGTCGTGAAAAATTAGCTGCTATTCGTAAAAATCAGCCAATAGCTTTTCCAAATGATTTTAAAAGAAAAGATGTATCAGTTGATCTTCATCATAAATATGATGATACAGAACAATCGTCACTTGAAAAACAAAATATTCATGTCGTTGTTGCTGGCAGAATTATGACCAAGCGTATTATGGGAAAGGCATCATTCATTAATATTCGGGATAATAAAGGTCGTATTCAGATTTATGTGTCACAAGATATTATTTCTGAAAATACTTATAATGAAGTGAAAAAACTAGATATAGGCGATATAGTTGGAGTAAAGGGGACTTTATTTAAAACAAAAACCGGTGAATTATCAGTTAATTGTCAGGAAGTTACACTATTAACAAAAGCTTTACGTCCATTACCTGATAAATATCATGGATTAACTGATCAAGAAATGCGTTATCGTCAGCGTTATGTTGATCTAATTGTTAATGAGGAGTCTTACGCTACGTTTCAGTTACGTTCACGTATCTTAGCTGAAATTAGACGCTATATGGTTGAACATGACTTCATGGAAGTAGAAACACCAATGATGCAGCTAATTCCAGGTGGAGCATCAGCTCGTCCTTTTATAACGCATCATAACGCTTTGGATGTTGATATGTATTTACGTATTTCTCCAGAGTTATTTTTGAAAAGGTTGGTTGTTGGCGGCTTTGAGCGTGTTTTTGAAATTAATCGTAATTTCCGTAATGAAGGTATTTCACCACGCCATAATCCAGAGTTTACCATGATGGAACTTTATATGGCATATGCTGACTACAATGATTTAATTGAATTAACTGAAGATTTATTCAGAACTGTAGCAGTTAACGTCCTTGGTTCGCCAATTGTCATTTATGGTGAAGAAACATTTGATTTTGGAAAACCATTCAATAAACTAACTATGCGTGAAGCTATTATCAAATACGGCAATGATATAACAATGGAAGATATTATTGATTATGATAAAGCATCCAGAGTAGCTCAAAAATTGGGAATTACTATTGAATCCAGCTGGGGTCTTGGGCGTTTGCAGTCAGAAATATTCGAAGAAGTGGTAGAGCATCATTTAGTTCAACCGACCTTTATTACTGAATATCCTGCTGAGATATCACCTTTGGCACGACGTAGTGATGAAAACCCGATGTACACCGATCGTTTTGAGTTTTTTATTGGTAAACGTGAAATTGGTAATGGTTTCTCTGAGCTTAATGATGCAGAAGATCAAGCAGAGCGTTTTAATGAACAAGTAAAAGCAAAAGATGCTGGTGATGATGAAGCTATGTTTTATGATGAAGATTATGTTACAGCATTAGAATATGGTATGCCTCCAACAGCAGGGCTTGGAATTGGAATCGATCGCATGGTTATGTTATTTACCAATAGTCATACAATTCGTGATGTTATTCTATTCCCAACATTAAAACCAATTGAATAATAAATAAAGGAGGAAAGTTAATTAAAACTTAGCTTTCCTCCTGCCGGAATATGAAGCTCTAATTATTAAGGTGACAAATGAAGCATTTGGATTACAAATCATTACGATTACTTGACTTAGTTATAAAAGAACAAGGTTTTGAAAAAGCCTCCGCTAAGCTGTTTATTTCACAATCAGCAGTATCTCAACGAATTAAGCAATTAGAGAATCAGATAGGTGAATTATTGCTAACTCGCACCGTTCCTCCTAAACCAACAGAATATGGACAAAAATTGCTTGGATTATTATATCATGTAACATTATTAGAGCATGATAGTTTTAGTAAAAATGGCAATGATATTATTACTATTCCAATAGCAGTTAATGCTGATTCTATTGCAACATGGTTATTTCCAACTATTAAATCATTTTTAGATGATTACTCTATCCGTTTAGATATTAAGCTTGATGATGAAACAAAAACATTAAATTATTTGTTAAAAGGCGAAGTTGTTGGCGCAATTAGCTTACAACCACTACCTATAATTGGTGGAAAATGTGATTATATAGGCTCCCTTGATTATATTTTTGTTTCCAGCAGGGTGTTTGCGCAAAAATATTTCAAGAATGGAGTAACTCAAGATGCTTTACTAAAAGCACCTATTGTTTCTTTTAATAAAGAAACTGATACTCACCATGATTTCTTACAACAATATTTTAGTTTAACACCTGGAAGTCTGAATAGTCATATAGTTCCATCCTCGGAGGCATACATTCAGCTTGTATTACAAGATTCAGCCTGCTGTATGATACCAAGACAACAGATTAAGGATAAATTAGAAAGTGGTGAAATCATTAATCTTGTGCCGAGTTTAATCCAACAAAAAAAATTATACTGGCATCGTTATCAGCCGGAATCTGATACAATGAAAAAAATGTCAAAAATTATTATTGATAATGTAAGCAAACACTTGTCATAAATGTATTTGCACTCCATTTTATTCCCCATCTAAATCAGATATCTGGACCATTTCGATGACTCCGGTCAAATTGTCCGGAGTCTGGTAATAATGAGAATGTACTAATTATATTACTGTTGACTAGACTCTTTTTTTTCTTTGCATATTCCAATCCGTTAACATGTAGATTCTGTTGTAACCCCCTACGGATACTTCCAGTCTCATATCCTTATCAGAATTTAAACCAGAACCAGATATTTCAGTTATTAATTTTCATCTTCCTGAAAACAAATTCGTCGCCATCAGTAAATCTCATGCTACCAAATATATTTATCTTGTTGTGAAATGAGGTATTAAAAATACTTTTTTTGCAGCTAACTTCTTCCACCTTCCGTTTATACAGTAACCTAATAAAGTAACAGATCACATTGCTGAACATTGCCCATTGACTTCTCCAAACACCTAAGATATGACTGACCGCAATATTTCGATATCATGATGACATAAGTTAAACTATCATAGTTTGTTGAAAGAGGATTTATCATTGTGTAACGTGTAACAAAAAGTTAAGCAAATGTTGTGTGCTGGCAATGACTTAATCCTGTCTTAAAATACAGGATTATCAGAACTTAAATGTTTTTATGAAGAAGCTCACTAAGTGAGCTTCCTTTGTCATTAATAATGAAAAGTACAGCACATTTGTATTAGCCACCGTGAAAATTTGTGTAAAGATGGTTTTACATAATAAATAAAGTATTGTGTTTTGTTGTCAATAAATGTATCAATGACCTTAAAACCGGATGATAAAGATACTTAATTATGAATGAATCGCAATCGCAAACTGAATTTTTTAAATTAATATTAAATTACCCAAGAATATTCATATTCTGGAACAGATATGAAAAATCCTGCAATATAGAAGCCTTGATGCAAGGCATGGAAACAATGAGCCACAGTGAAATTATACTTTCAAAATTCTTTATGTCAGTATGGCTTGGTGAAAATAAAAATTTCAATTTTCTGGAAGCGGCTTCGTCGTTAAAAGAAAATGAGCGTCGGATGATTGCTGCATGGTTTATTAATCCATTTTGGCCATGATAATAGATATAAAACAATATTTTAATCTGGAACGATGTTATACCAATTAGCACTATAATCTTACCCGGATAGTTATCAATATCGGATTTATTCATTGTATACGTCAGTGAAGGAGTGCGTGATCACCTCATTAAATATCCCAGACTGAACTCGTACAGGCACCCTTTGTTTTAACCCTCAATTAAAAGGGACGGGGAGTAGCTCCCTTTAACACTGGTAGCGCTTAAAGCATTTTTCCATATCCCTCGTTCTTGCTAGCCTCGAATAAATACGTTCCAGTAAAAGATCACGTCAAAAATCAACCACAGCAGAAATGACCTGCATTGTCGTTTCCCTGCCGAGCTGGTCAAATCAACACCACCGAGTGCCAGACAATGTACATTGAAGCATCGTGACTCATTTTATGTCAGGAGAAGGATAGAGTACCTCTACATACGATTGAAAAAATCATTCGTACTAATGCCTTTCAGGTTAATTTTTAATCCTTCATGCATCCTGGTTTTTATATTGGGTCGGCGAATAAATAGTCACAAATAAAAAAAATCATTTAAAATCAATTAATTAAAAAATACTAATGTAATGGGGATTATTTTAGTGTTTTTTGATCTATAGCTCATTATTATTTTTACTTATCGTATTATATTAATGATAAGTCATCTAATTAAATTATTAGCGTTATAAGAATTCCATTAATAATGTACAAAAATGAGGCATTTATAATGAGTACACCGAAAAAAATAGGGTTAATCACATGCATGGCTGTGGTTGCCGGCAACATGATGGGAAGCGGTATAGCTCTTCTTCCTGCCAGTCTTGCAAAGATAGGATCAATAGCAATTTGGGGATGGATTGTAGCAATGATTGGGGCAATGGCTTTAGCATATGTATATGCCCGTCTTGCAACAAAAAACCCGCAGGAAGGCGGGCCAATTGCATATGCTGGTGAGGTTGCTCCAATCCTCGGACACCAAACTTCAGTTATGTATTACCATGCAAACTGGATAGGAAACCTTGCGATAGCAATCACAGCTGTTGCCTATTCATCATCTTTCTTCCCAATTCTTAATGAACCAATTCCGGCAGCTATTGCAAGTATTGCAATGGTGTGGTTGTTTACATTTGTAAACCTTCTGGGTGGGGCCTGGGTTAGTCGTTTAACATCAATAGGTTTAATTCTTGTACTAATTCCTGTTATCGGTACTGCGATCTTCGGGTGGTCTTGGTTTGATATGGCAACATACAAAGCAAACTGGATTGCAGATCCTTCTGGCGATAGTCACAAAGCCATAATTAACTCAGTATTACTCTGCTTATGGGCATTTGTTGGCGTTGAATCTGCCGCTGTAAGTAGCGGGTTAGTGGATAATCCATCACGAACAGTTCCACTGGCAACTTTAGGCGGAACTTTATTAGCAGGAACCGTTTATATCCTTGCATCTCAAGTAATTGCGGGTATGTTCCCTAACGTTGAGGTTGCCAGCTCAGGTGCTCCTTTCGCTTTAAGTGCTTCAAAAATTGTTGGTGATTGGGCTATACCATTTGTGTCAGCCTTTACTGCCATTGCGTGCTTAACATCTCTTGGTTCATGGATGATGCTGGTAGGACAGGCAGGCCGCAGAGCTGCCACAGATGGTAATTTTCCTAAAATTTTTGGTGAAACAGATAAGAATGGTGTACCAAAAAAAGGTCTTATTATTGCCTCAGTCATGATGACTATCCTTATGGTTATCCTGACCATTTTAAGTGCAAGTGGTTCTAATGCAGCTGATTTATTTACTCAATTAACAAGTATCGCTGTAATGTTAACGATGTTCCCATATTTTTACTCAGCCATTAATTTAATTCGTTTTGAAGGAATGACAACCAAAAGCTTATTCAGCTTAGTGGCATCAATTCTTGCTATTTTATTCTGCTTCATCGCATTAGCAGGAGCAGAGCAATATCAAATCACAGCAACAATTATTGTTTCCCTCGCTATATTTGCCTTCTATGCAAGAAAATTAGGCAACAAACAGGGCAAAGAGCAAATTGCTGAGTAATTAGTCAAAATATCAAACGTCAATATAAGAGGATGAGATGAATACTATTCTAATAGGTTGTAAATCGCCAAGTGACAGCTTTAATAACACAGTAAAAATTCTTAATAACGAAGGTTACAATATAGAATATGCAGATACCGAAGAAAAAATAATTTCAAGTATTGAAAATAATGCACGTATTGGTGCAGTGTTATTTGACTACTACTTATATTCTGCTGAAATAACCGAAAAAATTTTTCAATTAAATGAAAGTCTGCCACTTTTTTTACTAAAAACAAAAGATGTTATAGCCGATATTGATTTCGGCTCTGTTTGTGACCATGCTCTATTTATGGACTACAGCTTATATTCTGACCATGATATAGCAAACAGAATACTTAAAGCAATCGAAGAGTACATCGATGCAATAATGCCACCGTTAACTAAGGCATTATTTAACTATGTTAAGGAGGATAAATATACATTTTGTACTCCGGGACACATGGGGGGAACGGCTTATCAAAAATCGCCTGTAGGTAGCCTGTTCTATGATTTTTTCGGTGAAAACACTATGAAATCAGATATTTCAATATCTGTTGGCGAACTGGGTTCATTATTGGATCATTCAGGTCCACATGCGGAGGCAGAAAAATATATTGCAGAAACCTTTAATGCCGATCGTAGTTATATTGTAACTAATGGCACATCAACTGCGAATAAAATTGTCGGGCAATTCTCTGTACCAGCAGGTTGTACTGCTCTTATTGACCGAAATTGTCATAAATCACTAACTCATATGCTTATGATGAGTGACATTGTACCTATTTATCTGAAACCGACCCGTAACGCATATGGCATTCTGGGGGGTATTCCTGAATCTGAATTTACTCGTGAGTCAATCGAAAGTAAAATTTCAGAAACACCAGAAGCGCAATGGCCGGTTCATGCGGTAATCACTAATTCTACATATGATGGTTTATTCTATAATACAGATAAAATTAAAAAGACATTAGATGTTAAATCTATTCACTTTGATTCTGCCTGGGTTCCTTATACTAACTTTAGCCCTATCTATGAAGGAAAAACAGGTATGGGTGGCGCGAAGGTAGAAGGCAAGGTTATTTATGAAACTCAGTCTACACATAAATTATTGGCAGCATTTTCTCAAGCTTCAATGATTCATGTTAAGGGTGATATAAACGTAGATACATTTAGTGAAGCCTATATGATGCAAACATCAACTTCTCCACATTATGGAATTGTTGCATCTACAGAAATGGCTGCCGCAATGATGCGTGGAAACACAGGGAAACGATTAATTAATGACTCTTTAGAACGAGCACTAAAATTCCGTAAAGAAATTCAACAACGTTATAATAACAGTGATAGCTGGTATTTTAAAGTATGGCAACCAGAAAATATTGAGAAAGCTGAGTGTTGGGAATTAGAGCAAAATGCTCAATGGCATGGTTTTAAAGGTATTGATGAAAAACACATGTATCTGGACCCAATCAAAGTAACCTTGTTAACTCCTGGTTTGAATAAAGAAGGTGAATTAGAGAAAACAGGTATTCCTGCATCACTGGTATCTAAATTTTTAGATGACCGTGGTATTATTGTTGAAAAAACAGGACCATATAATATATTAGTTTTGTTTAGTATTGGTATTGATGATACTAAAACAATGAGTTTGATGCGAGGTCTGAACGAATTTAAAGAGATGTATGACAATAATGAGATGGTTAAGGATGTACTGCCAAGTGTTTATGCTGGCTCACCAAGTTTCTATGAGGGAATGCGTATTCAGGAATTAGCCCAGGGTATTCACCAATTGACTTGTAAACATAATTTACCGGAGTTGATGTTTAGTGCTTTTGACATTCTGCCATCTTTAGTGATGAAACCTCAGCAAGCATTCCAGGCGGAATTGCGTGGTGAAATAGAGGAGTGCTATATAGAAGATATGGTTGGTAAAATTAATGCCAACATGATACTTCCATACCCACCAGGAGTTCCATTAGTACTTCCCGGAGAAATGATTACAGAAGACAGCCGTCCAATCTTAGACTTTTTGTTAATGTTATGTGAGATTGGCGCTCATTACCCTGGATTTGAAACTGATATCCATGGTGCATATCGTCAGGATAATGGACGTTACACTGTAAAAATTATTAAGCAGCAATAATTTTTACTAAGAGTTATTTTATTACCAATATAACCACCTCTTTTGAGGTGGTTATATAACAAGTATCATTCATTTTTAATAATCTGATTGAATAAATAACGATATCTAAGCTCATTGAATAATGGTATATAAAAATAAAAGTATTTTCACTTATAACTACAATAAATAAAAAGTAAGTTTACTTATAATTTAATTTGTTAAATGTTATTCATTTATATGCAAGATAAACAAATAACACTATTTAATTCTTGACAAAAACATCACTCATTCCTGAATAAATGACTATTTGTTTCTAAAAAATTTATATGGAAAACTTAAATATATGTTAAAAATCGCTCATTTGATAACCATTCTAAAAAATATCATTTTAAATAATGTGTTAATTGTGCTCGGTTTAATCTTAGTGGTAACAGGGCTACTTATGATAATGCACGATTAATCCGGACGAACAACCACTGATATCCACAGCAGGTCGTGACAGCAAAGCAGACTGACAGAGCAGATGAGACAGCATATCGGTGATAGCGGCAATGATGGCCAACATTTTTAATCCGGAGATTATCCTGATAGATTCGCACATTTATCGATTTTGATACGCACCTCTTGATATAACGGAAAAACATCTATGTTAAGGCGCTTGTTTATAACCGGCACAGATACGAATA
>PPYF01028601.1_pt1 | contig 11587 bp, 8 predicted proteins | sample 1559871 | NCBI WGS metagenome assembly PPYF01 (sample SAMN08240021, study PRJNA423297) | Human gut metagenome, whole genome shotgun sequencing project. | reverse complement strand
TACAAATAAAAGAGGCATGGCCATATGGCCATGCCTCTTTTATTTGTATAATGTGGAGTTAAGAATTACTTCACGTCAGGGTCAACACCCCACTGCTGCTGTGCAAGGCGGCGGTAGTTGTTGTAGCGCCACATTGCGTTAGCCTTGGCAGCGGCGAAGAGTTCGCCGGCCTCGTTGGGATATTGCTTCATTACTGATGCATAGCGTACTTCGCCCTTGAGGAAGTCTTCGAACTTGTCCCAATCGGGTTCCTTTGAGTCGAGTGTGAAGGGGTTCTTGCCTTCTTCTTCCAGAGCGGGGTTGTAGCGCCAGAGGTGCCAGTAACCGCATTCTACAGCGCGGAGTTCTTCGTTCTGGCTCTTACCCATACCTGCGCGGAGACCGTGGTTGATACAGGGTGAGTAAGCGATGATCAGTGAAGGACCGTCGTAAGCTTCAGCTTCGCGGATAGCCTTGAGGGTCTGGGCATTGTTGGCACCCATAGCTACTTGGGCTACATATACATATCCGTAGGTAGAAGCGATAAGGCCGAGATCTTTCTTGCGGATGCGCTTACCTGCAGCGGCAAACTTGGCGATGGCACCAACGGGGGTAGCCTTCGAAGCCTGACCGCCGGTGTTTGAGTAAACTTCGGTATCAAGTACGAGAACGTTTACATTCTTGCCGGAAGCGAGCACGTGGTCGAGACCGCCGAAACCGATATCGTATGCAGCACCGTCACCGGCGATAATCCACTGGCTGCGGGCCATGATGAAGCCCTTGAGTTCGAGCAGAGCCTTGCAGTTGTCGCACTGGCAAGCTTCGCACAGAGGCACGAGCTTTTCTGCAACTTCGCGGGTTACGCCTGCGCTTTCGGGGTTAGAAAGCCACTGCTGGGCGAGAGCCTTCATTTCGTCGCTGCACTTGTCGCATTCGGTGATAGCCTTCATTACTTCGGCAACGCGGGTGCGAATCTTTTCTGAAGCCACCTTCATGCCGAGGCCGAATTCTGCGAAGTCTTCGAAGAGCGAGTTAGCCCAAGCGGGACCATAGCCCTTTTCGTCGGTGCAGTAGGGAGTTGAGGGAACCGAGCCTGAATAGATTGACGAGCAACCTGTAGCGTTTGCAATCATCTGGTGGTCGCCGAAGAGCTGGCTTACGAGCTTAACGTAAGGAGTTTCGCCGCAACCTGAGCAAGCACCGGAGAACTCAAACATAGGAGTTGCAAACTGGCTGTCCTTCGGAGTGAGCTGAACGTTTACAAGAGAAGCCTTCGAGCTAACTTTGCCTGCGCAGTAATCCCATTCCTTCTGTACATCGAGCTGGGTTTCGAGAGGCTTCATCTGGAGAGCCTTGACACCCTTCTTGCCGGGACATACTTCTACGCAGTTGCCGCAGCCGAGACAGTCGAGCACGTCAACAGCCTGCATGAAGCGCAAGCCTGCGAGAGTCTTGCCGATAGCGGGGATGGTAGCGTCTTCGCCGAAGGGGGCAGCTGCCATTTCGTCGGCATTGAGCAGGAACGGACGGATAGCGGCGTGAGGACAAACGAATGCACACTTGTTGCACTGTATGCAGTTCTCTTCGAGCCATTCGGGAACGAAGGCTGCAACACCGCGCTTTTCGTAGCGGGCTGTGCCCTGCTGCCATGTGCCGTCAGCGATAGCTTCGAAGTCTGATACTTTCAGAAGGTCGCCGTCCTGTGCATTGATAGGACGAACGATATTGTTGATGAATGCGGGGTCGTTGTTTTCAACAGCTGCATCGTCGGCAAGCTGAGCCCATGCGGGGTCAACTGCGAGCTTATGGAACTCACCACCGCGGTCAACTGCTGCATAGTTCTTGTCTACAACGTCCTGACCCTTCTTGCCGTAGCTTTTCACGATGAACTTCTTCATCTGTTCAACAGCGAGGTCAACGGGGATAACCTCGGTGATGCGGAAGAATGCGCTCTGAAGGATAGTGTTGGTACGGTTGCCGAGGCCGATTTCCTGTGCAATCTTTGTGGCGTTGATGTAGTAAACGGTGATGTTGTGTTCGGCGAAGTAGCGCTTAACCTTGTTGGGGAGGTTGGCTGCGAGTTCGTCACCTTCCCAGATTGTGTTGAGAAGGAATGTGCCACCGTCGCGCAGACCGCGTGTCACATCATACATGTGCAGGTAAGCCTGTACGTGGCAAGCCACGAAGTTAGGAGTATTTACGAGATAAGTAGAGCGGATGGGGTCATCACCGAAGCGCAGGTGTGAGCAGGTGAAGCCGCCCGACTTCTTTGAGTCGTATGCGAAGTAAGCCTGGCAGTATTTGTTGGTGTTGTCGCCGATAATCTTCACAGAGTTCTTGTTGGCACCTACTGTACCGTCGGCACCGAGACCGTAGAACTTGGCTTCGAAGGTGCTTGCACCGCCAAGAGCCATTTCTTCCTTTTGGGGAAGCGAGGTGAATGTGACATCGTCTACGATACCTACGGTAAAGTGGTCCTTCGGCATCGGGAGAGCGAGGTTTTCAAACACGCCGATAATCATAGCGGGAGTGGTGTCCTTAGAAGCGAGACCGTAGCGGCCGCCTACGATGAGAGGCGCATTTTCCTTGCCGTAGAATGCATCCTTCACGTCGAGGTAGAGGGGTTCGCCGTTTGCTCCGGGTTCCTTGGTGCGGTCGAGCACTGCGATGCGCTTCACTGTTTCGGGCAGAGCGGCGAGCAGGTGCTTTACAGAGAAGGGACGGAACAAGTGAACTGATACGAGACCGACCTTTTCGCCCTGAGCCATCATGTGGTCGATAGCTTCTTGAGCGGCCTGTGTTACAGAACCCATGGCGATGATTACGCGGTCAGCATCTTTGGCACCATAATAGTTGAAGAGGTGATATTCACGGCCTGTGATTGTTGAAATCTTGGCCATATAGTCTTCTACTATTTCAGGCACTGCGTCGTAGTGCTTGTTGCAGGCTTCACGGTGCTGGAAGAATACGTCACCGTTTTCGGCCATACCGCGTGCAACAGGAGCCTGAGGGGTGAGGGCACGCTTGCGGAAGTTGGCCAGTGCTTCGCGGTCGAGCAGCGGAGACAGGTCTTCCTGCTCAAGCATTTCGATTTTCTGAATTTCGTGTGAAGTGCGGAAACCGTCGAAGAAGTTTACGAACGGAATGCTCGACTTGATGGTCGAGAGGTGTGCTACACCGGCCAGGTCCATAACTTCCTGTACAGAACCTTCAGCAAGCATTGCGAAACCGGTCTGACGCACCGACATTACGTCCTGGTGGTCACCGAAAATCGACAGAGCGTGTGAGGCGAGTGTGCGGGCCGATACGTGGAACACGCAGGGCAGCAGTTCGCCGGCGATTTTGTACATGTTGGGAATCATCAGAAGCAGACCCTGTGATGCGGTGTAGGTGGTGGTCAGAGCACCGGCCTGAAGCGAACCGTGAACGGCACCTGCAGCGCCGCCTTCCGATTGCATTTCCTGCACCAATACAGTTTCGCCAAAGATGTTTTTGCGACCGGCAGCACTCCATTCGTCAACATATTCAGCCATTGTCGACGAGGGGGTAATGGGGTAAATGGCGGCCACTTCCGAGAACATATAGCTCACGTGGGCGGCTGCCTGATTACCGTCGCAAGTCAAGAATTTCTTGTCCTTACTCATAATTTTATCAAGGTTAATACTAAAATTTCGTAATAACTGGTACTAATGTCAATTACCTGAGTAAATGACTAACCATTTGTTTCCGACTGCAAAGATAATAAAAATATGTGTTTTTTTTCGTGTAAAAAAGTTCAAAAAGCTTTTTGAATTATACAAATAATATAAACATCCCTTAAAAATAGACAAGCCGCTTAAAATTCTATTAAAAACAACGCAAGGCAGCACAACGCTTCCCCCATAGGCGAAGCGTTGTGCTGGCGGCGACACGATGTCATGCTTATTTGCCGGAGTTTAGAGCTTGTTTAATAATAAATGTTGCTGACAGGGTAGCATAGCTCTAAAACAGCTACTTCAAAGGGAGTATTATTTTCGAGACCACACTCTTATGTCTTCTGATGTATATTCCCGGAGCTAAAGTGTTGGCATCATCGGTTACTTTTCGTCCGTGCAAGTCATATATAGCGTCGTGGAAATTATCTTCAGCCATGACAGCGTCAATGCCCGCTGAATCTGATATTGAAACTCTTTTACCTTGTCCCATAGGTATCCATATCTCTCCGGATGAATTGCGCATGCTGATACATAAGATGTAGTCACCGGTATGGGAAGTGCTTTCGTCTTTCCAAGTCCAGCTGTCTGCCGTTAGCTCTACTTCTGTGCTGCCTTCCGGCTCAAATTCTGTATTGACTGACGGAGACCAGCCTTTCACTACTCCATCCTGTATCAACTCAATGCGGACTGTGCGCTCAAAATCAAAGTATGTTGGATTGCGCAAAGTTGCATGAATTATAATAGATGAGTTGAGGTCAAGTTTGTCTGGCATGTCAGATTCCACCATTTCTGGCCTATGGCTTAATTGTATAAATCTTATATCTGAACTGTTATTTTCTACTAAAGCACAATATTGCATAGTAATAGGATGGAGAATGCCGTGCCCCCAGCCTGAAGGACTGATATATAAATCATTTCCAAGCGAATAAAGGCCGTCCGGCAGACCTTCCGGGACAATTTTTTGATTACTGTCGTAAGAAGCATATATACCAATATCGGATGAAAGTTCCACTATGTTGGATGGTATTGATATCGAGTTGTAATATGATGTGAATATAGTTCCAAATTTTGAGCCGGCAGGAATATCAAAAGGCCCGTAATTCTGGAAGCCACCATTCATTTTGAAACTATCGCCCGGATGTAGGATATATGGTACGTCGTCTTTATAACTTGATGCAGGATTCACGTAATATGAATCAATCCATACGGTATAAGTGCGTGTCCCAGGATTTCCGGATGAACGAGGGTGAATATTCAATACAGCGGTCTGACTAGTGTTATAGCCCGTTTTCCATGGTGCATCCTCTACAACGGGATTGAGAAAATCAATGGCGTAATACCCGTCGGCTTTGCCATCCCAGCCCCAATTGAAATGGAACAATCCCTCGCCGTCATAGCCGTCGCATACAAATGCATGGGCAGATGACATGGAAAAACCGCCATACAGTATAGGCCCGTAATTTTTTAATGCGTCATAGAGCAGCTGCGACCAGTCGCGGAGTGTGAACCAGCTGCGTCGCATATATCTCATGTCGTCGCTGTAGTCCCAGTATTTGAGCAACGCTTGGGTGGCATCGTTGATATCTGCGCCGGAAGCTGTCGGGAAATAGTTCATGCGTGCGCTTCCTCCCAAACCACGCAGCAGGTGAGCCACTGCCTGTCTCTGATTTTCGGTAGCGGATGGGTCGGAATAGTCGTCGAGCATATTTTCCCAATCAAGCGTGTATTGGGAGAAGTCGGTATAGATATCGGTGCTGATTTTTCCGGCATGGTATTCCAGCTCTCCTTTACCTTGCGGAGGCCAGTTGTGATACTTCATCACTTGAGCCATTGCGGTGGCCACGCATCCTGATAGACACCTTTCTCCACCATATACGGGACATTCCAGATTAAATGGTTCTCCCTGGCCCCATGTAGTAGTGCAGAGAGGAGCGATGGCCTCACCCACTGAAGGGCTGTCGGTTACTGCATATCCACATACGGCGGCCTCCGAAATTCGTTCGCTCATATATTGCAGCCACTCGCGGAAACCTATTGGCAGATTTCCGTCTGCATCATACATCTGGCCATTGCCATAACCCAACACTGCAGGGAGGACGTCATCTGCCGGAGACACTACAAAACCCTCTTCCGAATCGAAAAGATAAATAGTGTTGCTGCCACAACTGTCAGTCAGGATTTCGGAAATCCTGTATTGTGGAGTCTGGTTCGTTCCATGTGCCCGTGACAGATTCCTGCTGTGTATTCTTTTTAAAGCAGCTTCAGGCGTGACAGGAGCTGCCGAAACCTGCACTGAGCATAAGATGAGCAAAAGCATAAAAATGAATTTCATAACAATTGATTTTAGGATTAACTAAATAAATTTTGGCGTAATTTGGTGTGGAATGATGGTTTCTGGATAGATTATATTTGACGGTAATCCACAATCGTGACAAATGTCGCATGGACTGCTTGTTGAAATCACAAAATTAGCTATTTATTTTTAATATCCAACTAAAAACATAAAAATATTGAAAAAATCTTATATATCCTTCAATACAAATCATTCGTGCGTGATTCTTAAGCTCTTTTTTGAATAAAAAGTGCTCAAACTATTGACATCGGCTTAAAAATGTCGTAATTTTGCACGAAATTTGCAGTATTTGTGCCGTTATGATTTCTTACGGCTTTTTAGGCTTGCAATCTATCTTGTTATGATTAAAAAACGTTTGGCTAAAATATCCACCTTAGGCTCGCGTCTCACATCTATAATTAGTGTGACACTCGTATTGTTGATTCTGGGTATTCTCGCCATGACTCTTGAGGCTTCGCATCGTCTCAGCGACGATATACGCAGCAATATCGGTTTCATTGTAAGGCTTTCGCCGGCTGTCTCAAGCGACGACATAAACCGCGTAAAACAGCTCATAAGCTCCACACAAGGCATATCCGGCTATGTGTTCTCTTCATCAGAGGATATTCTTGCACAGGAAAGCCACCTTATGGGCGAGGATGTGGGTGAGATGCTCCAGGGAGAGAACCCTTTCGGTGCCGAATTTGATGTGAAGGTTAAGTCTGATTATGCTACTGTTGACAGCATAGCCGGGCTAAGCCGCATTGTGTCCGCCGACAGTTCTGTTGAAGAGATTGTCACAGAGACAGCCGTGGTCGACAGCGTTAATTCCGTGCTCCACAGGCTCTCGATAGTTCTGCTGGCCATTGCGGCCGCGTTGCTGATAGTCTCGTTCGTACTCATCAATAACACAGTTAGTCTCGCCGTCTACTCACGCCGCTTTATTATCCACACCATGAAGCTCGTAGGTGCTACCGGAGGCTTCATCAGGCGTCCATTCGTGCTTTCAGGTATAGCTATCGGAGCCATCGCGGCTGCAGTCGCTATACTGCTTTTGGGTGGGCTTAGGGCCTACGCCGCCACTTTCGACCCTGTGATTGAAACGCTGCTTGGATGGAACGATATGATATTGATTTTCGTAGCCGTGGCTGTGGCCGGTATTTTGATATGTGCTTTGGCCTCTACTATAGCCACCAACCGCTATCTGCGCGCTGATTACGATGAAATGTTTAAGTAAACTGACAATTTTCTAACGAAATAGAATTTAATCTGAAAAATGGCAACATCTTCCTATCAAAATAAGTCAGACGGCATTGAGCGTCAGGACTTCTCTACAATGCCTCTTGGCCGCAACAACTTCATAATAATGGCTGTTGCAGGCGTAATGATTGTTCTTGGCTTCCTGCTCATGCTCGGTGGCTCAAGTACCAATGAAGCGTTCAATCCCGATATTTTCAGCACACGACGCATCGTGGTCGGGCCGGCCATCTGCTTTCTCGGGTTCGTTCTCATGGCCATAGCCGTATGTCTTAAACCACGCAAAAAATAAGCGCAGGCTATGGATGTATTGAATGCGCTTATCATGGGACTCGTGCAGGGACTTGCTGAGTTTCTGCCAATCAGTTCGTCGGGACACCTTGAAATATTCCGCGAATTGCTCGGTCTCGACCTTACAGGTGCCGAGAGTCTTGAATTTGACGTTGCTCTTCATGTGGCAACCGTGTTATCTACTATCGTTGTGCTGTGGCGCGAGTTCGCCCCGATGGTGACATCGTTTTTCACATTCAGGCGCGACGAAAATTTCTATATGGTCATCAAGATTCTCATATCTTGTATTCCCGTCGGCATTGTAGGTATATGCTTCAAAGATGTAATCGAAGGTTTCTTCGGCACAGACCTCACACTGGTGGGCGTCTGCCTGCTCGTTACGGCTTGCCTGTTGTCGTTCAGCTACTTCTTCCGTACACGGCCCCTCGACAACGCCCACGGTTCGCGCAAGCCGTATAAACCTCGCAACATCACCTATCTTGACGCCTTTATAATAGGATGCGCCCAGGCGGTGGCCGTTCTGCCCGGCCTGTCGCGTTCAGGTACCACGATTGCAACCGGTATCCTAATAGGCGACAAGCGTGAGCAGGTTGCCCGCTTCTCGTTCCTTATGGTGATTATTCCCATTCTCGGCCAAGCGCTTCTTGATGTGAAAGACTACATCACAGCACCGGCTCAGACAGGTATCGAAGCAATTGGATGGCTTCCAATGCTCGTAGGCTTCCTTACATCATTTATCGTGGGCTGCATCGCTTGCCGATGGATGATAGATATAGTTAAGAAAGGCAAACTTATCTGGTTTGCCGTATATTGCCTGATTGTTGGTGTACTTTGCATAGTATTCTAATATGGACCTCGTATCAGGAGAAATAATCTGCATCGACAAGCCCCTGGGTTGGACTTCGTTCGACGCTGTCAAGCGCGTTCGCGGAGCCATATTGCGCCGCCTTAAGGTGAAGAAGTTCAAGGTCGGCCATGCCGGCACACTCGACCCTTTGGCTACGGGTGTTATGATTGTCACCACCGGCCGCGCCACCAAGCGCATCGAGGAGCTGCAGTCAGGGGTGAAAGAATATGTGGCAACCATGGCTCTTGGCGCTACAACTCCCTCCTTCGATCTTGAGACTGAAATAGATGCCACATATCCTATCGACCATATTACCCGCGAACTCGTTGAACAGACTCTTGCACGTTTCCACGGCCGTATCGAGCAGGTGCCTCCGGCTTATTCGGCATGCAAGATTGAGGGTGTTCGCGCCTACGACCTCGCTCGTCGTGGTGAGAACGTAGAGCTTAAGCCCAAGGTGCTCGTAATCGACGAGATAGAACTGCTCGACTATTCGCCGGAGTCAATCACTGTAAGGGTGGTATGCTCCAAAGGCACATATATACGCGCTCTTGCCCGCGACATAGGCGAGACATTGGGCTCGGGAGCCCATCTAACTGCTCTTCGACGCACCCGCGTGGGTTCAATAGGGCTTGACGCATGCCTGCCGCCTGAACGTGTGGCGGCCCTCATCGCCGAGGCTCCTTTGGAATATCCCGACTGGTGGGAAGGCCCTAAAGTATCGTGATAATAGAATAATAAGACATAACAAGATAACAACACCGAAGATATGAAGCTGTCACAATTTAAATTCCGTCTTCCTGAAAATCTCATAGCTCAGGAACCTCCCGTCAATCGTGACGAGTGCCGCATGATGGTGCTTAATCGCCGCACCGGAGAAATAGAGCATAAACAGTTCAAGGACATTCTTGGCTACTACGACGAGGGCGATGTAATGGTGTTCAACGACACTCAGGTTTTCCCCGCCCTCCTCTATGGCAACAAGGAGAAGACCGGCGCGCGCATCGAGGTATTCCTGCTTCGCGAGCTTAATGCCGGCAACAAGCTGTGGGATGTTCTCGTGGAGCCGGCTCGCAAAATCCGCATCGGCAACAAGCTCTACTTCGGTGACGACGGCGCTATGGTAGCCGAAGTTATTGACAATACCACTTCGCGTGGACGCACGCTCCGCTTCCTCTACGATGGTCCGCATGACGAATTCAAGCGCGACCTCTATGCCCTGGGCCACACTCCTCTCCCTGCCTATATCACACGCGAGCCTCGCCCCGAGGATGCTGAAGCCTACCAGACTCTCTATGCACGTAAAGAAGGAGCCGTCGTAGCTCCCGGCGCCGGTCTCCACTTCTCGCGCGAATTGCTTAAACGCCTTGAGATACGCGGTGTGGAACAGGCATTCATCACCGTTCACTCCGGCCTCGGTACATTCCGTGAAATCGACGTGGAGGACCTCACCAAGCACCGCATGGACTCAGAGCAGATGGACGCTTCGCCCGAACTCGTAGACACTGTAAACAAGGCCAAGGACGACAACAAGCAGGTGTGCGCCATCGGCACATCTGTTCTCCGTGGCATCGAGTCGGCTACATCCATGGGCGGCCACATGAAGGTGTACCAGGGATGGACCAACAAATTTATCTTCCCTCCCTACGATTTCTCAGTATGTTCATCGTTGCTCACTGACTTTCACTTGCCTTATTCCACAATGCTCATGATGGTATCGGCCTTCGGCGGATACGAAAATGTCATGCACGCCTACGAAGTGGCTGTTGAAGAAGGCTATCACTTCGGCACATATGGCGACGTTATGCTCATCAGATGACCTTAAAGTTTAACTCATAAAACCTTAAAATGATTAACCGTTTTGTACTCAACGAAGTATCGTACTTCGGCCCGGGTGCCCGCACAGTGCTTCCCCAGGAGGTTTCGCGTCTTGGCCTTCACAAGGCACTTATCGTAACCGACAAGTCGCTCATTCAGTTTGGTGTAGCCGAAAAGGTATTTGAAGTTCTCCGCAATGCCTCTATCCCCTTTGAGGTGTTCAGCGAAGTTAAGCCCAATCCCACCGTATCCAACGTAAAGGCTGGTGTTGACGCCTTCGCCCAGAGCGGTGCCGACTTCATCATCGCCATTGGCGGCGGTTCTGCAATGGACACAGCCAAGGCCGTAGGCATCATAACCAACAATCCCGAATTTGCCGATGTTGTGTCGCTTGAGGGATGCGCCCCAACCAAGCACAAGTCAGTGCCCGTTATCGCTCTTCCCACCACTGCCGGCACAGCTGCCGAGGTCACCATCAACTATGTCATCACCGACGAGGTAAATCAGAAGAAGATGGTATGCGTTGACCCCAACGACATCCCGGCTATCGCTATCGTTGATGCCGAGCTCATGTACTCGTTGCCCCGCAGCCTCACAGCTTCTACAGGTCTCGACGCACTCACCCATGCCATTGAAGGTCTCATCACCAAGGGCGCATGGGAAATGAGCGATATGTTCGAAATCAAGGCCATCGAGATGATTAACCGTTACCTCGAAACCGCTGTAAACGAACCCACCAACGCCGAAGCCCGCAACGGCATGGCAGTGGCACAGTACATCGCAGGTATGGCCTTCTCTAACGTAGGTCTTGGCCTCGTACACGGCATGGCCCATCCCCTCGGAGCCATCTTCGACATTCCTCACGGCGTGGCCAACGCACTTCTGTTGCCAACCATCATGGAATACAATGCTCCCGCAGCTCTCGACAAGTATGTTGACATCGCCAAGGCCATGAACGTCTACACCACCGGCATGACTCCCGAAGAAGCCGCACAGGCAGCCATCAAGGCCGTTCGCGACCTCGCGGTGCGCGTAGGCATTCCCCAGCACCTGTCGGAACTCGGTATCAAGGCCGAAGACCTTCCCCGTCTCGCAAAGGCCGCCATGGCCGACGTCTGCACTCCCGGCAACCCCCGCGAATGCTCCTACGAAGACACTCTTGCACTCTACACCAAGGTTCTCTGATTCAATTCAAGTAACATCCCAAACAAAAAGCCGGCGTCCCCGGCTTTTTTTATTGTCCTATAGTCTTAACAATTATTATCACATCAGCTATTAACTTTTGGGCGCAGTGGAGGTCTTATATGCGTAATGGATAACAAAAGCATCTTAAAAGCAATGCGTGCTGACATGCACAAGGGCTTCGGG
>PPYF01209658.1_pt1 | contig 11588 bp, 7 predicted proteins | sample 1559871 | NCBI WGS metagenome assembly PPYF01 (sample SAMN08240021, study PRJNA423297) | Human gut metagenome, whole genome shotgun sequencing project. | reverse complement strand
GTAGTAAGCTTAAAGGTCTGGCTGGAATAAATAATCAGATAGCCAAGCCCCTGTCTGGCTCCGATAAATTCACCGATGATGACACCTACAAGACAAAGGCCGATATTAACCTTCATGATACTCAGGATCAAAGGCACGGAGGAGGGAAGGACAATTTTTGTCAGCTCATCCTTTTTGGTTCCTCCAAGGGTGGCGATCAGCTTTCGTTTATCAGGGTCAGCATCCTGAAAGCCTGTATAAAGATTGATCACAGACCCGAAAATCGCCACAGACATACCTGCAACGATGATGGTTCTTACATTTGCGCCAAGCCATACGATCAGAAGGGGCGCAAGGGCGGATTTCGGCAGACTGTTCAGTACTACAAGATAGGGCTCCAGAATTTTTGCAAGCTTTGGAAACAGCCACAGAAGCACTGCAGTCCCGATTCCAAGGATCACTACAAAAAAGAAGCTTACCAGGGTCTCCGTAAGAGTGATCCCGATATGAGTAAAAAGAGACTGGTTTCTGCACATGTCAAGGAAATTTAACCCTATGGCAGAAGGACTGCTGAAAATAAAAGAGTCGATCCAGCCGATGCGGGCAGAGACTTCCCACAGAGCCAGAAAGCCTGCGAAGAGAACCAGTCTGGAAATATTGACAAAATATTTTTCCCGTTTCAGCCGGGACAGATATTTTGTCTGGGCAGAGGAAAGATCAGGCATATTGGTTCAGCTCCTTCCAGATCAGATTAAAATAAGACTTGAAATCCGGCGCATTTCGCGAGGAAAGAGGCGTGCGGTTTTCTATATCAAGATGAATGGAAACAATTTTTGCCACAGATGCAGGGCGCTTTGTCAGAATGATCACCCGGTCTGCCATACTGATCGCCTCTGAAATGTCATGAGTTACCAATATGGCGGGCTTGTTTTCTTTTTTCAGGATTTTGCCGATATCATCGCTGACATTCAGTCGTGTCTGGTAATCCAGGGCAGAAAACGGCTCGTCAAGAAGCAGAAGCTCCGGTTTCAGCGCAAGGGTGCGTATCAGGGCTGCCCTCTGGCGCATTCCGCCGGATAACTGAGAGGGACGGGCAGAACGGAATTTGTCCAAACCGTAGGTGTGAAGCATTTTTTCAATATAGGACAGCTTCTCAGGGGTAAGCTCCCGGCGTACTTCCAGTCCCAGGAGTACATTTTTGTAAATGGTCCGCCATTCCAGAAGGTGATCCTTCTGAAGCATGTAGCCCATACGGGGATCACCGCGGGAAACCGATGTGCCGTTCATAAGAACAGAACCCTGCTCAGGAGCCAGAAGCCCGCAGATCACATTGAGCAGAGTGGATTTTCCGCAGCCGGAAGGCCCTACAACAGCGAGAAATTCTCCCGGCATCAGATCAAAGGATATATGAGAAAGGGCGGCAGTTTCCCCGGAAGGCGTATGGTAGGAAAGAGAAACATCTCTTACTTCCAGAAGTGGTTTCATGAAATTACCTCCATATCTATAACTGCAGCAGTTCAGATGAAATCTGAAAATGCTATATGTTATGATATGCGTACCGGGAATCTTGTGTTATGACAAAAAATGAGGACATTATTTAGTGGGGGGAATAAGTACAGATTTAAGTGATTTTATACAAGTTTACCAAGATGATTTTATTTAATATTCACAAATTACAGAAATTATACAAAAACCTGTTGCCTTTTATCAGGCAAAGTGTTATTATCAGTTTAACAGTTAACCGGTTAACTTAAAGAGAAGGAGGAAAATGTGAGAAGGGTAACAATCAATGATATTGCCAGAGAATGCCAGACTTCAAAAGCGACGGTATCCTATGTGATCAATGGACGGTATAACAAGGTTTCTCAGGAAATGGTTGAAAAGGTAGAAAAAGCGGTAAAAGATCTGGGTTATGTTCCAAGTCTCAGTGCGAAATCTCTTGCAGGAAGAGAATCAAACCTGATTGGTGTGATCATTCCGCAGATGGATGTTGGTGAAAAGCTGGTATTTGATAATCCTTTTTACAGCGAATTCTTGTCCGGATTGGAGTATTATCTGCGAAAAGCAGGATGCGGAGTTGTCTTAAGCGTGATTAATAAGCACAATGGATTTGAAGAGATGATCAAAAAATGGAACTTGGACGGTGCCGTGGTCTTTGGGATTGATAACGACAAGATGCTGGATTCTCTTGGTAAATACAGATTTCCGGTTTTATTGATAGACTCCTATATTACAAAAACCGGATATCACAGAATGAACATCCGTGATGAAGAAGCCTGCTATGAGGCGACGAAATTTCTACTTCATGGGGAACAGGAGCCTATTGCACTGGTTACAGGTCAGTATGAGAAGAGCAGGCTTTTGCAGCAGCGTGTAAACGGTTATAAGAGGGCTCTCTGTGAAGCCGGCTGTGAAGTGGATCTGTCTCTGATCTATCAGGGGGATATCACTCACGAATATGGAATGGAAGCTGCAGAAAAAATCCTGAAACGACAGGGTGTGAACAAAATCCTGGCAACAGCGGATATTTTGGCTTATGGTATACTGAACCAGCTTCAGAACCATGGCAGGAAGATTCCGGAAGAATATGAGGTAATGGGATTTGACGATACCTATCAGTCAAGAAATATGTATCCCCGTGTCACCACCGTGGGACAGAACATCCTGAAGAGAGGCGAAAAAGCAGGAGAACTGATTCTGAAAATTATTGGTGGTCAGCAGGTGGAAAAAGAAAACTATATGGATTTTCAGATCATAGAGAGGGATACTACCAGATGAAAATAAAATAAAAAACAAAGAAACAATATTTTTTTAACGGTCAGTTAACCGTTTAACTAACGGAGGATGTTATGTATAAGTCAAAGAAAAAAATAATTTTTACATTTTTGTTTCCTAGTTTATTAGGCCTTGTGGTATTCAAGGTGGGAGCGATGCTGTATTCTCTCTATATCAGTTTTACAGAATGGAATTTATTTGGCGCACCGGAATTTGTAGGCCTGAAAAATTATATCACAATTTTTCGGGATCCCAGATTTTATGAATCCTTAAAGAACACCCTTCTTTTTATAGCAGGGTATCTGCCTGTGGTGCTGGTGCTTTCCATGGGGATTGCGCTTTTGCTGAATTCAAAGGTAAAACGTGTAAATATTTTCAGAGGTCTGTTCTTTCTTCCGGTAATTACTTCCTGGGTTGCGGTATCTATGATCTGGAAAGGACTGTTAAATCCGGAATTTGGAATTATTAATTCAATTATAGAATTTTTTGGAGGAACAGGACCGGCATGGCTCCAGGATCCTGCGTTTGTTCTTCCCTCCGTTATTATGGTAAGTGTGTGGAAAGACGTGGGATTCCTTTCCATCATCTTTCTTGGGGGACTTCAGGGAATTTCGTCAGAGTATTATGAGGCGGCGCAGATTGACAGTGCTAGTAAATGGCAGCAGTTCAGAAAAATTACGTTGCCTTTGTTATCTCCAACAACTTTTTATGCTCTGATCATTACGATTATTAACTCTTTCCAGGTATTTGATCAGGTCTGGATCATGACAGCAGGAGAACCTACAGCGGATCTTGTTCCGGTCATGGTGACCGAGATTTATAAAAACAGTTTCCAGTATCAGAAAATGGGATACGCCACTGCATTATCCTGGATTCTGTTTGCAATCATTATCGGTGTGACAATTTTCCAGAACGTGATGCAGAAAAAATGGGTGCATTACGAATAAGGAGAGGAGGAAAGAATCATGACAAGAAACAAAAAAATAATTGTATATATTTTGCTGGCGCTGGGTGCTTTTATTATGATCGTGCCATTTGGATGGATGCTGATCGTTGCATTTACAAAGCCGGATATCACTTATCAGATGACATTGGAGAACATTATAAGTTCCCTGTCGCTGAATAATTTCAGAACTTTATTTTCAGAATATAACATGCCAAGATATGTGCTGAACAGTGTGATTGTTTCTGTAATCTCAACAGCAGGGCAGATTCTTCTTTGTGCCATGTCCGGATTTGTGTTTGCAAGAATTGATTTTAAGCATAAAGAGAAGATTTTTATTCTGTATCTTGCAACCATGATGATCCCGGTACAGGCTACCGTAATTCCTCAGTATATTCTGATTAACAAGCTGGGACTGATCAATACTTATGTAGGTTTGTTCCTTCCGGGGATTTTCAATGCATTTGGAACTTTCCTGATGCGCCAGTATTTTATGGGAATCCCCAAAGCGCTGGAGGAAGCCGCCTGTCTGGACGGAGCAGGATATGTCCGCATTTTCTTCCAGATTATGCTGCCTCTTGCAAAAACAGGTATCGCTGTTCTGGCAGTGACCAGTTTTATGGGCGCCTGGAACGATTTCCTGTGGCCTCTGCTTGTAGCGTCTGACGAGGCGCATACAACACTGCCGCTGTTTTTATCACAGTTGCAGGGCCGCTGGTATGTGGACTGGAGTGTTCTGATGGGAGCAACTCTGATCAGTGTTCTCCCTATTCTTGCAGTATATTTATTTGCCCAGAAATATTTTATTGAAGGGGTACAGAATACAGGTATCAAATAAAAAGAAAAAGTTTAATGAAAGAGAGGAAAAAATCATGAACAAAAAAACAGCAGCAATGGTTCTCTGTACGGTTATGGCAGCAGGTGTCCTGACAGGATGCGGCGGCGCAGAAGAGAAAAAAGACGGAAAAACAACTATTAAGTATGCAACGTATTCAGCGGGCCCGGATCATCTGGAGGATCTGGATAAAATGGTGGCAGAATTTGAAAAACAGAATCCGGACATCAAGGTAGAAACAGAAGTGATCGGATACGACGATTATTTTACCAAACTGCAGACCCAGGCTTCTTCCAAAACTTTGCCGGACGTATTTGAGATGAACTATGAAAACTTTAATACCTATGCAGGCAATGGCGTGCTTCTGGATCTTACAGAACTGGCAGAAAAGGACGAGGAGTTTTCTGAGGATATGCTTTCCGGAAATTCTTATGAATATTTCCAGAAAGACGGAAAATTATACGGACTTACCGAGAAAATATCAGATGTGGTAATGTATTATAACAAAGATCTGTTTGATGAAGCAGGCCTCGATTATCCAACAGAAGACTGGACCTGGAAGGAAGAACTGGAAGCAGCCCAGACACTTACAAAGGAAGGCGTCTATGGAACGTATGCACCGGTAACTTATAATGAATTATATAAAACCGTAGTTCAGAACAGCGGCGCTCTTTTTGATGAAAACGGAACTCCGACTCTTGATTCAGAGGAAAATATAGAAGCTTTCCAGTGGATGCTTGATAAAATGCTGGAATATAATGTACAGCCTACTCCGGAGCAGATGAGCGGAAAATCACCTGAGGATATGTTTAAAAACGGTGAGGTCGCAATGATCCGTACCGGAAGCTGGATGGTAACTACCTTTGCAGATACACCGTTTGAATGGGACATTGTACAGGAACCTGGAAATACACAGAAAGCGCACCATGTTTTTGCTGATGCAGTAGTTGGAAGCGCAGCTGCAAAAAATAAAGAAGCTGTATGGAAATTCATAAAATTCATGTCCACAGACAGCACAGCGGCAAAGATCCGTCTGGATTCCAGCTGGGATCTTCCGGCAGTAAATGATGAAAGTGTACAGGAAAAATACACAAGTCAGGAAAAACCGGAAAGCAGAGAGGTAATCTTTGATGTAATGGAAACAGGAATTATGCCTCCTGTCGTAGATCATTACTCAGAAGTACAGAATGCGATCAATGAGGAACTGAACCGCGCGATCATTGGGGAGCAGAGCGGAGAAGAAGCCTTACAGGCAGCCCAGAAAAAAGTGACAGATATTTTAAAATAAGTTAGAACCAGAGCCGCAAACTACATTGTAAAATATAATTTGCGGCTCTTTAAAAAAGGAACAGGTGGAAACAGAACATGCAGACAGGAAAATATACCGGAATTGGACTCATTGGAAATGAAAATATTGCTGCAATTTATGCAGTGAATAATGGAATCGTTGATATTAACGGGACTGGGATTTACCATTTGTTTTATAAAACTTATGCCCATGATCTTATACAGTCGGCAGTGTCGCTGATCAGAGTAAAAGATACGATTTATTATGGAAATAAGGTCTGGAAAAAATATACCCATCCGACACACATAAAGCCAGTAAAGACGTATGTGGAAGATACCTACAGGTACTGCGATGAATTTCTTCTGGAAGAACATGGGTTAAAAAGAAAAGATGTGGTCTATTCTTATGGAGAACACTGCCTGAGCTTTGAGATGGAACTGGAAAACGTTTCAGAGGAAGAACTGGAGATTGGGTGCTACGGCTACTGTGCAGTGCGTAACGATATGGAGATTGAAACGGAAAAAATGCACAATGGTACAAAGACACTGAAGCCGGGGGACAAGCTGCATATGTGCTGGTCTCTGATATTCGGAGACAGCTATGAAGAACTGGAAAAAGAACTTGGTTTTTCTGGGGAGGAAGCTTTTGAAGCTGAAGAGTACTGGAAAAACTGGCTGGCAGAAGGGGAAAAGTTAGAAGAACCGGACTTTCAGGAACAGGCACTGGTGAATCTGACTGCGCTTAAAGCAGTATGTGTGGGGGGATATATACCCGCAGATCTTACCGGACACTATTTCTGCAACAAAATGCCCTGCTATTATGCCCGGGATTCCATTATGGTAGCAAGAGCTTTCCTGCTCTCAGGGCATTTCAGAGAGTGCAGGGATATTCTCACATACCTGATCGGAAGAAAACGAAAAGAAAACGGAGAGTTTTTCCAGCGATATGACGGATACGGTGAGCCAAATGAGGGGGCAAATAACAGTGTGTTTCATCAGATCGATTCCATCGGTTATTTCTGCAGAATTGTTTATGAATATTACAAAAAGACTGGAGAGCTTCTGGCGGATGAGAAGCTTCTTATGGAAGTGACTGACGTAATAGATGGAGCGGAAAAAAAACATGGGATGGTGGGGCCGGAAGGCGGAGTGAATGAAGGTGTATTCGGCCCGGCCTTTATCACTTCTTCCAATATGTTTATTTATGGAGGAATCCTGGCGGCAAAACAGATTTTTACAATTCTGGGAAATAAGGAATATACGGAAAAATGCGGGAAGATCTGTGCTCAGCTTTATAAGGGAATTCAGTCTGCCTATAATGAGGAACTGGGAAGATTTGATTATGGCTATGTGATCTATCATGACCATACTGTACGCAAATACGATACACCTCAGTATTTCGGACCCCTGTACGGATATCCCAATGATGAAAAAATGCAGAATACGCATACTTATTTGAGCAGGTACGCTTCTTTCTTTGAAGACGGGATTGGATATTCGGAACAGGAATACCACCATGGCCCGTGGCTTTTTAATACACTGGCCTGTGCGGAATATTGTAAAAAGGCAGAAAACAGAGAAGAATACATAAGAAAGATGAAGTGGGTGTCTGAACACAGCAATGCGTACGGTCTGTTGCCGGAGGCGGTAGATGCAAATGATGAGGGGGTATGTGTGATCAACCCGTTAAGCTGGGCCTGCGGAGAGTATGTAGCAGCTTGTTTTAGTAAAGGAGGTTTTGTCCATGAAAAATAAAAAATGGAAACAGGAACTGTTAAACATGCTGAAATCCTGTATACAGGAAAATGTACAGGATTTAAAAGAGCCACTGAAACAGTTACTGGAAGAAAAAAATACAGATTTTCATGACCAGTGTCTGATTTTATTTCTTGTAGGAGAATATACCAGAATTTCCGGGGATCACTTTTTTTATGAGGAAAAGCTGCAGAGGATTGCGAAGCTTCAGGATCACATAGAAGAGGCAGCATATCAGCCATGTGCGCGGATTTCAGGAGAGAAAGATGGATTTTTTGCAGAAAATTTCGGAATGGCTTACGGCGCTCTTTATAACAGTAATCTGTTTGGAAAGAGAGAAAAAACGGCAGAGGCAATTCATCAGATGAAAAATTATGCCTATGACCATTATACATGTGCAGGAAAGCTGGTAGATGAAAAACATGGAGATCTGGCAACGCCACAGCTGCTCTGGATATGTGTTCCTTTTGGACTTTTTACTCCGGAAGATCTGGTACTTGTGGCAGCAGTTCAGTCTATGGAGAAAACGACAGCCCATGCGGACTTGGGAATGCTGGGATGGTATTATGCAGAAAAGGCGGACTACAGGAAAGCAAGAAAATATCTGGGAATGCTGAAAGAGGCCGAAGGGAAAGATGAGATCTCTGAAGTCATAGAGGAGATTATAGAGGCAAAGCTTAAGATTGCAGGTATGCTCAGCGAAGAACCTTTAATTCATGTGCCGACTGGTAATTTTAACCGATATGAACATCAGAATTACGAGCGTGATCCATGGTTTCCAAAAGCAGGAGAAAAGGTTGCTTTAAACGTTGCCGCCTGGCCGGTAAAGTATCCGGAAGAGATTTTTGTTTACTGGAAAACAGACAAAGGCAGATCCGGAAGCGAACAGGGAATTTATCAGCCGGAATATGAAAATTACCGATTTGAGGTGGGAAGCTTTAAAGGAGGGGAACAGGTAACTTATTATTTCCAGGCAGGAACCTGTACCTCTGAGGAATATCAGTTTACCGTACAGAAAAAAGACAGTATCCGTTTATTTGGAGAAAAAAGAGAAAATGAAAATGGTTTTGAACTGGAACTGTGTTCCGAAGAGGATAATATATACCTCCTGAAAAAAACAGTTGTCAATGGGGTTTCTATGTTTCAGATCCTGCCGGGTCCCTGTGAAAAAGCTGTAGGGGAAACAGAATGGAAACCGTTGGAAGAGCTGGAGGAAACCGGGCTTTCCGAAATCCGGGAGATTTATTTCTGGAAAGAAAAGGACAGGATCTTTTCCACAGGTATCTGTACAGAAGCAGAAAAAGGAGAAGGCTTCTATGGCTTTGGAGAGCGTTATAACCATATCAATCAGAGAGGAAATCTGGTAGATGTGTATGTGTATAACCAGTATAAAGATCAGGGGATCCGCACATACATGCCCATGCCGTATTTCTTAAGCTCAGAAGGCTACGGCATTTTTCTTCCTACAGATCATTACACAGAGTTTGACCTGTGCAGTACAGAAGAGGACAGCTGGAAGATGGAAGCAGAGACAGAAGGAATCTGCTGGTACCGGTTCAATGGAACACCTAAGGAAATGATCGGACAGTTTACGGGTATTACAGGAAGACCAGCAATGCTTCCGGAATGGGCTTTCGGTCCCTGGATGTCCAGCAACAACTGGGACAGTGAGGCTGAAGTACGCAGACAGGTAGAGCTGACAAAGAAATACGATATTCCGGCAACTGTGCTTGTGATCGAGGCATGGAGCGATGAGGCCACCTATTATATCTTTAATGATGCGGTGTATGAGGAAAACAGCGGAAAAGACGGATTTTCCTACAGTGATTTCCAGTTCCCGGAATGGGGAAAATGGCCGGATCCGAAGGGAATGGTGAAATACCTTCATGAGAATGGTTTGAAATGTATTTTGTGGCAGATTCCGATCATTAAATATATCAATTCGCTTCATCACATTCAGAAAGACAGAGATGAGGGTTATGCACTGGAACATGGCTACTGCGCTAAAAAGAAAGACGGAACTCCCTACCGTATGCCGGAGGGATGGTTTACCGACAGTCTTCTGATGGACTACACCAGTTCGGAAGCAGCATCCTGGTGGATGGACAAGAGAAAATATCTGGTGGACGAGGTACAGATTGACGGCTTTAAGACAGATGGTGGAGAGTTTGTCTTTGGGGATGAGGTACAGTTTGCAGACGGAAGGACCGGAAAAGAGATGCGGAACGAGTATCCCAATCTTTATATTAGGGAGCATTATCAGTATATTCACGAAAAACGGAATGGAATTGTTTTCAGCAGGGCTGGATTTACCGGGGCTTCCCAGATGCCTGCGCACTGGGCCGGAGATGAAAAATCAACCTTCTCTGCCTTTAAGAGAAATCTGTGTGCAGGTCTGAATGCCGGAATTTCCGGAGTACCTTTCTGGGGATGGGATCTGGCAGGCTTCAGTGGTGAGATTCCAAGTGCGGAACTGTTTGCCCGGTCTGCAGCAATGGCGGCATTTTGCCCGATCATGCAGTATCATGCAGAGAGTAAGGCGGAATTTAACCAGGATCGTACGCCCTGGAATATCGCAGAGAGGAGAAATGCTCCCTGGGTATTGGATGTTTACCGTTATTACGCGAAGCTTCGTATGGCACTGCTTCCTTATATCATGGAAGAGGCAGAAAAATCTGTGAAAACAGGTGTGCCGCTGATGCGTGCTCTGTGGTTGGAATATCCGGAGGATAAAAAAGCAGGGACTATTTATGACGAGTACCTGTTCGGAGATGATCTTCTGGTAGCGCCTGTGGTAGAAGAGGGTAAAACAGAGAGGGAAGTCTATATTCCAAGGGGTTCCTGGAAGCATCTGTTCACAGGCGAGGAATTTGAAGGCGCACGGACTGTAACCCTGAAAGCAGAAATAAATGAGATCATCGTGCTTCAGAAAAAAGAAGCCCGGTGGGAAATGACAAGAGACGAAAATGGTGAATTTCAGCTGACGAGGAGATAAGATTATGGAATGGTGGAAAAAAGCAGTTGTATACCAGATCTATCCTATGAGTTTTAAGGACAGCAATGGAGACGGAATGGGGGATCTTGGCGGCGTTTTGGAAAAGGTAGATTATCTGAAGGAACTGGGAGTAGACATTGTCTGGATGACCCCCATCTATGAGTCTCCTATGGATGACAATGGCTACGATATCAGCAATTATTATAAGATTAATCCGCTGTTTGGCACTATGGAGCAGTTTGACCAGCTTCTGGATGCTCTTCATGAAAGAGGAATCCGTCTGATTATGGATCTGGTAGTGAATCATACCAGTGACGAGCATGAATGGTTCCGTCAGGCCCGAAAAGACAAAAACAGTAAATACCACGATTATTATATCTGGAAGGAACGTCCAATCACAGACCAGCAGTCTTTCTTCAGCGGTTCTGTATGGGAATATAATGAGGAAACAGAGGAATATTATTACCACCTGTTCAGCAGAAGACAGCCGGATCTGAACTGGGATAATCCAGAGGTCAGGAAAGAGGTTTACAGGCTGATCAACTGGTGGCTGGATAAGGGAATCGACGGATTCCGTATGGATGTGATTGACCTGATCGGAAAGATACCGGAAGAAAGCATCATGTACGGTGAAAAATCCCATAAATACCTGCAGGAAATGTACAGAGAATGCTTTGAAGGAAGAGAAGCATTTACGGTAGGAGAAACATCTTTTGCAACTCCGGTCAGTGCTCCTTTGTATTCCGATAAGGAAAGAAAAGAGCTGACAATGGTATTTGGATTTGAACATTTGGGCCTGGAGGAAGTAAAGGGTAACGGCAAGTGGGATCTGAAGCCGTTGGATGTCAATGAACTGAAACAGGTATTTCTTGTATGGCAGAAAGCTCTTCATGAAAAAGGATGGAACAGCTTGTTCTGGTCTAATCATGACCAGCCCAGAATTGTTTCCCGTATGGGCAATGACACGGTTTACCGGAAGGAAAGTGCAAAAATGCTGGGAATGATCCTTCATGGAATGC